>Ga0214919_10006366_pt1 | contig 16262 bp, 18 predicted proteins | sample LL1503_MetaG_FD_177994 | JGI IMG/M metagenome (GOLD analysis project Ga0214919, IMG submission 177994) | Freshwater microbial communities from Lake Lanier, Atlanta, Georgia, United States - LL-1503 | ecosystem: Environmental > Aquatic > Freshwater > Lake | place: USA: Georgia | collected... | reverse complement strand
ACCAACAAGGTACCAATGGCTTCGCCTTTAGCTAGTCGCAAGAGCACGTCTCTCTCTCGCCCCCATGCGATGACGGTCGATGCACCGGAACCCGCCGCCCGTTTGGCCGCCAAGATTTTGGTGATCATGCCGCCCTTGCCAATGCTCGAGCCAGCGCCGCCTGCCATAGCTTCGAGTTGTGCATCGCCCGCGAGGGCGGTGTGCACGAAAGTCGCGCTGGGGTCCACGCGCGGGTCCGCGCTGTAAAGGCCTTTTTGGTCGGTGAGGATGATGAGTGCATCCGCCTCGACCAAGTTGGCGACCAAAGCACCCAAGGTGTCGTTGTCACCAAATTTGATTTCATCGTTGACTACCGTGTCGTTCTCGTTGATCACGGGGAGCACGCCGTGGCTGAGCAGCGTGAGCAAGGTGGATCGCGCGTTGAGGTAGCGCTCGCGGTCGGCTAAGTCTGCGTGGGTCAACAGCACTTGTGCCGAACCCAGACCGTTGTGGCGTAACTGGGTCTCGTACATCTGCGCCAAACCCATCTGTCCCACCGCCGCGGCGGCTTGCAATTCGTTCAAGGCTTTGGGGCGCTGCTGCCATCCCAAGCGCTTCATGCCTTCGGCAATCGCGCCGCTAGAGACCATGATGAGCTCGCGACCCTCACGCACCAAAGCGCTCAATTGACGACACCACTCACCGATGGCCTGTTCGTCCAACCCACGGCCTTCGTTGGTCACCAAACTTGAGCCGACCTTGACCACGATGCGTCGAGCATCTCGCAAGATCGTGCTGTTGTCTGTAGTCATGTCAAAAGTTTTTGGAGTCACTAAAAGAGTTGGCGGGTTTCATCTGCCCAAAGGCTAACAAGGCTTTATGGCGTTTGCTCGACAAAGCGAGGGTCAATATACACAGGCGCCTGCTCTGCCACCTGTTGCGCTTTGATGTGCTTGTAAATGTCTTTGATCAAATGCTCGCAGCCTTCGCGCGTGAGGGCAGATATTTCGTAGACTGGGCCTTTGTATTTGAAGCGCTTGACGAAGTCCGCCACGACCTTGGCGCGCGCATCGGCACCGACCATGTCGAGCTTGTTCAAAACCAACCAACGTGGTTTGTCATACAAAGCCTTGTCGTATTTTTTGAGCTCGTTAACAATAGCCTTGGCTTGTGCCACAGGGTCGACCGCATCATCAAACGGCGCGATGTCCACAAGATGCAGCAACAAGCGCGTGCGTTGCAAGTGCCGCAAGAACTGGTGACCAAGACCTGCCCCCTCAGACGCGCCCTCGATCAGGCCTGGGACATCCGCCACCACAAAGCTTTGCTCGGGGGCCACGCGCACCACACCTAAATTGGGGTGCAAGGTGGTGAAGGGATAGTCCGCGATCTTGGGTCGCGCATTAGAGATGGCGCTAATGAGCGTAGACTTGCCAGCGTTGGGCATCCCCAATAGCCCGACATCGGCCAGCACTTTGAGTTCGAGTTTGAGTTCTTTTTTCTCGCCAGGCCAGCCGGGCGTTTTTTGGCGTGGGGCGCGATTGATAGCGCTCTTAAAACGCATATTGCCAAAGCCGCCGTCGCCACCCTTGGCAATGGTGATGACCTCGCCAGGCGTGAGTAACTCGAACAACACGTCACCCGTCTCGACATCGGTGATGATGGTGCCCACCGGCATTTTGAGGGTGATGTCGTCACCCGCGTGTCCGAACATGTCGGAGCCCAAGCCGTGCTGGCCACGCTTGGCTTCATGGCGACGCGAGAAACGAAAGTCGACCAAGGTGTTGAGGTTGGGGTCTGCGATGGCGAACACATGGCCGCCACGTCCGCCGTCGCCACCATTGGGGCCACCGAACTCTTTGTACTTTTCGTGCCGAAACGAAACGCAACCGTTCCCGCCATCACCTGCGGCGATGTCGATATAGGCTTCGTCTACAAATTTCATGGGCTAAAGTTTAATAAAGTGCGCTAAAAACGAAAGCCCCGACAAGTCGGGGCTTTGTCGGGAAACGTCAAGACCGATCAGACCGGTGTGACGTTGACCATGTGCTTGTTCAAAGCGCCTTTGATGTTGAACGACACGTGGCCGTCCACCAAGGCAAACAAGGTGTGGTCCTTGCCCAAACCGACATTAGTGCCGGGATGGAACTTGGTGCCACGTTGGCGCACGATGATCGCGCCAGCAGTGATTAACTCACCGCCGAAAGCTTTTACACCGAGCATTTTGGGGTTGGAATCACGCCCGTTACGCGTAGAGCCGCCGCCTTTTTTCTGTGCCATTTCAGTGCTCCTTATCCGTTGATGGAAGCAATCTGCAGTTCAGTGAACTGCTGACGATGCCCTTGGCGTTTTTGATAGTGCTTGCGACGGCGCATTTTGAAAATGCGCACTTTGTCGTGCTTGCCATGTGCCAAAACTGTGGCTTTGACTGTTGCGCCGGACACCAAGGGTGTGCCAACCTTGAGATCAGCGCCGTTTCCGACTGCCAACACTTGGTCTAACACGATCTCTTGGCCCACATCCGCAGCAATCTGTTCTACTTTAATTTTTTCGCCGGCAGCAACACGATACTGTTTGCCACCGGTTTTTATGACCGCGTACATATGAAACCTCTAGACGAGTAAATTGTCTCTACGGACGAATTTCCGCAGAGCCCGAGATTATAGCAATTCTTTGGTTTTGATGCCAATCCCTATAATCAGCCTGCTATTGGACCTTCGGAACCTCGTTTTACAAGCCCTCACACCCCATTTCCCTTTGTCAGCCGCCCAAAACACTGCCCATCCACTTATCGCTGCCGACATGGAGGCCGTCGACCGAGTGATCGTCCAGCGGCTCGACTCTGGTGTGGCCCTGGTCGGCACCGTGTCGCAGTACATCATTACCGCGGGTGGCAAGCGGATTCGCCCAGCTCTGCTGCTCTTGATGGCGGGCGCTTTGGGGTACCAAGGAACGCAGCACCTCAACTTGGCCGCCGTTGTCGAATTTATACATACCGCCACCCTGCTGCATGACGATGTGGTGGACGAATCTACCTTACGGCGCGGGCGCCCCACTGCCAACGAGAGTTTTGGCAACCCTGCCAGCGTGCTGGTGGGGGACTTCCTCTATTCCCGCGCCTTCCAGATGATGGTCGACGCGCAGGACATGCGGGTGATGGAGGTCTTAGCCGAAGCCACAAATGTGATCGCCGAAGGCGAAGTCCTGCAGTTGATGAACATGCACAACGCGAGCTTGGATGAGGCCGCTTATTTGCGCGTCATCCGATCTAAAACGGCAAAGCTATTTGAGGCGAGCACGCGTTTAGCCGCCATCTTGGTGAAAAGCCCCAAAGAAGTAGAGGAAGCTTGCGCCGAATACGGACAAGCCTTGGGCACCGCCTTCCAAGTGATTGACGACTTGCTGGACTACGACGGCGATACCCAGGAACTCGGCAAGAACCTAGGAGACGACTTGCGCGAGGGCAAAAGCACCCTGCCGCTCATCATCGCGATGCAGCGCAGCACGTTATCTGAACGTAGTTTGATCCAACAGGCAATTGAAAACGGCTCAGTCGATGGGCTAACAGATATTGTTGACATTGTGCGCAGAACGGGTGCGCTAGACGCCACCCGCGCCGCCGCATTGGCTGAGGCAGAGCGCGCCTTGTCCACTTTGGAATATATTCCGGATGGTATTTATAAAAACGCCTTACACGATTTGGCGTCCCAATTGTTGGTAAGACGAAGCTGAAAGGCAAACCCTATGAGCGATACCGATACCCCATACTCAGACAGCATGCAGCAATGGGATCAAGCGTGCCAGCGTTTTCAAGAAGAATTTGGTTTTGACGCCAACGAAATTATTACTATCAATACGATTCGGGAAATGTTTTCTGAATTAGTAGAAGAATATAAATTATCTTTAAATGCGTCTATTTCTTTGATGTACGGATTATATTTTTTAGGCTACATCACCCTGATTGAAATGATGAAAGCCAAAGACGAAGAATATGAAATAGGCGACCTGACTGATTTTTACGCCATATTAGACGCGGCAGATAACTGGGCTGGCAGATCTATGGATATTGAAAAACTCGTGCAAGCTGCGCAGCCTATTGTGGAAACCACCGAGCAGGTGATGCAAAAGCTCAACCTGTCGCGCAACTAATTCAATTCAAGGTTGCACCAAGCGGCAAGGTGCTTTAATTTTCTTTTCTGCCCGCTTTTCTTCGCAATATTGCATAGAGCGGCGCTCACCCTCTGCGGACATTTTGATATAGATAGAGCACTTAAAGACCATGCGGTCGCCGTCATTTTGACTATCCCAGGCAGCTGCGCAATGGCTAAATTCATTCATTTCGGGCTTGAGTTGCTGCCAAGTAGAGCGCAGGCCGTCAGGTAGGTCTTTTAAGGGCACCGTCGGGTATGGTGCAGCGGCTTGGGCCAAGCCAAGCGCCAAGGCCAGACACGCGCCACGCAAAAAAAATCGATACATAAAACCACCACTTCCAAATAAACAAAGCCACCCTATTATGGGTGGCTTTGTTATACCTAACAAATAAACTACAAGCATTGCCTAGGGCAATGCAAATTAAAACAGCTTATTAAGCAGCAGCGATAAGCGCTGAATCTAATTTACCAGCCGTTTTTAATTCTTGTACCCAAGTTGGTGATACACCACGGCCGGTCCAAGTTTGTTCTGAATTAGAAGGGTTGCGGTATTTAGGGGCAACCTTTTTACCAGCCAAAGTGCCTTTTTTGGCAGCCTTAGGTGCTTTGGGTCCCTTGGCAGCCTTAGCTGCCTTGCCAGAACCAAGTGCTTTGGAGATATCGCTAGCAGTTAGGCCAGCTTCTTTAGCCATTTGGACAATCTTGGTTAAGACTTTATCGTGTGATTTGCTCAATAAAGCTTGTTCTTTTTTAGCGATTAATTCGCGTTGTTTACGCAGGGCTGCTAATTGGCTTGCAACGGTATTTCGTGCCATGTGATATTCTCCTAATAATTAAATAACACGAAATTATATATTTAAATTCGTCTTTATGCCAACCCTAATTAATATTGAGTATAAGTATCAATATTATTAATATGTACTCAAAAACGCACGCGGTGGGTTAGAGAACGTACCAGCTTTTTATAAGAATCCCCGGTAACAGGGGTGAAATCCATCTTATTGTCTTTTTTAATCTCTACCGCTGTGTTGTGCAGCAATTGGGCTGCCCACATATGGGCAAAAGCAGACTTAGCGTGTTCTGACCAGTCTTTCCAGCCCTTTATCTTTTTAATATGCTTGCGTAATTCTTTGTCAAAAGCCTGATCGTCCAAACTAGTGGCTATCGTGGCTTTCACCTTTTCAATTAATATCTGCAAGTCGTCGGGTTCGGTTGGGGAATCTGCAGAATTATTTGAAGCGTCCTGAGAACCTTTGGCCAAAGCACCAGTTTCAGCCTTGGAAGCGCCTGACTTGGCGTCTACCGCTGCATCAAGAGCTTTATCGGTATCAATATCGACGGTTTGTTCAAGAGTTTCAGCCATATATTTTTTAAATTAACCTAATTAAAGTTTGCAGGCCAAGGTCAGCATTCTGATGCTTTTAGGAAACTCGGGTGCTACGGTTGTGACCCTAAATTGTTGGGCAAATCTAGAATTACTTTCTTGAATAAATGTGTCCTTATAACCGTGTTTCACCATCAGGATTTTGGCGTCACGGTCTAAATAAAAGCTACGGCTGGTTAAACGCACCGTTCTTTTTTTGCACTCGACGTCATATTCCGATAACTCAGAGTTATAGAGTTTGAGCGTGACCTTGGGCTCTGAATTTGGGTCATAAACAGGCACCTGAGCCCGAATAGGCAACACCATAAAGGTGCGAATGGTCGACAGAGTGCCCTTGCTCCTGATCGCAGGATCATAATATTCGTCGGCATTGCCGTAGTTATCGTCCATCAACACCCAGGCAGCAGGCGTAGTGGCGCTTGCGAGGGTTAAAAGGACAAAGGCGATAAATTTGTGCATATCGGTACATATATCGGCACAAAGCCAGAAAAGTTGATTCTATTTCTCAAAAAAAGTAAATATTTAATTATTTTTGAGTGGGGCGTCAACACGCAAATAAAGAATATTCGCAAAATTTAGTTTTTAAATCCATAAATAATGTGGCCAATTCATCCCGCCCGCTGCTTGCTACCCACCCCGGTGGAGCGGTTCAACAATTAGACGCGTTATTTGACCGCGCTTGTGAGTTAGGCGCATCTGATATGCATTTTGAATCTGGGGCCGAATCATTTCGGGTGCGTTTGCGTATAGACGGACATTTGCAGGTGGTAGCACGCCCACCCATGGCCGTGCGCGACGCCATGGTGTCGCGCATCAAAGTGATGGCGCGGATGGATATTGCCGAAAAACGCTTGCCGCAAGACGGGCGCATACAGTTTTTGCACAAAGGCCAATCTGTCGACGTGCGGGCAAGCTCTCTGCCCACGGTGCATGGCGAAAAGCTGGTCTTACGCTTGCTGCACTTCAACCAAGAGCGGCCTACGCTTTCCGCTTTAGGCTTTGAGGCTGAGGACGAAGCGCTGCTGCTGCAAGCCGTTTCTCGCTCCCACGGCATGGTTTTGGTGACAGGGCCTACTGGTTCTGGCAAAACGCTTTCGCTTTACAGCTGCTTAGAGCACATCAACCGCGAAGATATCAATGTCTCTTGCGTGGAGGACCCGTGTGAAATTTATTTACCCGGCGCGAATCAAGTCAGCATTCACGAGCGCGCTGGGCTGACGTTTGCTACCGCTCTGCGTGCGCTCCTGCGTCAGGACCCCGACATCATCATGGTCGGCGAAATCCGAGACGCTGAGACTGCTGAAATCGCCATCCAAGCTGCACACACGGGGCATCTGGTCCTATCGACTTTGCACACCAATGATGCGCCTAGTACCTTGGAACGCCTACGCCATATGGGCGTTGCGCCATTTCAAGTAGCGTCTAGCGTCCACTTAGTAGTGGCCCAACGTTTGGTTAGGCGCCTATGCTCCCATTGCAAAAAACTATCTGTGGATGAGCCACCGATTTACAAGCCAAGTAGCTGCGGGCTCTGCGACCAAGGCTACAAAGGCCGCGTAGGCGTATACCAAGTCATGCCCATCTCATCAACATTGCAGCAATTGATCTTGCAAGGCAGCGACGCCATTACCTTGAGCGCACAAGCCCAGCAAGAAGGTATGCGCACCTTGCGACAAGCTGGATGGCGCAAAGTCTTGCAAGGCGTGACCTCGGCACAAGAAGTTTTGTCGCTAGCCCCCGATGCGTAGCCAAGAAATCACGCAATTCACGAGACAACTGGCTACTTTGCTGCAGTCAGGTGTGGCCTTGATGCAGGCTTTAGATATCGTCATCAAAGGGATGCCAACCGGTAAGACTAAAAACGTGGTGCGGGCAATACGCAGGAGAGTTGAATCTGGTTCCGCCTTACACCTCGCACTGCGCAAACACGCCGCATTTGGAGGTGTCTATTGCGATGTCGTAGCAGCTGGCGAGGCAGCCGGTATGTTGGAAACCATGCTCGAGCGCCTGGCAGAGCACCGCGAGAAATCTGAAAAACTGCAACGCAGCGTTCGCACTGCGATGGCCTACCCCATAGCGGTACTCGTGATAGCCTTGTTAGTTATGTTGCTGATGTTTAACTATGTTGTGCCTGCATTCGAAAATACGTTTGCCGCCTTTCATGCCGAGTTGCCTGCTCTCACTCGTGGCCTAATCGCTCTTAGCCATGCGTGTGTTCAATATGGTGCTTGGGTCATTGCCGCCTTAGTGCCTTGCGTGTATCTAGGTTTAAAACTGCTTAAATCTAGGACCCATTGGCAAAAGCACTGGCATGCCTTGGTTCTGCGCCTACCTGTTGCTGGCCAATTGGTAAGACAAGCATGCATAGCGCGCTGGAGTCGCAATATGTCTACGTTATTTGCAACTGGCATACCCTTGAACGAGGCCATGGTTGTGGTCAAAGGTGTCACTGGCAATAGTGTGTATGCCAGCGCCAACGAACTCATGCGCAGCCACTTGATGCGCGGACGCTCCATGGCGAAAGCCATGGCCAGCGTAGAACACCTTTTCACCCCTTGGGTGGTTCACATGTGCGCGATAGGCGAAGAGTCCGGCACTTTGGAACACATGCTCAGCAAAACCGCCGACCACTTTGAGGCAGAGGTCGAAGCAACAGTCGCACGTTTGTCGAGCCTGATGGAGCCCCTACTGATCAGTGTGCTTGGGTTGATCGTCGGCGTGATGGTGGTGGCCTTGTATTTGCCAATTTTTGAATTAGGTAACGTTGTATGAGCACTCCGGAAATTTTGTTGGTGCTGGCGTTGGGCTTGGTAGTCGGCAGTTTTTTAAATGTCGTGGTCTATCGACTGCCACGTATGTTGGAGGGCGAGAGTAACGAGGCCCTTAGTCTTCCGTCTTCCCATTGCCCGACTTGTAAAACACCAATCAAAGTCTGGCACAACATTCCCCTACTAAGTTATGTATTACTAAAAGGACGATGTAGCTCTTGCCAAGCCCCTATCCATTGGCAATACCCCGCAGTCGAATTAACCAATGCATGTTTGTGGCTGTTGTGCGCCTGGCACTGGGGCATGCACCCAAATGCCTTTGCCTGGGCGGTTTGCATGAGCCTCTTGCTCGCACTGTCAGTCATCGATTGGCAAACCACCTACCTGCCCGATGCCTTGACGCAACCCTTGCTGTGGATTGGCCTCTTGGCGAGTAGTTTGAACTTGATAGACGTTTCTGTACAACACGCCGTGTGGGGCGCTGTAGCGGGATATGCGTCTTTGTGGTTGGTCGCCACCGTCTTTGAAAAATTGACTGGCAAGGAGGGCATGGGCGCGGGCGACTTCAAATTGCTTGCCTCTCTAGGCGCATGGCTCGGGCCGTTCGCATTGATACCCCTGGTGCTGATGGCCAGCGTGAGTGGCGCAATGGTCGGGTTTTGGATGCAGTCCACAAACCGGTTGGAGCGGGGTGGCTATGTGCCCTTTGGGCCTTTTTTAGCGGCAGCGGGTGCTGTGCAGGCGTTTTATGGCGGGGCCGATGTGTTTTTTTACATAAACTGGTTGCTATGACAGCAAGTTCTCCACTTCGACTCGGATTAACGGGTGGCATAGGCAGCGGCAAGAGCACGGTCGCCCAAATGCTCGCGGCACGCGGCGGCGCGGTGATCGACTCCGACGCCATTGCACGCAGCGTCACAGCCGCGAACGGCAGTGCGATGCCATCGATTGCTGAGGCCTTTGGCAAAGAGTTTGTCACCCCAGAAGGCGCTTTGGACAGAGAGCGTATGCGCTCGTTGGTCTTTTCAGATCCCAGCTCCAAGTTGCGCCTTGAAGCTATCGTCCACCCGCTGGTCGGATTGGCCACACAGGCGCAAGCGCAAGCGGCCGTCCAATCGGGTCACACGCTCTTGGTCTTTGATGTGCCCTTGTTGGTGGAGTCCACCCGTTGGCGCAAGTTGGTCGACAAGGTGCTGGTGGTCGATTGCCTAGAAAGCACGCAAATAGCCCGGGTCATGGCGCGCAGTGGGTTGACTAAGGATGCGGTGCAAAACATCATCAGTGCGCAAGCTACGCGTGCACAGCGATTGGCAGCGGCAGACATCACTTTGTTCAATGAAGGCCTTGATTTAGAGCAGTTGCGCCTTGCTGTAGACGCGCTAACACTGAATGTATGATCGCGGGAGTCACTTTCGACGCATATTTATTCGTTTTCCCACGTGATTCTTTACGAACATCCCTTCAACGAACGCGTTCGCACCTATTTGCGTCTAGAGCATCTATTCAAACGCTTTGAATCGCTGAATTTACGTGACACCCCGATAGACAACCACTTCGCGCTCACCACCTTGTTTGAGTTGGTAGAAGCCGGTGGACGTACCGACCTCAAGTCAGACATTCTCAAAGACCTTGAGCGGCACAAGCAGCAGTTCACTGCATTGCGGGGCAACCCTTCTGTATCGGAAGAAGCCCTAGACCAATTGCTGGATCAACTCGAGCGTTGTTTTGCTGGCTTGAACTCTGCCGTAGGCAAGATTGGCCAAAACATTTTGGACAACGAGTGGCTCACAGCATTGCGTAACCGCGTGACGATTCCGGGTGGCACATGCTCGTTTGATTTGCCCGCCTACCATGCGTGGCAGCACCAAGACTCTGGCGAGCGCAGGGCCGATATCCAACGCTGGGCACATGTGTTTCAGCCCATGAACGCCTCGGTCAACTTATTACTCTCGTTGATGCGTGACACAGGCACTACCCAAAAAATGATGGCCATGGGCGGGCAGTTTCAGCAATCACTCGCACAAGGCCGTTTTATGTTGATGCGTGTGGCGATTGACCCAAGCCTTCGTTTTATCCCAGAAATAAGCGGTAACCGCTTGATGATTTGGGTGCGCATGATGCGCCAAGATGGCGACGGTCGTTTGCAGCACAGCACCGACGACGTGCCATTTGAGATGGCGCTCTGCGTTTAATTATTTGCGCTAGCGCCACTAATTAACGGTGCTGCCAACAAAATTTCTCTCGTTAGCAAACCAATCCAGCACAGGCAAGGTACCAGGCAACACAGGTTTAACAGTCACTGGTAATTGCTGCCACGCATATAACTGCGCTTCGCGCATCTGCAATTCGCCTGACCAGCGCCTTACCTTACAAAAATTCAATTGCACCAAGGCATGCGGGTAGTCGATCTGCTCCACCTTCCACGCATCGCAATCTTCTATGGTGATCCCAATCTCTTCTTGCAATTCGCGCTTTAAGGCTTGGGCGACGGTTTCACCAACTTCCAACTTGCCGCCAGGAAACTCCCAATAGCCCGCGTAGGCTTTGCCCTCTGGTCGACTGGTGAGTAGGAACGAATCGTCGCCACGTATCAACACCCCGACTGCGACTTGCACTAACGCGCGATCAGCAGAGCGCGGTACTTGCGCGTCCACTACGCGAACGACGACTGGTTTAGTAATGACTGGTTCAGATGGAGACACAGCGCGAAGTCAATGATGACTAGCGCGTCAGCACATGTTTGCCCGCATAGTCGCGGGCAAACTGGTAGGCCACACGGCCACTGCGCGAACCACGCTCAAGCGCCCAGACCAAAGCCTCGGGCTTGGCGGCATCGATCGCAGTAGTGCTCACACCAAATGATGACAACCACTGCGCGGTGATCGCCAAATATTCGTCTTGGCTAAACGGATAAAAGCTCACCCACAAACCAAAACGCTCAGAGAGTGAAATTTTTTCTTCCACACCTTCACCTGGATGCACCTCACCGTCGTCGGTGTGGGTGTAGGTAAGGTTTTCTTTCATGTACTCGGGCAACAGATGACGCCGATTACTGGTGGCGTAGATCAATACATTGGCAGTCGATGCTGCAACCGTGCCGTCCAAAATAGATTTCAAGGCTTTGTAGCCTGGTTCGCCGTCTTCAAAGCTCAGGTCGTCGCAATAAACGATGAATTTTTCTGTGCGGTTTGCAACCACTTCGATGATGTCGGGCAAATCAACCAAGTCATCTTTGTCCACCTCAATCAACCGCAAGCCGCGTGGCGCGTAGTTGTTCAAGCATGCCTTGATAAGAGATGACTTTCCGGTGCCGCGCGCACCAGTGAGCAACACGTTGTTAGCAGGCAAACCGTTGACGAACTGTTCGGTGTTGCGTTGGATTTTTTCTTTTTGCTGGTCGATCTCTTTTAAATCCTGCAAGCCCAGTTGCGCGACGTGGCGTACAGGCTCCAAGGTGCCGTGGCCACTGCTGCGTTTGCGATAGCGGTAGGCCACGCTGGCAGACCAGTCTGGCGCTTGCAAGGGTTGCGGCAAGACCGACTCAATGCGTTGCATCAAAGCCTCTGCGCGTTGAAGCACGCGTTCTAAACTACTAGACATATCCGTTGCCATCGTGGTGACCTAAGTTTGAAAAGATTTAACTGCGGTAGTCGGCGTTGATGCTCACATACTCGTGGCTCAAGTCGCAAGTCCACACCGTCTCGCTGGCAGCACCGCGGCCCAGCACAACGCGCACCGTGATTTCAGACTGCTGCATCACGCGCTGACCGTCTTCTTCTTTGTAAGTGGGGTTGCGTCCGCCGTTCACGGCAACGTGCACATCGTCTAAGTAGAGATCGATCCTGGTTTGGTCTAAGTCTGTGATGCCCGCATAGCCCACAGCCGCCAGGATGCGGCCTAGGTTGGGGTCGCTGGCGAAGAAGGCCGTTTTGACCAAGGGCGAGTGACCGATGGCGTAGGCCACTTGCAAGCACTCCGCGCTGTTACGACCACCTTCCACTTGCACGGTGATGAACTTGGTAGCACCTTCGCCGTCTCGCACAATCGCTTGCGCGAGTTGACGCGCCACTTGCAGCATAGCTTGGAACAAGGCCTTGCCTTCTGCGCTTTCCAAACTGGTGATGGGTGCGTGGCCTGCTTTGTTCGTCGCGATAAATACGAATGAATCGTTGGTCGAAGTGTCACCGTCGACCGTGATGCGATTGAACGACCCTTCAGCCAGCGCAAACGTCAACGCATGCATCAACTCAGGCGCTACGCAGGCATCTGTCGCCATGAAGCCCAACATGGTCGCCATATTGGGGTGGATCATGCCCGCGCCTTTGCTGATACCTGTGACGCTAATAGTCTTGCCAGCGATCGTGGTTTGTGTGCTGGCGGCTTTGGGCACTGTGTCGGTCGTCATGATGCCCTCTGCGGCATCCAACCACTGCTGTGAAGATGGCGCGTTGCCCGCGGCTGAAATAGCGGCTGGCAGACCCGCCACGATACGTGTGTGGGGCAATGGCTCCATGATCACGCCGGTAGAAAAAGGTAACACCTGTTGCGGCTTTATAGACAGCACTTTTGCCAAAGCCTCGCAGGTTTCCTGTGCACGTTGCAAACCTTCTTCGCCGGTGCCTGCGTTGGCATTGCCGGTGTTGATCAGCAATGCACGTATTCCTTGGCTTGCCCCCAGCGGCTTGTCATCCGGCTTAGCTTGCGTGGCCTTCAAGTGCTGACGGCAAATTTGCACAGGCGCTGCACAGAAACGGTTTTGCGTGAACACGCCACCGACAGAAGCGCCCTCATCAATCAACACCACGGTCAAATCTTTACGACCAGGTTTTTTTATGCCCGCTTGGGCAACACCAATACGCAGACCTTGCACGGGGTGGAGTTGTGCTGCAGTGGGAGGCGCAAGGTGAACTGGCATAGCGAATGGATTAACTCAACTGACCATGGCAAAACTTGAACTTCTTACCGCTGCCACAAGGGCAAGGCTCGTTGCGACCCACCACCGGAAACTTCTCAGCAAATGTGGTCGCGTCCATCGTGGTCTCAGCTTCGCCAGATTCATTCGGAGCGGTATAGGTCACGTTATGAATTTTTTCTGCGCGCTCTTCTAGCTCTTGTGCGGCTTGTTCGATCTGCGTGTTGGACTCGATCTTCACCGTCATCAAGACGCGAGTGACTTCCACCTTCACCATATCGAGCAGCTGACCAAATAGCTCAAAAGCTTCGCGCTTGTATTCTTGTTTGGGTTGCTTTTGCGCATAACCACGCAGATGAATGCCTTGGCGCAAATAATCCAAAGCAGCCAAATGTTCACGCCAATGGCTGTCGATGTTTTGCAACAACACCACACGCATGAAGGGCGTGAATTGGTCTAAGCCGACGCGATCAACTTTGGCTTGGAAGGCTTCGTTGGCTGCAACAACCACGTGGTCGACGATATCGGCATCAGTGATAGCCGAAGCGTCTTTCACCATGTCAACCAAGGGCAAATCGAGTTGCCACTCTTGCGCCAAAACGCGTTGCAAGGCGGCGACGTCCCACTGCTCTTCCACAGATTCTTCGGGCACATACTGACGCGCCAACTCTGTAAACGTGCCCTCGCGCAGACCTGCGATTTGTGCCGTAAGGTCAGTCGCATCCAAGATGTCGTTGCGCTGTTGGTAAATCACACGGCGTTGGTCGTTCGACACATCGTCGTATTCGAGCAGTTGTTTGCGGATATCGAAGTTACGCGCTTCTACTTTGCGTTGCGCGCTCTCAATGCTGCGCGTGACCATGCCAGCTTCAATCGCCTCACCCTCAGGCATATTGAGGCGGTCCATGATGGACTTGACGCGCTCACCTGCAAAGATGCGCATCAGCGAATCGTCCAAGCTCAAATAAAAGCGTGAGGAGCCAGGGTCGCCCTGGCGGCCGGAGCGACCGCGCAATTGGTTGTCAATGCGGCGCGATTCATGGCGCTCGGTGGCGATGATGCGCAAGCCACCCAAAGATTTCACATGCTCGTGGTCCTTGGTCCATTGCACACGCAAGGCATCTATTTCTTTCTTCTTGGCTTGTGCATCCAAAGACGCATTGGCCTCGACTTCCGTGATGAGTTTTTCAACGTTACCGCCCAACACAATGTCGGTACCGCGACCTGCCATATTGGTGGCGATGGTGACCATCTTGGCGCGACCGGCTTGGGCCACGATGTCAGCTTCACGCGCGTGCTGTTTAGCGTTGAGCACTTGGTGTGGCAACTTGGCCTTGTCCAACATCTCGGCTATGAGTTCAGAATTTTCAATCGAGGTGGTGCCCACTAAAACCGGTTGGCCACGCTCGTAACACTCGCGGATATCGTCGATCGCGGCTTTGTATTTTTCTTGCGTGGTTTTGTAGACACGGTCGAGTTGGTCTTCGCGGCGGCTGATGCGGTTGGGTGGCACCACCAAAGTTTCGAGACCGTAGATTTCTTGGAATTCGTAGGCCTCTGTGTCCGCCGTTCCCGTCATGCCGCCAAGTTTTTTGTAGAGACGGAAATAGTTTTGGAAGGTGATGGAAGCCATGGTCTGGTTTTCCGCCTGGATCGGCACACCTTCTTTGGCTTCTACCGCTTGGTGCAATCCGTCGCTCCAACGACGGCCTGTCATCAACCGTCCCGTGAACTCGTCGACGATCACAATCTCGCCGTTTTGGTTCACGTAGTGTTGGTCGCGGTGGTAGAGGTGGTTGGCGCGCAAAGCCGCATACAGGTGGTGAACCAAACTGATGTTCGCGGGGTCGTACAGCGAAGCGCCAGAGGGTAAGAGCCCACGGCTATTGAGCAAGCTCTCGGCTTTCTCGTGGCCTTGCTCTGTCAGAAACACTTGGTGCGATTTTTCGTCAACCGTGAAGTCTCCGGGCGTGATGATGCCTTCGCCGGTGCGAGGGTCTTCTTCCCCGACTTGACGGGTCAAAGCGGGCACGACTTGGTTGATGGCGACGTAGAGTTCTGTGTGGTCTTCGGCTTGTCCGCTGATGATGAGTGGTGTGCGGGCCTCGTCGATCAGGATCGAATCGACCTCGTCGACGATGGCGTAGTGCATGCCACGCTGTACACGGTCCTCTACTTCATAGACCATGTTGTCACGCAAATAGTCAAATCCAAATTCGTTGTTGGTACCGTAGGTGATGTCTGCACGATAGGCGGCTTGTTTGTCTGCACGTTGCATTTGTGGCAGATTCACGCCGACAGACAAACCTAGGAAGTTATACAAGCGCCCCATCCACTGTGCATCGCGATTAGCCAAGTAGTCGTTCACCGTGACCACATGCACGCCTTTTCCGGTCAGTGCGTTGAGGTAGACGGGCAAGGTGGCGGTCAAGGTTTTGCCTTCACCTGTTCGCATCTCAGCGACCTTGCCTTGGTGCAAGGCAATACCGCCGACCAACTGCACGTCAAAGTGACGCATTTTCATGACGCGCTTCGAGCCCTCGCGAACTACCGCAAAGGCTTCAGGCAAAACATCATCCACAGTTTCGCCTTGCTGGAGTCGGGCTTTGAATGCATCGGTCTTGGCGCGTAATGCTTCGTCGCTCAAGGATTCCAATGCACTTTCCAATGCGTTGATCTGCGCGACGGATTTGCGATAGGTTTTGAGCATCCGATCGTTGCGGCTGCCAAAAATAGAAGTCAGTAATTTAAAAGCCATGCGTGCGATACGGTGTTTTTATAAGCGAGTCACCGCAAAAAAGACCGCAATATCCTTTGTAGAAGGCGTGAGAGGTGAAGCCCGTCATTTTACCCGCCACAAGATCGCATAATTGGTTCATGCGACAACCGCCCCAAGACACCTTACCCAAGAGAGCCGACTCGCTCGCAGCCTTGCGCGATTTGGGATACAACGCCGTGCCGAAGTCCAACTTCGTCATTCGCGGTAAATCGCAGTCGGTCGCGCAAATCCTTGACGGCGCCACATCGCTTTCGCAACTTCAAGCGCTTGCGCGCGACGGGCAAAACCG
>Ga0214919_10006365_pt1 | contig 16263 bp, 21 predicted proteins | sample LL1503_MetaG_FD_177994 | JGI IMG/M metagenome (GOLD analysis project Ga0214919, IMG submission 177994) | Freshwater microbial communities from Lake Lanier, Atlanta, Georgia, United States - LL-1503 | ecosystem: Environmental > Aquatic > Freshwater > Lake | place: USA: Georgia | collected... | reverse complement strand
GGACGAAGGGTCAGGCTCATACTCGTGCTCCTTAAAAGGTGTTCGCATACTTGTTCATACCGGTGTCGCGCCAGCGATTCCCACTGGCGAACTCGTACTCGACCCAGTCCTCGCCTGCGTCGACTTGCTGGCCGGGCACCAGCGATGGAATAAATAGGTGCATGGCGCAGGCAGCGCGCTGGTCAGCCTCCGTCAATCGACGGTCGTGGCGTGCGCAGTGCCACCCACCATCGACAGGTGTCGCATGTAGGCAGGTGCGGCAATTGACCTCTGGGGCCGCCGCATCCGTTGCACCCACATGGCATACCGGTGCGTGGTCACACATGCGGCACTGGTACCAGGAAGGATCCGGACTGATTCGCGGTGGCGGTGTAGCGGCAAAGATCACGCGTTCTGCCTTGGTCATGAGACCCATTGCAAACGCTGGGTCTGCCTCGACCCGCTCAACGTAAACGTCGTCAGTGTCCTTACAGACCGCCAGATACATCGCACGAGTCAAGCCCATCAGATGCATGTAGGTTTGCATCTGCGCAAAGTGCAGCGGCTTGCTCTCGCGCACCTTCTTTGCCAGCAGGTCGTTGAAGCTCTTGACCGAATGCGTCTTGAACTCCAGGACATGCCATGTCTTAGGCGCTTCCAGAAGGTTGATGGCCACACCGTCAAGCGAGCCACCAAAGTGGCCACCATGCGCTTGGACCCGAAACTGGCGGCCCGTATCTGGATCAACCTCCAGGACCGTCGCTCCAGTTCGTCGCAGGTTCTGAACCAGCCGGGCTTCCTCGAGTTGGCCGGTTTCGAAAAGGCGCAGGAGGCGTCCTGAGTGCTGAGCGCGGGTGACCCAGCGGAAATCAAACCAGAGCGCTCGCTCACAGTCTTTGCCGATCAGCGAAGCGCCAAGGTGGGCTCGAAATCCGTCCCCAGCGTCAGCCTCGTAGGCCGCGAAGATCGCGTCTCTTGTCGGGTTGGTGATGCTTGGCAATTCAGCCATGCTGCACCCCCTGTTTAGCTTGAAGCTCTCGGGCACGGGTGACCACTGCCTGCCAGCGTTCGTCATCGCAATCGGCACGCAGCACCTCGATCAGCGCGTCCTTGAACCGCTCTCGGTGCCCGTGGGGTTGGGCGACATGAAGCTTGGCCATGTGTGCCGTCAACTGCGCCAGTTCCTGCTGCTTCACACGAAGCGCAGTTTTGGCCCGGTGGAACCACGTGGCATCGAGTGACTTCTTCTCCGTCTGGCGACGGATATCGGTCGTGGCGATCTGGATCCGGATGGAGGCGATCTCATCTTGAAGCGCGGCCAGACGCTCACGGCAGCCCTGCAATGTGCTGGGCAGTCGGATCGGCGTGGCCGCTAGAGCGTGCTCATGCATGCTCGGGTCCTCCTCAGGCCTGACGCTTCCAGGGCAGGCCGTTGGCCGCGGGAGTAGCGGTCGGCGCAGCCGTGATGGGACGTGCGGCAGCAGGTGCCGAGGGCGGCGTGAACGACGGCGCGGGCGGCGCTGCTGTTGCGCTGGCACCGCCTCGCGGCAGATAGCGAATGGAGTTGGACTCGCCGTACATGCCCTTCGGGGGACGCACCCGCACATCCAGGGTCATTGGGACCAAGTGCAACTGCTCGGAGTTGCTGACCTGCAGCTTGCCAACGGCGCGACAGATCGAGGACAGGGTGCGCTTGGCGATCTCTACCGTGTCCGGGTTGGCGTTGACCAAGTTGAGCCGGTCGAAGAGTTTGCGTCCGGCGTACTGGCCCTCAAGGATGTCGACCTCCAGGTAGAGGTACTGGCCGGTGCCATCCTTGGTCGCACGCATTTCGCTGGCGACGATTTGGCCAAGGTACTTGCCCGGAGGCAGGACGTCGTAGTTGCTGCTGGGCTCGACAGAGGATGCGTCGAAGGTTTGTCCGAATGAAGCCATGGTGATTACTCCTTTTTCAGGTGCGGGTGGTGGTGGAAGGGATCAGGGTCGAATGCAGGGTTTCAGGCATGGCCTGCGCAAAGGCAGACCATTCAAGGGGAAGCGTGTCGGGCAGGTCGTAACGGTTCTTGGCCAGGAATGCGGGGCGTTCGACCGTGTGAATCACACGCTCGCCCGAACCCACGGCACGGCTGACCTTTTTGTTGAAGCCGACGTCCGCCTTGACGGTGGAGATGCGGTAGTTGGCAAACAGCACAACGTCCGAGTGCTCTTGCAGCAGTGCCGCTGCGCGGGCATGGAGCTTGATCACGTACCTGTCGTAGGGGTCGTGCTCAGGAGAATCGAAGCGCTTGATGTCGGTGTGGGCGATCTGCACCACGGTCATGCCGCGGTCGTCGCGAAGCGCATTGAGGCCATCGATGTATTGGCGCCAAAGGTTCAGGGCAGCAACGTAGCCTTTGCCGTACCCGGCGTCCTCGATCGAATTCCATCCGTTGTCACGGCAAGCTTTAGCCCAGACCAGCGGTTCCAGCCAGTCCACGCTGTCGACCACGACCGTGGAAAAGTCGTGTTGCTCGGTGTAGAGCGCTGCAAGCGCCTCCATCACCTCATCGAAGGTCCGTGACAGCGGGAAGTTCGCTGCCGACAGCGTGCCCAGACCATCTTCCGTCTGGATGAATACGGGTTTGTTGGCCTGGCCTGCGAAGGTGGTTTTACCGACGCCAGCAACGCCGTGGATCAGCACCCTTGGTGGCTTGGGTGTTCCAGCCTGGTTGAGTTGTGCAAGGGAGATGGCCATCAGATTGCCTCCCCAAATTTGCTGTCATTCGCTGCCTCAGGCACAGCACCGTCCACGATGCGCTCGAGCTTGTATGTGGGCTTTCCGGCCTTGAGCGTGCGTGCGGGTTCGAACAGTTGGCGCACGGCAGGCGGCCAGGCCGTGTATTTCGACTCGGCGACCTTCACTTCCAGGCTTACGTAGTGCTCGGGGTCCTCGCCCCACTTGCGCAGGGCCTCGACCGCCTCTTTGAGCTTGCGCTGGTCGTACTCCGTCCGTTTTGGCAAGTCCGCCACAACGGTGAACCCTTCATCAGAGAACCGCACCGTACCGGTGGACTTTCCAGCGTCCTGGCGCAACTGGTGCGCCCGCTCACCGAAGCGGCGGTGCAGCACGCCCTGCAGGAACTGCCTGTAATGGCAGGCGGTATCTTCAGTGTCGGACACCTTACGGATCAGGCGGTCGAGGTCCGCCAATGGCAGGTTTTCAACCTCTGCCATCACATAGTTGCCCACCTCGTCGAGGGCATCGGGTTCAGGGATCATGGGGACTCTCTTTCTTAGTGGGTGCCGGTGGCGGGCACGGGGGATGGCGTACCAACCTGGCGAAGGCGGGTGCGGATTTCGGGGGGCGTTAACGTATTGGCCGACCGCACTGCGAGATATCGGTAATGGCAGTCGGCCACCTTCAGGCTGAACAGGTGAACCAACCCCAGTTCGCAGGCGATCCACATGCGACGGGCTACGGAATGCAGGCGGCTTCGTTCCTTTGCGGAAAGTCCACTGCCAGAGTCGGACCGGTCCATCATCAGGAAGCCCTCGTGGTACTGAATCGACTGGCCAACCAGTGCGTTGGCAATCCAGTCACAGGCAGCGGCCTCGGTCAGTTTTTCTGCGGGCACGTACACAGGCGGGGTAATTGCGCCAGCGTTAACCCCCAGCCCGAGGTGGCTGCGGGTGGCTTCGAAAATAGGTTTTGCGTTCAACATCAAATCTCCAGGCGTGAGTTGGCCTACCACCACCGCCCAGAGGGGCGCGGCGTTTGTTTACTTCGTGAAGGTTCTTACCGGGCGAGGGGGCTGTTTTTCTCAGCCACCCCGCGATCGGTCAGGCGGCCGGCCGTATGCCGAACATGCGCAGGTGCATCTGCAAGTCGGCTACACGGCGATAGAAGGTGGCGCTCGGAACGCCAGACGCCTTGGCGGCTGCAGCCAGATCGCGATGATTGGCGAGCAGATCCATCAGGCAGCGCTGATCACCGCTCATGTAGGCAAGAGCTGCCATCACGTCATGCCGGGTCTCAGCGTCAGGAAGCAAGTCCATGTTCTCGCCCCAGAACCACGTAATCTCGTCAGGGAGCATGGAATTTGACGACCCACCGTTCTCGTCATTGGCTGCGTTCTGGGTGGGTGCGAAGTCGTGAATTGCACGGTCAATGGCGACAACCTCCAGGGTGTCGACATATTCCGGCTCAGAAAACACCAGCCGCTGCCGGTCAGCCTTTCTGGCGTTCAAAAAATCAGTAGTGCAGTGCGCTGAGACCGTCCCCGTGAAGGTACCTGGTGCGCCTCGGCTGGGGTCAAACTGCTCTTTGCGTCTGTAGATGTCGCACAGGATCTCCTGATAAAGATCCTCACGCTCGGCTGGGGCCAGCCCCGCTGTCAGCGCGGCCCTGTATGCGCGGGTTTTAGCGGCGTTGACCGCGGCCTCGTAGAAGGGGTCATTTGCAGGCGTGACAGTTGTTTGTTGCGTACTGTCGCCGTCTTGCTTTGCACAGCGTTTCGGGTTAACCGGCCCGGTCCGGTGGTTTCTTGTTTGATCCACGATTACGACTCCATTTGCGATTGCATGGAGCGATCATCGGGTCACGGAAGTTTGATAAAAAGGCCTGTGCAGTCACGCTGAACGGTCTGCCCGTGGATGAGCAAAATGACGGCCTGCCGTTCATTTTGGGTGGGAAATGCGCATTCCGGGGGCCGACTGCACAGTTCTTCTCCACCCCCTGAACATACATTTAGGGGTCTGACTGTATGAATTCAGCGCAGTCGAATACCTTTTGCTCTTGCATGCTCTCGAATCCACTTGCTGACCGTACGAGGCTGGTAATCCTTCTGGACGCCGTGAACCTCTTTCAACCAATCAACATAAAACCCCGCAGCTCGATCAGCGCTTCTGTGTGCGGAGGGATCCTTTTCCCAATCTTCCAAGACCAGGGTCTTATGTGATTCAAGGTCTTTGTGCGCAAGTCGCCCATTATTTCGAGACTCTTCCTTTTGTCTGTTTTTGAAGTCCTCGATCGCAGCCTGAACTTGCTCGTCAATATGCTTGCGCAATGCAACAGATGCGTGTTCTTTCGCCTCATTCAAAAGTCTTTTGTATCTTGATTCAAGTCGATCAGTTTCCCGCTTTTTTTCTGCAATGACAACGGCTTCCATGGCCTCAATCGCTTTCTCGGCGGCACGTCTGTATGTGTAGGACTCAACAGATTGCTTGGGGTCGCGCTTTTCAAATTGCCTGGTTTTGTAGTCGTACGTGTACTCCAGTGAATTTATGATCTCACCAATTTTTGCAAGTGCAAGTGCCGCAAAATACTCATGATCAAGCGGCTCGGGCGCTTCATCGCCGAAAATATTCGACCAGGTACCTACTATCATTTCCAGAGCGTCAACTTCACGGGTATTTTCCGCAGTTGGGTAATCTAAATCTCCTTCTGCATCTGACTTGATGTCATGAAAATTACCGTCTTCGTCGCCCTCTAAGCAGTCATATTTGCCTTCACTCTTGAGTCGTTCAATCTCTTCCTCTTTCGCATTTCGAAAATAATCTTCAATCATGTCATCGATGACACTCACCATCGATTCGACCTGCTCGTCCGTTCTCTTTTCCAGCAAGTTCCTGGCACGCCACACGATCGACGAAAGTTGATCAAAGTGGCGAAATGGGACGCTGCCTTTGGTAGGCTTGAAATTCGAAAATGCCAAGTAGGCCATTACGGTTCCTTCGATTAATTGTTCGTGTTTTCCCGCATTCAGCACGACATGGTGTAGTTCGCGTCTGGACTGGGTGTTTGAACGCCTTTTGGGGTACTTTGTACGGCTTCTACCCCCATTTTCCCTCTACTTGCCCAAAACGGGAACAAGCTTGAGTTCCCAGAGGCCAGCAGGAACCAGTAGCCGTAGGAGCCTCTGTGAGAAAACCACCAGGCCCGGCCGGTATGAACCTTCATGCCAGCCCAATCTCCACGCCCCGCCTCCAAGAAGCCCCCAGCACGGTCCTCAGCAGCCGTCGTGGGCGCCATCCTTGCCCTAGCCGTTATCCGGATGCATGACCGCCAGGATCGACTTGATAACCTGACCGAACAGAGCGTTAGTACGGGGTGTCCTGACTACCAAGGAGAACCCCAGTGACTGAAACCGTTGTGGCCCGAGTGGCCGCCCTCAAGACCATCACCACCGCCGAGCTCAAGCAGATGTGGCGGGACCTCTTCAACCAGGAGCCGCCCCCGTTCAACAGGCGATTCCTCGAAACCCGCCTGGCTTACCGGATTCAGGAATTGGCCTACGGCGGCCTCAAGCGCGAAACCGCCAAGCGTCTTGCACAACTCGGTGAGCAACTCGATGGCGGAAAACAAGATGTCCGGCGCCGCCGCCTGGATAACCGACCAATCGCCGGCACTCGCCTGATCCGGGAATGGCAAGGCACATCCTGTGAGGTGTTGGTGTGCGTTGACCACTTCGCCTACAACGGCCGGCCATACAAATCGCTGTCCAGCATTGCCCGCACCATCACCGGCACCAACCGCAACGGCTGGGCCTTCTTCGGCCTCGGCTCGGCAAGGAGCGCAGCATGACGGCTGAGCGTCGCCTGATCTGCGCCATCTACACGCGCAAGTCCACCGAAGAAGGGCTTGATCAAAACTTCAACTCGCTGGACGCCCAGCGAGACGCCTGCGAAAACTTCATCGCCAGCCAGAAGTCCGAAGGCTGGATGATGGCCCGCGAACGCTACGACGACGGCGGCTTCTCCGGCGGCAATATGCAGCGACCTGGACTTCAGAAGCTGCTGGATGATGTTCGCAATGGCATGGTCGACATCATCGTGGTCTACAAGATCGACCGGCTGTCGCGTTCGCTTGCCGACTTCGCCAAACTGGTCGAACTCTTTGATGAGCACAAGGTCACCTTCGTGTCGGTGACGCAGGCGTTCAACACGACCACCTCGATGGGGCGGCTCACTCTGAACATCCTGCTGTCCTTCGCCCAGTTCGAGCGCGAACTCGCCGGCGAGCGGGTGCGCGACAAGATTGCCGCGTCACGACAGCGCGGTATCTGGATGGGTGGCATGCCCCCGCTTGGCTATGACGTCACAGAACGCAAGCTGATCCCCAATCCTGCGGAGGCGCAGATCGTACGGGAAATGTTCCAGCGCTTCGCCGCAACGCCTTCAATGGCAACCCTTGTGAGAGACCTGCGTGCACGCGGTGTCACATCAAAGTCCTGGACCACCTCAAAGGGGATCGAGCGCAACGGGAAGTTGATCACCAAAGGATACGTCTACAAGGTGTTCAAGAACCCGGTTTACATCGGCATGGCCGCATACAAGGGAAAGCAGTTCCCCGGCGAGCATGAACCGATCATTGAGCAAGAAGTCTGGGACACGGTCCAGGAAAACCTTAAGGCTGGCGACAAGCACGTCAAGGGCGGATCTGAGTCTCGCCACACAAAAGCCCCAACGCTGCTTCGTGGGCTGCTGTTTTCACCTGAGGGGCGTGCGTTCACGCCAGGCTGGACCAGCAAGGGTCCCAAACGGTACCTGTATTACATCAACACGGATGCGATCAAGCTCGGCAAGGATGCCTGCGAGGTCCGCCGCATACCAGCGGGTGAAATCGAAGGGGTGGTAGTGCAACAACTTCGCGGGGCCCTGCGCTCGCCAGAAATCCTGTCTCAAGCCGTGCATGAAGTGTCAATTGCCCGTCCGGACATCAGCGAAACAGACGCCATCAAGCACCTGCAATCGATCGACCAGGTTTGGGATCACCTCTTCCCGGCAGAGCAGGTGCGCATCGCGCATGCGTTGATTGAGAGGATCACCGTGCGCAAAGACGGCATCAGCATTACTTGGAAGACCAAAGGAATGCCCAGGTTCCTGCGTGACTCGATCATGCAGCAGCCGTACAAGGAGGCCGCATGACACCGTCAACACAAATACCGGAAACCACGCACATCCCAATGACCTTCCGCCCCCGAGGTGGTAAGACAGTAATCGTTATGCCTGATGGATCGCGAGGGGTGGTACGCCGGGAGGCAACGATCGACAACACGATGGTCAAGGTGATTGCCAGGGGCGTCCGGTGGCAGCAACTGATATATGACGGCACGTATACATCGATCGAGGACTTGGCTGCAGCCGAGAAGATCAACCCGTCCTACATCAGCCGAATTTTGAGGCTGGCGTTTCTGTCACCGGTCGTGGTGCAGGCGATCCTTGATGGGTCGCATCCCGCGTGGCTGACGATGAGGGATCTGCTGGAGCCATTTCCGATGGACTGGCGGCAGCAAGAGCAAAAGTTCCTGGCTCAGTTTCGGCCCGAGTTCGCCATGGCCAGATCCAACGCAGCCTGAAACACCGCCTGCATCTGGGCATCACCAACGCAGATGCGCACCAAAGTGATGTCTGGAAACTCGGTGGCTCGGCTTAGCAACGCCTTCAGAATGATCTCAGCGGCTAGTTCAGGTGGAAATTTGAAGACGCCCGTACCGACAGCGGGCATCGCCATCGACTTGATGCCTGCATCCTTTGCAACCCGAAGTGCCTGGGCGATTGCAAGGTCAAGATACTTTTCCGGGTGATCGTCATTGATGTAACTGGCTGCCCTGGCATGAATGACGTACGGGTTTGGAAGCTGGAAGCCCGGGGTGACAACAGCTTCGCCGAGTGCAATAGGCGAGTAGCGGCGGCAGTACTGCTCCAGCTCCGGCCCCGCCGCTGTGTGAATGGCACCAGCGACACCTGAACCAAACCGCAGGTTCGCATTTGCCGAGTTCACCAGCGCATCCACATCCGGTTGACGGACGATGTTGCCGACGACGATCTCAACCCGCACGTTTTTTTCCTCGCCGCTTAGGCTTTTGCCACATCGAAAGAATCACCTGATCGGAAATCTCCCCCATCCGCGGGGTTACCCAGTTGTACCCGCCATCACCAACTGCGTCATAAAACTCTGCTGGGGTCTGCCATAGCCCCCACCATTCACAAACCGGCCCACCTTGTCCGTGAACCTCGATAAGGCACCCCACAAACGCAATAGACCCGTCGCTGCCGATCAGTCGATACGCATGCAACGACGCCAGTAAGTACGTGTCGTCACCGGCTTGCGCGTAGTTGATCCGCTGTCGGGCCCAACTCAACCGATCTGCATCTTGCATCTCAACTTCCTCTGGGATTTCGAGGTTGTATCGAGCCTCTGCATCGGAAAATTCAAGTTGGGCGATGTAGCCGAGCTTCAAAGCATTTTGCTCACCGAGATCGGCAATCAAAAAGTCCCAGCCGTCGATCTCCAGCCACTCGCAGATCCGAGTGAGTCCATCCGGTTCTTCCACCCCAGCGGCGAAGTCCCTCAGTACAGCGTCCGCAACAGGTTGGAGGTGAGGAGGCAAATGCTTGGCGCCTTTCAATCCGACCTCCTTGATGCAACTTCCCCACATACTTGATGAAAATAACCTCTCGGATCACCGTCGCCAAACTCTGAAAACGGGCGCCCTTTTTGGTTTTGCTCAACCTCAGCAAAACGGATTTCCAGATAGTGTCTTGCACTAGCGTAATAAACCAGTCTGAGCAATTTCCCAGCATAGCTGTTGAATCGACCTCTTTTTTTTGAAGGAACAAGGTACAGGTACGAAAACCCAATGCCACCCGCCATGCAAAACTGCGCCCGTGTACCTGCAGCCTTAACGTAATTCTGACGCTTAAGCTCCTCGAATAATCGATCGCGAAGGCTGTATTTCCCTGCGTCCCATCTTTGCTTTGAGCGAAGCTCGTTTATTGCGCAACCCACTACATCGGTGCGCAAATCTTCATACATATTCTCCGCTTCAATCATCGAAACCCTGATCTTTTTAGGTTTTGGGGCTACAAGAAAAAGGAATGTCACTTAGAGGCAGGCGTGTCACTCATCAGATATCTTTCTTGATACAACGGGCGCCAAGACGCAGCCAGCTCTGCAGCAATTCTCCTCTGATCAGCACTCAACCTAACTGCAATGTGTCTGATAGCTGTGGCAGCGGTATTCTTGTTTTGGCCATCTGGGAGGTGTCGCTCTGCCAATAGCGCAAATTTAAGCGCCTCGATCAAGATTGCGTCATCATCTGCGCCCTCAATCAAGAATGTGGCTAGACTTAAGTAGGCAGTCGGCTCTCCGCGCTCTGCCGCTCGAGTGTAGAGGTATGTAGCAAACTTATCGTTCCTCTTAACACCCTCTCCTGATTCGTAAAGATCACCCAGATTGTTTTGAGCACCAGCAAATCCATCTGCAGCCGACTCACGATACAGGCGAACCACTTCTACCAAAGATGGATTTGGACCCCATCGATTTTGAATCGCCATATTAAAGTTGGCGCGTGCCCTGCGTTTATCGTCAAGCAGCGTTACAAATAGTCCTAATTGATCAGCGTGCTGCTTACTCAACCATCGAATTGAGTCTGGAGGCGCAGTTGTCACAAACTCAACAATACTTTCATTCATACCCAAGCCATTTAGGTATGCACCGACGAGGGCATTTCCTACCGAAGCAGAAACCTTTCTGCCATCCTCATGTTCGATGTATGCAGAATGGAACCCAACCCTTGCCCTTGGCATAGTCATTCTCGTTTGGCCAGCAAGCCAGATGAGTGCGCAGGACGAAACACAACCAGAATCTAAAACCGCAGTAGCGTAGCCTTTTATTCGAATGATTCGGCCAATCTCGATCGCAGACCGGATCAGTCCGCCAGGGCCTGACAAAATTACAGTAGCTTCATCTGTTTCAAGTGCTATAGCCCTAAATTTCCTCTCGGTTTCGCGATCAATCTCTCCTGTAACGAGAATGATGTCGTTGTCGTCGTCCTTGCCTTTGATCTTTTTTATCTCTCCGGCATCAGCCTCAGAAATAGCAACTGTCGAAAATACGGCTATTGTGATGAATAGACGCAAAGAGGTACTCAGAATTTCTTTAGCACGTTGAATCACAATAGCCTCCAAAATTTGATCGAATCTATCTTTCAGCGAAGCCTTACAGGTCCGCCCCCAGAGATTTTCAAGCCTTTATCAATCGTGATTTCAATATAACCGCCCACAATCCGCCTGGAAGTATCGAAAACATCACAGTCGCGGGATACGGACTGTTCTTTTGTCTTTAGCTCAGTTGTCTTTTCGATATGACAAAATTCATAGCCCGTTGGTGCCGCAACCAAACTCCACTCCACAATTCCTTTTTCAATTATTTTTCCGTCTTTACCGCGCTTGGTTAGTTGAGCAACTGCTATGACCTGATCGCTCTTCATTTTTTCTGGAATTTTCCGCCAGACATAATGGGTAATTTCACCATCGTTAACATCAATTGAATATGTTTTCAGATTTGTCTTTGTGTCATACAAATCGATTCCATTGACGTCAATTTTCTCGTCGTTAAATTTCAAAAATCCCTTGTAAGTTACGCCAGTCCACTCTTTTCCAAAACGACTAACCTTCTTGCCAGCATCTTGCGCATATGTCGATTGACCGCTCATTACAATATTTTCACTTTTTCCAGAAAGCTCAATTTCATAATCGAAACCTTTTGTGAAGCCACTTGTATAGCTGTGCGGTCTAAATGGTTCAATCAAATGTTCGGTTTCTGTCTGAGCGTAACCAGCACCGATAAAAGCAAATAAAAAATTTGCCATTACAAGACAATTTTTCATTGATCCTGATTTCATTTTTAGCCCACTTCAGAGTGTTTCTTCAGAGCTTGAGTGTCATCAAACGGTATGACTTCAACCTTTAAGCCCTGCTTGCCCGGCAAATACCAATAGCGTCTCCAAGCGTCTGCCGTGTAAGGTTTCGCCTCATCATAAGCACTTTCGGTCAGCGCTCCCCCGCCGTAGCGCCCTTGGACGTAGTGGCGAAACGAGCCATCCTCGTAGTGAACCCTCACATAAGCTGTTATTGAGCTTTGCCACTTTTTTTCGGTGAATAAAATAGTTTTCATAGTAATCCTTTATTCGGCAAGCGCGGTTTTTCGAACATCCCGCACATGCTTGCATTCCCCGCGGTACTCAAACCCTGGGCAGGTGCACTGCAGATGCCCGCTTCGACCGAAGGAGACTATGTATGACTTCTTTGGGTCCTTAGAGCTTGGGAACTCCCACGAGCCAGTCTCCATCAGAGGCGCGTCCTGCGGTAGCGCGGCCACCATCTCGCCGATGATGTCCAGGCGCGCCCCTTCCTGACCCACCGCACGAGCGGCCTTGGACTCTTGCATTAGAGCGGGGCCGAGGCGGGTAAGCTCTTCCTGGAGGTCCTTAAGGATTGAAGCGTCAGGTAGCTCATCTGATTCCACGGCCTGCACGAGTTTGAGCTTAGCCTCAAGGAGCCGGGCGATATAACGGTCCAGCGTGCCGTTCGCCAGCAGGTACTCGACGGTGACCTGCTTGTCCTGGCCAATCCGGTAGCACCGATCCTCGGCCTGAAGGTGATTGGCCGGAACCCAATCGAGGTCCTGAAAAATCACATGGGTTGCTGCAGTGAGATTCAGGCCGACACCCCCTGCAATCAGGTTGCAAAGCGCCACTGTGACATTGGGATCCTTTTGAAAGGCATCCATAGCTTTCATGCGCTGCTTGGCGTTGTCTGCACCGGTGATCGTGACGGCTTGATCGCCCCACGTCTTCTTGTGCCTCGTGATGCCCTCGGTGTACGAGGTAAAGACGATCACCTTTTGACCGCTGGCCACAACGTCCTTGACGCGCTCGGCGCATGCGGCGTGCTTGGCTTTATGGAGTGCCAGCCGCAGCTTTGTGATCCGAGCCAGGAACTCGGTATCGTTGGGGCGGCTCGCATCTGAACCCAGAAACCAGTTCAGGAATCCCTCATTGGCATTCCATGCGGCGTCACCGGTGATCTGCAACGGCACCCAAGTGCGGATTTTTGGTGGAAGATCCAGGACCTCATCCTTCTTTCGCCGCAACATCACCTCTTTGAGCAGGAGGTTGAGTTCGCTAATGTTCGATGCACCGTCCGTCACCCATCCATAGTTGTTGCGATAGGCGCCACAGTACTGACGGGCAAAAGAGATGAAGCTGCGGGCAGCCGGGTGGCCAACCGCTCGCAGCAAGTTGAACAAGTCCCGCGGCCGGTTGGGCATCGGTGTGCCGGTGAGCAGAAAGACCAGCCGAGGACCCGTCACGCCGGCGCGTTTGTCGTCTGATACACCGAGGATTTTGAACGCCTGTGAGGATCGCTGGCTCGCGTTCTTGATGAAGTGCGCCTCATCCAGTGCGACGCCTGTCCAGGCAACTTTGCGCAGCCGATCTGCGTTGCGGGCCAGCAGGTCGTAGTTGACTATCACCCATTGGGGCTGTGAGTGCTCGTAGCCGGAGACGCCCAAAACCTCGATCCGGGCATCCGGGTCAACCAGTTGGATTTCCCGTGCCCAGTTCAACTTCAGCGACGCGGGACAGATGATGAGAAACACGCCCGAAGGCGCGGACTCTTTAAGAGCGATGATGGCCTGGCGTGTCTTACCCAGACCCATGTCATCACCAAGGATCGCGCGGCCGCGACGGGCCAAAAACTCAACTCCCGTTACCTGATGCGGATAAAGCGCATAGCTTTCAAGATTCATGACTCACTCCTCTTTAGCAGATTGGCCTATTGGCGTGGGGCCTGCAATTCGGATGAACTCGCCCCTGATGTCGAAGTTAGAACTTAGCGCCTCTTAGGCTCACTGGATGAGCCTGTGGACTCTATGAATTGGTTGATCGCGGATCCCAGCGAAACGAGCTGCGCCCGCTCAATGCAGCATCGAGCCTTAACCCGCTTCTCTTGCGGGTTCTTGGCGGTCAGGAGTTGGGTCTTGATGACGAGCTCGGTCAGCCAAGGCTGGGCAGGTATCGGTTTGATGGTGAGCGTTTCGACGTAGGTATCGGACGCAGACAGGGTGCACTCGACCTCAGTCAACGGCTCGGTCGTGGCAAGGGTTTCAGCGATAGACATGTTGGATCTCCTCTTTAGCCGCTTTGACGATGTGTCGGGGGCGGCAATTTGGATCAAATCCCCCCGGCCCTTGAGGTGGGCCACCCCGCAAATCGTCAGCGCAACAGGATCAGTTGCGGGACTGCATCAGGTCCCACCCAAACAATGGCGTCTTGGTCAAAGTGAATTCCAATGGCTTTGGCAGGCTCAAGGGCCAGACCCAACGCGAAGTAGCTCTTCTCCGCTGGCCATTCGGTGCCTTCTTCGCTGCCGGAGCCTTCAATGGTCTGCAGCCCCAGCTCCTGAAGCTTGCCGGCTAGTTCGGCATGCCCGAGCTCGTTGGCTTCATCGGACTGGATAGCCCCACGCGGGTTGTAGGCGGTCAGGAAGGCGCCGCAAGCAACGCCGCTGGCAGCAAACAAGGCAGCAAGGCGCTCCGAACGTTTGCCAATGTTCAAGACGATGTCTTGATCGGTGTGACCGAGTCGGTAGTCCGTGGCCAGGTAGGCGCGGACTTTGTCGGGGTGGATCTGCGTCCTTTCAGACATAAAAAAGCCCTCCAGAGAGTCTGTGGAGGGCCGACGCATCTCCCGGTTGGTTGCTCCGGCTGGAGCCGCATCCGCTTTCGCGTCCACCTTGCCCGGGGGCAGGTTGGTAAGGCCGTCGGGCCTTGTCTTGATGCAGCCTCAACTTTAACCGAATCGTTCTGCCTGTCAAGCCCTGGTCAAGGCTCATCCCTTGAGCCTTGACCCCAGCACAATATTTCAATCCTTCAACCACAGATTGAAAATTTTGCACTATGCTGATGTTTTCTACCACCCAACTGGCCAAGACCATGCCATCCAGCGCAGCTGACAACGCCATCATGACCATAGGAGAAGTCGCCGACTACCTGAAGGTCACCGAGCGAACCATCTACCGGCTGGCAGGGGCCAAGCAGATTCCTGCTTTTAAGGTGGGCGGGAGCTGGCGCTTTTCAAAAGCAGACATCGACCGTTGGATTCGGGAGCAGTCATCAACTGCCGATCTCAAAGATTAAACAGGAACAACAACATGACTGGCATTCAACAGCGCGCAGAACTGCAACGTCGGATTTGGCAAATAGCGAATGACGTTCGTGGGGCAGTAGACGGTTGGGACTTCAAACAGTATGTATTGGGTGCCCTGTTTTATCGCTTCATCAGCGAAAACTTTGCGGCATACATCGAAGGCGGTGACGATAGTCTTGAGTACGCCAAATTAAGCGATAGCGTCATCACCCCAGAGATCAAAGACGACGCTATCAAGACCAAGGGCTACTTTATCTACCCGAGCCAGCTGTTTGCCAATGTGGCTGCCAACGCCAACACCAATGACAGTCTGAACACCGATCTGGCCAAAATCTTCACGGCCATTGAATCCTCTGCCATGGGCTACCCGTCAGAGCGCGACATCCGAGGTCTGTTTGCTGACTTTGACACCACTAGCAACCGCCTGGGCAACACCGTTAAGGACAAAAACGACCGCTTGGGCAAAGTGCTCAAAGGCGTAGGAGAGCTGGACTTCGGTGACTTCGATGACAGCCACATCGACCTGTTCGGTGATGCCTACGAATTTCTGATTTCCAACTACGCGGCCAACGCCGGGAAATCCGGCGGCGAGTACTTCACCCCCCAGCATGTGTCCAAGCTGATTGCACAGCTGGCCATGCACAAGCAAACCAGTGTCAACAAGATCTACGACCCGGCCTGCGGTTCGGGATCGCTGCTGTTGCAGGCTAAAAAGCACTTCGACGAACATCTCATCGAAGACGGCTTTTACGGTCAGGAACTCAACCACACCACGTACAACCTGGCGCGGATGAACATGTTCCTTCACAACGTGAACTACGACAAGTTCAACATCCAGCTGGGCGACACGCTGATCGAGCCTCACTTTGGGGATGACAAACCGTTCGATGCCATCGTCTCCAACCCGCCTTATTCGGTGAAATGGGTGGGCAGTGATGACCCCACGCTCATCAACGACGACCGCTTTGCCCCGGCGGGGGTGCTGGCGCCGAAGTCCAAGGCTGACTTTGCCTTTGTGCTGCACGCTCTGAGTTACCTCTCCAGCAAAGGCCGTGCTGCGATCGTCTGCTTCCCCGGCATCTTTTACCGCGGTGGTGCTGAGCAGAGAATTCGCAAGTATTTAGTGGATAACAACTATGTCGAAACCGTGATTTCGCTGGCGCCGAACCTGTTCTATGGCACCACCATTGCCGTCACGATTCTGGTGCTATCCAAACACAAGCTAGATACCACCACCCAGTTCATCGATGCCAGCGGCCTGTTTAAGAAAGAAACCAACAACAACATCCTGCTGGACGAGCACATTAAAGAA
>Ga0214919_10006364_pt1 | contig 16263 bp, 15 predicted proteins | sample LL1503_MetaG_FD_177994 | JGI IMG/M metagenome (GOLD analysis project Ga0214919, IMG submission 177994) | Freshwater microbial communities from Lake Lanier, Atlanta, Georgia, United States - LL-1503 | ecosystem: Environmental > Aquatic > Freshwater > Lake | place: USA: Georgia | collected... | reverse complement strand
ACTAAGAAGTAATCGATATGGCAGACCCCCAGAGCTATCGGCCATCGGATATTCCCAAACTTCCTGGTGTCTATCGATTTTATGACGCAACAGATACCGTCATCTATGTTGGTAAGGCGATCAATCTAAAGAATCGCTTGAGCAATTACTTTCAGGGCAATTTGGCCGAGAAGACGTATCGCATGGTGCACCAAGCCGTACGAGTTGATTGGACCATAGTTGATACTGAAGTGGAAGCTTTGCAGTTAGAGTTTTCTTGGATTAAACAATATGCACCGCAATACAACGTGCAATTTAGAGATGACAAGTCTTATCCCTATCTTGCAATTACAAACAAAGAAGAGTTCCCAAGGGTTTTCATCACACGTAAATCTAAGCGTCCTGGTATTTCCTACTTTGGGCCCTTTACTCATACCTGGGCGTTGCGCAGCACCTTTGATGTTGTTCTAAAGACTTTCCCTATTCGCTCCTGCACCACGAGCAACTTTGAGCGTGCCAAGCGAACTAAGCGCCAATGTTTGCTGGGCGATATCGGCAAGTGCGCTGCACCTTGTGTTGAGTGGATTAGCAAAGAAGATCATAAAGCGCTCTCAGATCGCTTGGTTAAATTCATGTCCAATGGAAATACTGACATTGTTCCAACGCTGCGCGCTGAAATGGAGCTGGCATCTAGCCGAGAAGAGTTTGAGCGTGCAAGCAAGATTCGAGATTCTATTGATGCGATTGAGCGGGCACAGGAATCTGCCGAAGCTGCACTGCCAGAGAATTTAACGGCAGATATTGTTGCTATTCACCATGACGGAGCACATGCTGCAGGCTCGATTTTCATTGTGCGAGGCGGTGCCATTAAAGGATCTCGATCATGGATTGTGGACCAAAGTAAATCCTTAGAAGGCGATGATGAGATGGGTGCTCTTTTCTTTTCCATCTATAGTCAGAGTGCACCTAGCGACATCCCAGCCGAGATTATCATTAATGAGCGTCCATTAGATGCAACAGCTCTTGAGAGTTGGTTAAGTGGTTTGCGCGGTGCACCAGTGTCACTCAAGGTTCCACAGCGCGGGGAGAAGGTTGAAATTCTGGCAACGGTGAAGCGCAATGCCCAGTACTCACTTATTCAGTTTTTAAGTAAACGTGCCAATGATGCAGCAGTCAGTGGCAAGGCGCTGCTTGAAATAGAAGAAGCTCTGGATCTTGCGCGCACACCACTTCGCATTGAATGCTTTGACATCTCAAATATCTCAGGAACTTCTGTGGTCGCATCAATGGTGGTCTTTGAAGATGGATTGGCAAAGAAGAGTGAATATCGCAGGTTCATCATTAATACTAATGAGGGATTTGATGACACAAGAGCTATGCATCAAGTGATAACTCGCCGCCTCAAGAGATTGCTCGATGATCGCTCTGTAGATGAAGCTGAAGTGGCAGAGCTGGGTGGCAAGTTGAGTAAGTTCTCATATCCACCACAACTCATTGTTGTTGATGGTGGGCAGCCGCAAGTAAATGCAGCTGCCCGAGCATTAGCTGAATTAGTTATCACCGATATTGCTTTGTGTGGTTTGGCTAAGAGATTAGAAGAAGTGTGGGTTCCGGGTTCATCGGACCCACTTATCCTTCCTCGCTCCAGTGAAGGTCTCTATCTCTTACAACGCATACGCGATGAGGCGCATAGATTTGCAATTACGTTCCATCGCTCACGCCGATCCAAAGTCATGTTGGAGTCAGTTTTAGATGAGATTCCACAACTGGGTCAGGCACGCAGAAAAGCGTTGTTGGAGCGCTTTGGTTCAGTAGCGGCAATCCGTAAAGCAACGGTGGAGGATATCGCTGCAACTCCAGGGATCGGTAGCAAGATAGCAGCAGTGATTGGTGAGCAACTTGCTGCTATGAGCACTCAGCAGGTTAATACAATTACCGGTGAAATTGTGGATAGCAAGTGATGAGTCCAGATTTCTTTGATACAACAAGCGATGAGCAAGTAGAGTCTTTTACTAACTGCGCACGTGAGATGCTTGTGGGTTATGGCCTGAATGATGTTGAAGTGCAGTGCATTAATTATGAGTTCAATGCAACTTTATCGGTAGTAACTGGAAGCGGTGATAAGTACGCTTTACGTATAAATATTAACTCAACTCGCACTCTAAAGAATATACAGAGTGAAATTGAGTTTGTTAACTTTATATCCAAAACCCCAGGGATTAAAGTAGCAAGACCAGTTGCAAATAAGGATGAGAGCTTTATCTCCTCCATTCTCCATGCTGAGTCTGGGCGAATTTTTCATGGAGTTCTCTATACATGGCTTGAAGGCGAAGTGATTGGTGACGAACCAACTCATGAACAATTAATGACACTCGGTGCAGCAATGGCCAAGTTACATCAATGCTCACGTCAATTTGAAATTTCTGAAAAAGCCGAGCTTCCTACTTTTAGTCATTGGTTGTGGGGGACAGATGACTTTTTGCTCAGTTCCAAGAGCCAGCTCACAACGGAGCAGTTCACAGCTATTGAGCAAGCTATTGAAATCATTGAAGCCGATACCCGTGATTTATTTGCGGCAAATCCCACGCAAGTCATTCATGGAGATCTGCATGGCTGGAACTTGATGTGGCATGAAGGCGAACTCTTCATCTTTGATTTTGATGACTCTGGCTTTGGCATTGCACACCAAGATTTAGCAATCACCTTGTATTACTTAGATACACCTGAGCAGGATGCTGCGGTGCTAGAGGGATATAGAACAGTTTGTGAATTGCCTGACTATACGAAGGCTCAAATGGACTCCCTGCTGCTGCAGCGTCGACTTGTCCTACTTAACTATCTCTATGAGACTAAGAATCCTGAACATAAAGAGATGCTGCCTGCTTATTTGGAGAAAAGCATGGAGCGTGTGAGCGGGTTCTTGACAGGTGTAAGAGGATAAAGCCATGACTGGCAATGAGACTTTAGTCCTGACGGGGATGTCGGGAGCCGGACGTTCAACGGTGGCGCATGCTCTAGAAGATTTAGGGTGGTATGTAGTTGATAATTTGCCGCCAGCATTGCTACCAGCTTTAGTCGGCAAAGGCACAGGCTCTGAAGATAAAGAGTATGCAGTCGTGGTTGATGTTCGTGGAGGTCATTTCTTTGATGAGTTAACGGCAGCACTTGCGGAGTTGAAAAGAAATGGATCGTCATACCGACTAGTATTCTTGGATGCGACCGATCAAGCTTTAGTACAGCGCTTTGAATCCACTCGCAGACCACACCCTTTACAAGGTGGAGATCGCATCCTGGATGGAATTGCACGCGAGCGGGTCGCACTAGAGGAAGTTCGAGCCGAATGTGATGTTGCCATCGATACGACAAATTTGAATGTGCACCAACTCGAAAAGAGAATTGGTGAGATTTTTGGCGGTGGCAAGATTCAAGGGATTCGCATCAGTGTCCTTTCCTTTGGCTATAAGTATGGAATCCCAGTTGATTCAGATTTAGTTTTGGATTGCCGCTTTATTCCAAACCCCCATTGGATCCCTGAACTGCGTTCACTTACTGGATTAACGACACAAGTGAGTGACAAGGTTTTGGGTAGTGAAGGTGTGAGTGATTTTGTGAAAGATTACGTTGCACTCATCAATTCGATGATTCCTGGATATATGCATGAGGGTAAAAAGTATGTGACTATCTCTGTTGGCTGTACTGGTGGCAAGCATCGAAGCGTTGCCGTTGCCCAAGAGATTGCTCACCAACTCAACTCCACTGATTGCTCTGCTTATGCAACACATCGAGATGTTGGGCGAGAATAGGTAGTGCAAAAAGTAGTTGCACTAGGGGGAGGCCATGGCCTTGCCGCAACGTTGTCGGCGCTTCGCAAACTGACACATGAAATAACTGCGGTAGTCACAGTTGCTGACAATGGTGGCTCTAGTGGTCGGCTGCGAGAAGAGTTTCCAATTTTGCCTCCAGGAGATTTGCGTATGGCACTTGCTGCATTATGTGCAGATGATGAGTGGGGGCGCACATGGGCCCACATCATGCAACATCGCTTTGAAAGTCAAGGACCGCTCAATGGCCATGCGATGGGCAATCTCTTGCTGGCATCGCTATGGAATGAGAATGAAGATCCAGTCATTGGTTTAGATCGCGTCGGTCAGTTATTGAAAGTTATTGGCCGAGTTCTGCCTATGGCAGATACTGCCTTAGATATTGAAGGAACATTTAATACTTCAACAGGGCGTATTGTTGTGAGGGGGCAAAAGGAAGTTGCCACAGCTAAAGGACGCATTGAATCACTGCGGGTCATTCCTGAAAATCCACAGGCAAGATTAGAAGCACTTACCGCTATTCGTGTAGCCGACTGGATAACAATGGGTCCTGGATCGTGGTTTTCCTCCGTTATGCCACATTTGATGGTGCCAATGCAGCACGATGCTCTAGTTCGCACAAAAGCTAAGAAGATATTGATTCTCAATCTAGATGCCACCAGTTCTACAACTGGTGAAGAGTTTGCCGGTTCCACACCAGAAGAGCACCTTGAGTTTTTTCACTCATATGCCCCGCAAGTAAAGATTGATTACTGCCTAGTTGATTCATCTGTGGTCCGAGACTCTGCTGCCCTTGATGATGCAGCGGCAAAAATGGGGGGAAAGGTGATTGCAGCCGATATTCGCAAGGCACCAGGCAGCGTTCATCACGATGTTTCTAAATTAACACTTCATTTGGGCCACATCATGGGTCCAAAACTGGTTGGATAACGCCATGGCAATGACAGCTTCAGTCAAGGATGAACTTAGTCGAATCTCAGTGACTAAGCCTTGCTGTCGCAAAGCCGAGGTGTCCGCACTTCTTCGCTTTGCTGGCGGACTACACATAGCAGCCGGAAAGATTTTGATTGAAGTCGAATTAGATACTTCACAAAGCGCGCGCAGACTGCGCAAAGATATTGCAGATATCTATGGACATGGCTCTGATTTAGCTGTGCTTTCATCGAGTGGATTGCGCAAAGGCTCACGCTATGTTGTTCGTGTCATTGAAGCCGGAGACGCCCTTGCTAGACAAACTGGTTTAGTAGATGCAAATGGCCGTCCAGTGAGAGGATTACCTCCACAAGTAGTCTCTGCTGCTATCTGTGATTCAGAGGCAGCATGGCGCGGAGCTTTTATTGCTCATGGTTCACTGACTGAACCTGGGCGTTCATCCTCACTTGAAATCACTTGTCCAGGCCCAGAAGCGGCCTTGGCCTTGGTAGGAGCGGCTCGTCGAATGGGAATAGTGGCAAAGGCCAGAGAAGTACGTGGTGTTGATCGCGTAGTTATTCGAGATGGAGATGCCATTGGAGTTCTACTTACACGCCTTGGTGCACATGAATCAGTACTAGCTTGGGAAGAGCGCCGTATGCGACGTGAAGTACGTGCAACAGCTAATCGCTTAGCAAATTTTGATGATGCAAATCTTCGTCGATCTGCTCGCGCTGCAGTTGCTGCTGCAGCGCGCGTGCAGCGTGCAATGGAAATTCTGGGTCCAACAATTCCTGATCATTTGAAAGAAGCCGGCGAACTTCGCATTAATCACGGTCAAGCCTCTCTTGAGGAGCTGGGTTCACTTGCGACTCCGCCTATGACCAAAGATGCCATAGCCGGTCGCATTCGCCGCCTACTGGCTATGGCAGATAAGCGTGCGGGGGAACTTGGAATTCCAGATACTGAGAGCGGGCTCTCGCCTGATTTATTGAATTAAGCACCGCTATTACCGAAGAGTTCATGCAATAGCCACTGATATGATGGGTTCTAAGACCCCAACGTTGTGGCAGATTTAATGCATATGTCAACGTTTGGGCTTTTCTATTACTAGCCCCTTGAGTAGTAAGGACACGTATAGTGATCAATGTCGGAATTAATGGTTTTGGGCGCATTGGACGAAATTTCTTCCGCGCATCCCTAACAAACCCACATATTAATATCGTTGGAATTAATGACCTCACACCTAATGAGACTTTGGCTCACTTGCTCAAGTACGACTCAATATTGGGCCGCTTGGGACTAGAAGTTTCCTACACAGATGATTCCATCACTGTCGGTGGCAAGACAATTAAAGTTTTCTCAGAGCGCGATCCGGCTAACTTGCCGTGGGGCGCAGTCAAGGCTGATGTGGTTGTTGAATCAACAGGTATTTTCACAAAGGCTGCCGATGCTCACAAGCACATTACTGCTGGAGCAAAAAAGGTAATCATCTCTGCGCCAGCAACTGATGAAGACATCACCATTGTTATGGGAGTCAATCACAATAACTACGATGGTTCTAAGCACACCATCATCTCAAATGCATCATGTACAACAAACTGCCTGGCACCAATGGCTAAAGTTCTCAACGATAACTGGGGCATTGTTAAGGGTTTAATGATCACAATTCACGCCTATACAAATGACCAGGTCATCCTAGATTTCCCTCACAAAGATCTACGCCGTGCTCGTGCAGCTGCGACAAACATGATTCCCACATCAACTGGTGCTGCAAAGGCAATCTCTTTGGTTCTTCCAGAGCTTAAAGGAAAGCTAGATGGATATGCGATGCGCGTGCCAGTCCCAACAGGTTCAGCAACTGACTTGACGGTCGAACTTGCAAAGGAAGCAACAGCTGCAGAGATTAACGCTGCAATGAAGGCTGCTGCACAAGGTGAACTCAAGGGCTACCTGAGCTACACAGAAGATCCAATTGTTTCTTCAGATATCGTCACTGATCCATCATCATGTATCTTCGATTCAGGTTTAACCAAGGTAATTGGTAACCAGGTCAAAATCGTGGGCTGGTATGACAATGAATGGGGTTACTCAAACCGTCTTGTGGACTTGATTTCCCACGTTGGCAAAACTCTTTAATGTCAGATCTTGCACACTTTGATGTAGCGGGAAAGCGGGTTTTTCTACGCTGTGATCTTAATGTTCCATTAAAAGATGGTGTCATAAAAGATGATGGTCGCATTAAAGCCTCGCTTCCTACTATTCAAACTTTGCTTGAAAAAGGTGCATCAATAGTGATTGCCGCGCACTTAGGTCGACCAAAAGGTGAAGCAAAACCAGAGCTTTCACTCTCGCCGGTTGCAAAGCGTTTAGGTGAGTTGTTGGGCAAAGAAATCATTTTCCCTGGCGCAGTATTTGGCGATGTTGTTACAAGCGCTGCTGCGGCGCTAAAGCCAGGTCAGATTCTGCTTCTTGAAAATATCCGCTTTAGCGGCGCAGAGACAAGCAAAGAAGAATCAGAGCGTTCGCAGTTTGCAGCAGAGTTAGCAAAGTTGGCCGATGCATACGTGGGTGATGGCTTTGGCGCTGTTCACCGCAAGCACGCATCAGTTTTTGATCTTCCCAAGCTTTTACCACATGTTGCTGGCACGTTAGTTGCAGCAGAAGTTGAGGTACTACAGAAACTCACACAAAATCCAGAGCGTCCGTATGGAGTCGTTCTTGGTGGAGCAAAGGTTTCTGACAAATTGGGGGTGATTGAAAATCTACTTGGAAAAGTTGATGTCTTAGCAATTGGCGGGGGAATGGTTTTCACATTTCTTAAAGCTCAAGGCAAGGAAATCGGCACTTCCCTTGTTGAAGATGAGATGCTCGATGTTGTTAAAAGCATAATTGAAAACGCTAAGGAAAAAGCCGTGAAATTAGTTCTCCCAACTGACATCGTTGTTGCACCCAGCTTTTCTGCCGATGCCACACCCACACTTGTTTCAGCCGATGAAATTCCAGCCGATCAAATGGGTCTAGATATTGGTCCTGAGTCGGCAAAGGCATTTGCCATTGAAATCGAAAAGTGCAAGACAGTGTTTTGGAACGGCCCAATGGGAGTGTTCGAATTTGCTAATTTTGCTGCAGGAACGAAAACTGTTGCAACTGCGCTGACTAAGGTTTCAGGTATTTCAGTTGTTGGCGGGGGAGACTCAGCTGCTGCGGTGCGTGCTTTGGGCTTTGCAGACTCAGAGTTCGGTTATATTTCAACTGGCGGCGGAGCATCGTTAGAATATTTAGAGGGCAAGGAACTTCCTGGTCTTCAAGCACTTGGCTTATAAGGAGCACTCATGCGTAAACCATTGATGGCTGGAAACTGGAAGATGAACCTTAATCACCTTGAGGCGATTGCAGTTACCCAGAAGTTGGTTTACTCACTTGACGATAAAGATTATGACGCAGTCGATGTTGCGATCATTCCTCCCTTTACAGATATCCGCTCCATTCAAACGTTGATTGATGGCGATCGCTTGCGCCTTACATATGGTGCACAAGATTTATCCCCTGAGGCTAGTGGAGCATATACCGGCGATATTGCTGGCTCTATGTTGCACAAATTGGGATGCACATATGTTCTGATCGGCCACTCTGAGCGTCGTGCTATTCATGGTGAATCTGATGCATTGATTAACCGTAAGATTAAAGCAGCGCTTGCAAATGAGATTACCCCAATCTTTTGTGTGGGTGAGGAGCTATCTATTCGTGAATCTGGTGCACATGTCAGCCATGTGATTCGCCAGGTTCGCATAGGGCTTGAAGGATTTACTAAGCCAGAGTTGAAAAGGATTGTTATTGCCTATGAGCCAGTGTGGGCAATTGGAACGGGCAAGGTGGCAACACCAGAAGATGCCCAAGAAGTATGCGCTGCAATTCGTGAAGAGATTGAAAACATTGGATCTGCTGAGATTGCTTCAAATATGAGAATTCTTTATGGCGGTTCAGTTAAATCCTCCAACGTTGCTGAAATCATGAAAAAGAGCGATGTGGATGGCGCTCTCATTGGGGGAGCCAGCCTAGACCCTGAAGAATTAGCCAAGATTGTGAAGTTCCACGCGCAAGCAGAGTAAGGCGGCGGGCGCTTTAGCAGGTATCCTTTCCCTCTACGAAACAAGGAGTTCGACAACGTGAAATTAGCTCTATCAATCTTGCTCGTTATAACAAGTGTTCTCATGATTCTGCTCGTCCTTTTGCACAAGGGCAAGGGCAGCGGACTCTCTGACCTTTTCGGTGGCGGAATCTCAACGAACTACGGTGGATCATCGGTAGTTGAGCGCAATCTAGATCGCATCACCATTGTTGTTGGTGGACTTTGGTTTGCACTCGTTGTTGCTTTAAGTCTTGTTCTTAAGTAAATCTTTTCAACTCACACTTTATAGAGGAGTAACAGATGGCAAGTGCAATTCGTGGAAGCCGAGTCGGCGCCGGCCCAATGGGCGAGGCAGAACGCGGTGATTCGATTGCTCGCGCCTATGTGTCATATTTTTGCGCTAATGGACATGAAGTTCGTCCATCGTTTGCCGTTGAAGAAACTGTAGTTATTCCAGCCGAGTGGGACTGCCCTAAGTGCGGCTTTCCTGCTGGTCGTGATCGCAACAACCCTCCAAGCCCAATTAAGAATGAGCCATACAAGACTCACCTTGCCTACGTTAAAGAGCGTCGCACAGATGCTGAAGGTCATAAGATTTTAGAAGAGGCCCTACGCAAACTTCGTGGAGATGACGAAGACTAAATATTTTTAACCGCTTTAAGAAGTTGTTCAATACCCGTACTGCGATGAGTGAGATTAAATCGAAGGAGCGGGAGTTTTCTCGATGCAAGTGCTTTTCCATCACCCAATGCTTGAGCTGCAACTAAAGTCTTGAAACCAAAGCTCTGTCCTGGAATTGCAATATCTATTGATGGCGTTCCAGTAATTTGTAAGAAGGAACCGTTTTGTTGGCCACCTTTATGGAACTGACCGGTGGAGTGGAGAAAACGTGGTCCCCAACCAAAGGTAACTGGCTTGCCGATTTTATCCGAAAGTATGGATCTTATTTGTGCAATCTTTACATCATCTTTGCGATCTAGGTAGGCCATGATTGCTACATAACCATCATTGTCAATACCTTGAGTAAACAGTTTGAGTGAGTTGGCAAGATCACTACCTGCTCCAAATATCTCTACAGCACCATCTGTATGCGCGGCGGTGAAGATAGGAAGCACCCCGCCCCATTCTTTGAGCAATGTTGATGTCTGCTCTTTTGCTTCAGTGACATTGGGTTGATTAAAAGGATCTATTTCTAGTGCCGCTCCAAGGAGGGCGGTTACCCATTCCCAAATAATGAATTGCGCGGCCAGGTCTGCCTCTACCACCAGATCAGCAGAGCCGGCATAGGCGATTGAAAATACTTTCGTGCTTGATGCCGCTTTTTCAATAACAACGGGAAGGCGGCCCACTTGATTCTTGCCAGTTGATTCGGCAACCAACTGCTCAGCCCAATCACTCAAACCCGGCATTGCCGATCCACCATCGGTAAAGGAGAGATATTGGCCAGCGTGATAGGCAAGAAGGTATGCGATATCTACAACTAGCGTCGAATCTTTAAGGAATGCGTTTTTTGCTTCGCTGGCGTTATCAAGTAGAACTGAAACATCCACACCTATAAGAGCTGAAGGAACTAAGCCGAATGCACTCAACACACTAAAGCGTCCACCAACATTTGGATCGGCATTGATGGTGGTGTAACCGGCTGCTCGGCTTTGCTTATCTAGCGGTGAATCTGGGTCAGTAACGATGACCATGTGGTTTTGGGGTGTTAATCCTGCTTGAGTGAATGACTCTTCAAAGAGTGCACGCTGTGAAGCAGTTTCAATTGTTGAACCAGATTTAGAACTTACGACTACAACAGTTTTTGCCAAATCAGTCTTGAGTGCATGTGAAACATAGTCAGGATCAGTTGAGTCAAGAATGAAGAGCTTCTTCTTAAAGCTCTGTGCGATAACTTCAGGGCCAAGAGATGATCCACCCATGCCACACAAAATCACATTCGTCTTATCGCGATGCTTTGCATAAAGAGCATCCAGTGCAGGTAAGAGATCTCTAGAACTTTCCGGAAGATCTATCCAATTCAAACGAACAGCGGCTTCAGCTTGTGCTGCTTGGCCCCAAATGGTTGAGTCCTTCTTAGCCAGACGTGCATGAACCTGAGTTAGCGCCACATACCGGGAATCGCTGCGATTGATATTGTTAATCGCATGACCTGAAATTTTTATCATCCCTGTTGGGCAGCTTTCACACTAGCGAGTAGATCATCCCAAGCTTGGGCAAACTTTTTCACACCATCTATCTCAAGTTCAGTTGTTACCGCATCGAGTGAGATGTTGAGTGCTGATAAGCCTTTGAGAACTTCAACAGCAGCACCATAGTTAGAAGTAATTGTATTACCGCGGACTTTTCCATGATCAATAACGGCATCTAATGTTGATTGAGGCATGGTGTTGACAGTATCTGGTGCGATGAGTTCAACAACGTAGCGTGTGTCGTCATAGGCAGGGTCCTTCACTCCAGTTGATGCCCATAACGGACGCTGCCTAAAAGCACCACGGTCAAGCTGTGCTAGCCATCTAGAAGAAGAGAACTTCTCTTCAAAGAGTTGGTAAGCAAGGTGGGCATTAGCAATTGCAGCTTTCCCAAGCAAAGATGTAGCAGATTCGGAGCCATTTTTCTTTAGAAGAGCATCGATAGATGAATCGATTCTGCTGATGAAAAACGATGCAACTGAGTGCACATCTGCTGGGTTAGTCGCAGCTTCAACTCCTGAAATATAAGCATCGATTACTGCGCCGTAGCGCTTTACTGAGAAAATCAGAGTGACGTTTACGCTGATACCAGCAGCAATGAGAGCGGTAATTGCCGGCAGGCCCTCAATAGTTGCTGGAACCTTAATCATTAAGTTAGGTCGATCAATTATTGACCAGAGTTCCTTACCCTGTGCAATTGTTGCTTGGGTATCGTGCGCAAGACGAGGGTCAACTTCAATGCTCACGCGTCCATTAACACCTTTGGTTGATGTGTAGATCTCTTTAAAGAGATCACACGCAGCTCGCACATCATCAGTTGTAAGTTTTTTAACAACATCATCTACCGAATCGTTTTTCATGGCCTCGATATCTGCAGCATATTCAACTGCCCCTGCAATAGCTGCGCCAAAGATTGAAGGATTAGTTGTAACACCTACTACGCCAGAATTTGCTATACGAGATGGAAGTGAATGGGCATCGGAGCCTGAAATCTTCGCCCTAGATAAATCATCGAGCCAGATTGAGGTTCCGCCTTTAGCTACATCGGCAACAGACATCTATAACGCCGCCTTAATCTTTGCAACGATTGCTTCAACTGAGAAACCAAACTCTTTGAATAAGCGCTTGGCATCGGCTGAAGCCCCATAATGTTCAAGTGAAATTGCGATTCCACTTTCACCGATTAACTGATGCCAGCCTTGGGCAATTCCTACTTCGATGCTTACCTTTAACCTAATTGAAGGTGGAAGTACCTGATCTTTGTAGCTTTGATCTTGTTCGCTAAACCACTCAAGACATGGGGCGCTGACAACTCGAACGGAAATTCCTTCACTTGCCAGCGCGTTCTGCACATCAATCGCTAGTGATACTTCAGAGCCGGTTGCAATCAGAACTGCCTTTGGATTGTGTGCATCCTTGAGGATGTAGGCACCCTTGGCTGTTCCGGAAGCTGGTTCACACTCTGTACGATCTAAAACGGGAAGGTTTTGACGAGATAACAGGATTCCAGTGGCGCGAGCGCGAGTTAGAATCTTCTTCCAGCTTTCAGCAACTTCATTGGCATCACCAGGGCGAACTACATCTAATCCAGGAATAGCTCGCAAAGCCGCAAAGTGTTCGATGGGTTGGTGCGTTGGTCCATCTTCACCCACCCCGATTGAGTCATGGGTCCACACAAAAGTTGAGGGAATCTTCATCAGTGCAGCAAGGCGAACAGCGGGGCGCATGTAATCGCTAAAGACTGCAAAAGTTCCGCCGAATGAACGTGATAAACCATGGAGTGCTATTCCATTGAGGATTGATCCCATTGCATGTTCGCGAATTCCAAAGTGAATGATTCGACCGTATGGATGAGCGCCCTTAATGGCACTGGATGAAGGTAGGAATGAGCCGCCCCCATCAATGCTGGTGTTGTTAGATCCTGCTAAATCTGAAGATCCGCCCCAGAACTCAGGTAGGTTTTTAGCGATTGCATTAATGACTTGACCAGATGCTGCGCGCGTTGCAACATCTTTTCCGGGAGCAAAGGTTGGGATGTCTGAATCCCAACCAGCTGGTAGCGCTTTAGTTCGCAAGCGCTCCAATAGCTTTGCTTGCTCTGGATTTTCTGATTGCCACGTTGCAAACTTCGCATCCCATTGTTTGCGAACTATTACTGCGCGATCTTTTACTAAACGGGCGTGAGCTAAAACTTCTGCTGGCATTGCAAATTTTTCTTCTGGATTTAGGCCAAGAGCAGTTTTAGTTGCAGCAATTTCGTCATCGCCAAGTGCCGAACCATGTGAGCCTGCAGTTCCTTGAGCCTTTGGTGCTGGCCAAGCGATAACAGATTTCATTCGAATCAAAGTTGGCTTAGTTTTTTCGTTCTTAGCTGCAACCATCGCAGCATCAATGGCAGAGATGTCTACATTTCCGTTAGAAGCAGCTGCAACATCAATGACATGCCAACCGTAGGCACGATATCTGGCTGAGACATCTTCGGTGAAAGCGTTGTGTGTGTCACCTTCGATGGATATTCGATTGTCATCATAAATTACATTTAATGCACCAAGTTCTTGTGTTCCAGCAAGAGAAGAAGCCTCAGCACTTACACCTTCCTGCAAATCGCCATCCGAGCAAATAACCCAGATGCTGTGATCAAATACAGAGCCACCTGCAGGTGCTTGAGGATCCAATAAACCCCGCTCATAGCGGGCGGCCATTGCCATACCCACTGCAGTTGCAACACCTTGTCCAAGGGGACCAGTTGTCATTTCCACCCCAGCAGTATGACCAAATTCAGGGTGACCTGGAGTAAGTGAACCCCACGTTCGAAATTCTTGAATATCTTTCAATTCAAGGCCATAACCACTCAAGAAAAGTTGAGTGTAGAGAGTCAGTGATGAGTGACCGCAAGAAAGGATGAAACGGTCTCGACCAATCCATTGTGGATCTGATGGATCATGAACGAGATGGCGTTGAAAGAGCGTGTAAGCAACTGGTGCCAATGACATTGCAGTACCTGGGTGGCCATTACCCACCTTTTGAACTGCATCTGCTGCCAGAGCGCGGGCATGTGCAACTACCAGATCATCCATCACTGACCAGTTAGAGATAGAACTCATAGAGCCATTTCCTTTACTTTAAACTGAACGGATAGCCAGATTCGCCAGGCTGCAATCCATACTAAAGTTGTTCCTAAAAGATGTAAGGCTACTAAGAGTTCGGGCACGCCTAAAAAGTACTGAATGTAACCGATCGCCCCTTGGGAGAGTGCTATACTAAAAAAAATCATCAAACGTCGTTTTGTAACGGTCGATACCTCTTTACGAAAATAGAAAACAATTGTAAATAACATCAAGATAATGACAGAAAGGGAATGCATACGTGCAGCGTCTTGAATCCGAATATCAAGACGAGGTGCGTTGATATCGCCAGCATGTGGTCCAGAACCTGTGACAATAGTTCCTAATATAATTACAAGAGTTGACCACATGACATGTGTCTTAGAGTAGCTATTTAATGGGCCACGTACTCCTGTTTTAACCGTAGGTCCTTTACGTCGTGAGTGCAGTGACGTTGCAGCAGCGATGAGTACTGTTGATAGTAAGAAGTGACTTGCAACTGAAATCGGATTCAAATCTGTCAGTACGGTGATTCCACCTAAAACGCCTTGGCCAAATATCCCTAAGAATTGCCCAACTGCAAGTATGCGCAGATCTTTTCGTCCCGCACGAAGAACTGCAAATAAAGTTGCCAGTGCAAAAATAACAAGGACAAAAGTGAGTAAGCGATTAGCAAATTCAATCCACGAGTGGAATGTTCCCTCGACTTGGTTTTCAACAGGAAAATATGAACCAGGTGTGCACTCGGGCCAGGTTGGGCAACCCAGGCCTGAGCCTGTCAGGCGCACTGCGCCTCCCGTTACAACGATTGCGGCCTGTGAAATAAGCAGGAGTAGAGCCAGAGATGGTAAGGCTCGGGCTGCGCGCGTGGATGCCATGGCCCAACCCTATGGCCAGTGGATGCTCAGGCGGGCCGAGTGGCCGAAGGTGTCGAATTACGACACAATAGTGTTGTGAAAATAAGCGGCCAAATGAGCCCAGTTCCAGGTGATGAAATTCGCACCCGGGAGGTAGTGGCGCGCTCCATTTTAGAAAACGGTCCTTCTACTGCTGCGGTTCTAGGTCAGCGTTTAGGTCTGACTCCTGCAGGAATTCGCCGCCATCTTGATTTGCTCGTTGCAGATGGGATTTTAGAAGCACGTGAGCCACACTCTGCGATCAATCGCGGCAGAGGTCGACCTTCAAAAGTATTTGTCATGAGCGATAAGGGCCGCGAACAATTTGAACATTCTTATGACGATTTAGCTGTAGCTGCATTGAAGTTTATGTCGGCCCAATCTGGGGAACAGTTAGTGTCCAATTTTGCCCAATCTCGCGCAGATGACATTGAGCGAAAGGCGACAGTGGTTCTAGCCAAGAAGAGCAATAAGACTGAAGCTCTCGCGCGATTTCTTACAGAGCAAGGCTACGCCGCAAGTGTTGCGAAAAAGCCTATGGGTGAAGAACTATGTCAGCACCATTGCCCAATTGCCCACGTTGCATCTGAATTTCCCCAGCTATGCGAAGCAGAAACTGAAGCACTCTCACGTTTATTAGGTACTCATGTTCAACGTTTAGCAACAATTGCACACGGTGATGGAGTGTGCACAACTTTTATACCCACAACCACAGCTACAACAAAGCGAAAGGTACGTGCATGACAATCGCACATCCAGAACTCGAAGGTATCGGCAACGACGAATACGGTTGGTCCGACAAAAGCGATGTTGGCACAAACGCCAAACGTGGCCTGAATGAAGATGTTGTGCGTGATATCTCTGCTAAGAAATCAGAGCCACAGTGGATGCTGGACCTTCGTTTAAAGGGCCTTGCTCTTTTTGAAAAGAAGCCAATGCCTAATTGGGGTTCTGATCTATCTGGAATTTTCTTTGACACAATTAAATACTTTGTGCGCTCAACAGAAAAGCAGGCTGCAACGTGGGAAGACCTGCCTGATGAAATTAAGAACACGTATGATCGCTTGGGTATCCCGGAAGCTGAAAAGCAGCGCTTAGTTTCAGGTGTTGCGGCTCAATACGAGTCAGAAGTTGTCTATCACTCAATCCGTGAGGATCTAGAGAAGCAAGGCGTTATTTTCCTTGATACAGATACCGCCCTTAAACAGCATCCAGAGCTTTTCAAAG
>Ga0214919_10006363_pt1 | contig 16263 bp, 15 predicted proteins | sample LL1503_MetaG_FD_177994 | JGI IMG/M metagenome (GOLD analysis project Ga0214919, IMG submission 177994) | Freshwater microbial communities from Lake Lanier, Atlanta, Georgia, United States - LL-1503 | ecosystem: Environmental > Aquatic > Freshwater > Lake | place: USA: Georgia | collected... | reverse complement strand
CGTCGGCGGGCGCCTGCGCGCTGCGGCCGCGGCGCGTCAGGACGCGCCTCGCGGCTCCCGACCGCCTCGCGGCGCGGGAGGCGGACCTCCGGAACTTCCTGACCGAGCGCCTCGCAGCCCTGCAAGCGGTCTCGGCGCAGGAGCGCCCCGACGACATGCGGCTGAGCCAGGAAGATCGACAGGCGCTGGACGAAAACCTCGAACACCTCCGAGCACTCCTGTCGCAGCCCGACTGGGGGAACTCCTCAGCGGACCTGCTCGCTGTCGACATCGGGGAGCAGCAAGACTTGCGTCCCCTCCTCGAGCAATATTTCTCTGCCAAACGTGAGCGAGCGCAGGAGATCGACGCCGAACGCCGCCTCGGGCGCGCACCGCCAGAGGCCGAGCGGGCCGCCGGCCTGCCGGCGCCCCGGTCCTACTTCGCCTGCGTCCCCGACCCGCTGCTGCAGAGCCTGCCGCCGGACCTCCGCATCAGCGCCGCCGAGCTGGCGCACGCGCGGGCCGCGCTGGTGCTGACGCCCCCGGGCCCGGCGCCGGCCCAGCTGCCGCTCTCGGCCACGGAGCAGCTGCTCTGCGGCTACGAGGCGGCCGAGGACCGCTGCCGGCTGCGCCGCGCGGACCGGCGCGCGGTGCCGCCGCCGGGGAGCGAGCGCTGCGCGCTGGTGCTGCAGAGCCGCGGCCCCAGCTGCGTGCGCAGCGTGGCGGATGCCGCGCAGCGGCTCGCCGCGGCGCTCACGAGTCGAACGTGAAGGTGACCCGCTGCTGCATGGGATAGACGAGGCACTTCGTGGCGGGCGCGCGGCTGAGCTCCACGCGCCGGCGCTTGGCGTCGCTGGCCGGCTCGCGGGCGGCGAGCTCGCGGCGCCGCTTGCTCTCGAGGAGCGTCTGCACCATGTCGCTCTCGATGGCGCCGCGGTGCTCGAGCACGTAGCGCAGGATGCCGCAGGTCTCGGCCCAGTAGAAGAAGTTCAGCTGCGCCACGGTGGTGTCGAGCGTCGTGCCGTCGGCCGCCGCGAAGTAGATGCGCTCGCGGCGGCGGAAGGGGTCGAAGCCGCGGCGCCGGTAGTAGCTCAGCCAGGCCTTGTAGTGCGAGAAGAGGTTGAGCGGCTGGCGGTCGCCGCTGGCCGTGGTGACGACGGCCATGATGCGCGTCTTCTTCGCCCAGTTGGTCATCGTGTAGTCCAGCAGCCGCAGCGAGGTGGCGTAGAGCTGGCGCGCCACGGGCACGAGCACGCGCTCCAGCGCGGCGTCGTCGTAGTGGTGGCAGATCTCGCCGAGCCGCTTGACCTGGCGCGGGTGCACGGCGCTGGCCCGGAACCAGAAGCGGCCGACGTGCACCACGTCGGCGGCCTGCGCGTCGGGGGTGCGCACGGGGCCGCTCTTACTCGCCGTGCTTCTCGCGCAGGGCGGCGAGCACCGCTTCGCGGCCGCTGCTTTTGGGGACATCCAGGCCGGAGAGGCGGGCGAGCTTCTTCAGGGCCTCCAGGCCGTAAAGCTCGAGGTCCTCGGCGCTCGCGAGGGCGGCGAGGCTCGCCGGCGGCTCCTTCAGGAGCGTGCCGCGGCGGCCGCGGGCCTCCAGGCGCACGAGCTTGTCCTCGATGGTGGCCACGGCCGCCGGCACGAGCGGCTCGGCCGCGTACGGCTCGGCGGCGGGCGGCTCGGCGGCGGGCGGCTCGGCGGCGGACGGCACGGCCCGGCCCAGGAGTTCGTCCAACTTGAGCCGACCGCGCGGATGAAAGTCGGCGGACAGCGTGCAGGCGGACGTCATGAACGGGCACACTTTTGAGGAAGCCGCGCCCCCGCCCCGGGGGCCCGCCTGACCGCGCCCGCGTTCCCGCGCGCCGGCGCCGCCGGCCGGCCGACGGGCAAGAAGCGACCCCCCATGGCGGCGCTCGAGGCGGCGGTCGTGCAGGCCCTGCGCGGGGGCGAGCGCACCGCGCTCGCCGTGGCCGGCGAGCTGGGCGTCTCGCCCTTCGTGGCGGCGCGCGCGCTCGAGACGCTCAGCGCCGCCGGCCGGGTGGCGCGCGTGCCGGACAGCCTGCCCCTGCGCTGGCGCCCGGCCGCGCCGCCGGCCGCCGCGCCGCTCAGCGTCGTGGTGCTCGTGGACCTGGGCAACACGCACGACTGCCTGCCGCAGCTCCTGCCCTTCGCCGAGGCCGGCGTCCTGAGCGTGCGCGCCTACGCCGACTGCAACTTCGCCGGCTACGGCGTGCGGCCGCCGCTGACGGCGCCCAACTGCGTCGTCGTGCAGGCGTGCGGCGCCGAGCGCAACGCGGCCGACGTGGAGCTGATCTGGGACGTCGCGCGGCTGAGCGCCGAGCCCGCGGCGCGCCACGCCTTTTTCGTCGCCACCAAGGATCAAGGCTTCCGGCATCTCAAGCACTGCGTCGAGGCTTCCGGGCGCCACAGTCTGCAGTTCGTCGCCGACTGGCCGGCGCTGCAGGCGGCGCTCGCAGCTGCCGCATGAGCTGCGGCCAGGCGCGCAGCGCCTCGGCCCGGGCCCCCGCGTCGTAGCTCAGGAGCCCGACGCTCAGGCGGTAGGCCGCCTCGTCCAGCACGTGCGGCGCCAGGCCCGCGAGCGTCGGCGGCCAGTGCAGCGCGAGCGCCGGGGCCGGCGCGCCCTCGAGCCACGTCTGCACCTGGGCCGGGGGCGGCGGCCCCAGCAGCTCGAGCACGAGCAGGAGCTGCTGCAGCGTGGTCCTGCCCAGCAGCACGCTGTCGCGGCGGACGGCCAGCTCGAGGCCGATGACGCCCAGGGACCACAGGTCCATGCGGCGATCCACCCGCAGGGCCCCGACCAGCAGCTCCGGCGCGCGGTACTTCCGCTTGCCGATGTAGAGGGCGCGGATGGCCTCGCCCTCGCGCTGCGCCGTGCCGAAGTCGGCCAGGCGCACGCTCCCGTCGGCGTAGACGAGCACGTTGCACGGCGAGAGGTCCAGGTGCGCGTAGCCGGCGGCGTGCACGGCGAGCAGCCCGAGACGCATGGCGCCGAGCGCGTGCAGCGTCCGCCGCCGCTCCACGGGCGCCGCCAGGAGGTTCAGCAGCGTGCCGCAGGCCAGGGTCTGGACCATGTGCGCCACGCCGGCGGCATCGCGGAAGAAGTCGAGACAGTCCGCGATGCAGCCGTGCCGCAGGCCGTGCAGCACGGCGGCCTCGTGCTCGAGCGCGCGGCGCTCGCGCACGGCCCGCTTGATGGCCACGAGGCGCCCCTGGGGCTCCTGCGCCAGCCACACCTGCCCGTAGCTGCCGCCGCCGATGACCCGCAGCAGCGAGTATTGGAGGCCGCGCGCACAGCCGCTGGCCGGCCGGGCGAAGGCCGGCGCGGTCTTCGGCGGGCTGGCGCCGGCCACCCGCACCGCGAGCTTGGGCCGTTCCTCCTGCGGCGCGGGCGGCTCGCGCCAGACCGCGAAGTCGCCGGGCCGCTGCCCGCGGGCGGCTCGCCAGACCTGCCCGGCGCCGTCGACGAGCTGCAGCGGCCCGCGCGGCTGCAGCATCTCATGCACCCAGGCAGCGGCCTGCGTCAAGACCTCGCTGCCCGCCATGCTGGTCCCACGTGGCCTGCTCGCTCGTGGCCGCCTCGCCGCCCCCTCGAGCCCGATTGCAGTGGGCCTTGAGCAGCGCCCGCACGGTCGCCGTCGGATGCGCGGGCTTCATCCGCACGCAGCCCTGCGGCGCGGGCGGGGCGTCGGCGGCCGCGGGCATGGGTCGCTGGCGAAGGAGGGAGGGGCGCGCCGCGCTCTTTGCTGTCAAGGGCCGGCGCGCGCCGGCCGGGCGGTGCGCGGCCCTAGGTGTTGAAGTGCCCGAAGGCGGTCGCCGCCTGCGCGCTGGTGAGGCCGTGCGGCGACGGCGGCGCGCTCGGGCTCGGCGGCGGCGTGCCGTGCATGAGGACGCCCCCGGGATGCGCCGCCCCGCCGTGCACCCCGTGGTAGGCCACGAGGCCGGCCGGCGTCTGGACGTACACGGTGCCGGCCGGGTGGGCGGGCGCGCCGCCCGCGCCGCCCTCGCCCGCGTAATGGCGGTGCATGGCGGCGGCCTGCTCCTGCAGCTGCCGCTGATGATGCAGGGCCTGCTGCTGCAGGGCCTCCTGCGCCTGCACGGCCTCGGTCTTGCCCAGGGCCCGCAGGTGCTCGAGCGGCACCCCGCCGCCTGCGCCGCCCTGGTTGAAGGCGCCGTATGTGGGCGTGCCGCCGCCGAAGAGCGTGTTCGCCACCTGGCCGGCGCCGGTGCCGGGCTGCGCGCCGTAGCCCAGCTGGGAGGCCGCCTGCTCGAACTTGTTGCGTTCCGAGAAGGCGAAGAGGAAGCCGAGCAGGAAGAGCCCCAGCACGACGTAGATGATCCATTCCCAGCTCTCCATCCAGCTGCGCACCGTCCACATGAAGGTGCCGACCTGCGCGGTCGGCAGGTCTTTGCAGGCGCTCGGGTCCTGCAGCTGCCCCAGCAGCTTGATCTTCGTCCACAGGATCACCGGCAGGAACAGGCCCAGGGAGATGATGGCGTAGCGCGTGGCCAGCGCGTTCCAGGCCGCGCCCTGCGTGGTGGCGTGCCCGGCCACGGAGGCGAAGGTCTTCAGATTGGCGTCGATGGACAGGTGCCGCATCGCGCCGCGCAACTTCCAGAGCACGGCGCCGGCGCCGATGGCCAGGACGCAGTACAGCGTCGCCATGAGCGGGGAGAGCTTGACGGCCTCGTCGCCGACCTGCATCGTCTCCGCGCTGCAGTCACTCGTGCAGATGATGGTGATGCCCAGGATCCCGTAGTAGAAGCAGATCAAAGAAGCCGTCGTCACGGCGATCGTCTCCAAGTCCGCCATTTACCATCGTGCGGGCGTGCTTGGCCGCGCCAGGCAGACGCCGGCCGCCTCTGAAAAAGAGCAAGCCGGCCCCATGGCCATGCAGAGTCTCGTCGTCTTTCACATGAACGGCTGCCCCCACTGCCGGACCGTCGTGGGCGAGGGCGGTCTCTGCCGCGGCCTCGACGACCTGGCGGACGTGCACGAGGTGGAGGCCTCCGACGCCCTCTGCCAGGCCGTCGGCGTGCGCTCCTTCCCCACGATCGTGCTCGTGAACCCGCTCTTCGCCTTCGCCTTCGACGGCGAGCGCACCCCCGAGGCGCTGCGCAGCTTCGTCCTGCGCAAGATGGCCCAGACCAGCGGCTACCTCGACGAGGCCGGCTTGTAAAGGAGCCATGGCCACGCCGGCGGCCAGCGCCTTGGATTTCTTCGCCGCGCTGCGCAACGTGCTGCGCGGGCCACCCGTGCTGGCGCCCGCGAATCCGCACGCGCGGCCGCAGGGCTACGGCTCGTTGGACGCGGCGCGCGCGGCGGAGCCGAAAGACAGGTACGCCGGCGCGCTGCTCTTGGCCTATGCGCAGCGCCTGCGGGAAGCGACCGACCGGCTCGCCGAGGACGCCAGCCGCGGCTCGCTGCACGCGTTCGCCGTGCATATGCGCGCAGCGCAGCCGTGGGACGACTTCGTGGCCAACCTCGAGGGCGCCCTGCACACCTACGAGCTCGACTGGGGCAAGAGCCCGCTCTTCCTGCTCGAGACGCCGAGCTTCCGCAACGCGCCCCACATCGTGCCCTGGTCTTTGGTGCACGCCGAGGCGCAGAAGATCGGCTTGCCCGGCCGGCCGGACATGCCGGAGCTCGCCCACCTGACCAGGGACGCGGCCGAGATCGTGCACGACTACGGCGTGTTTCAGCTGCACGAGCGGCAGGCGGCCGAGATCGCTGCGGAGCTGCAGGCGCAGCGCCCCATCACGAGCTGGCCCGAGGCGCTCGTCCTGGCGGCCGCCAGCTCGCACGTCACGGACGCCGACGAGGGCTTGCAGGTGCTCATGCCCCAGCTCGGCGCAGCAGACGCCGACGCCGACAACACGGCGATCGCCAAGAACTTCTTGGCTGCAGCGCGGGATCTGCGCGCGAAGCTCGAGACGAGCCCCGTGAACGCGGAGGACGTGGCGCAAGCCCGCCAGGAATACGAGAGCATCCGCACTGTGCTCGAAAAGCTGCTCCAGGCTTCGTAAATGAACGACGAGGAGGCCGCGCCCGCGTCCGGGCGCTGGCTCCTCTACACGCTGCCGCTCGCGATCGTGCTCTTCATCGGGCTGCTGACCGTGCTCTATGCCCGGTTCGCGGCGCCCCATCTGCGCCCGCACTGGCTCGGGGCGCCGGGCGCGAGCTGACCGCCGACCTGCGGGGCCGCCTCAGGCAAAGCGCCGCCGATGGGCGCCCAGCTCTCCTGGTTTCCCGGCTGGCTCGCCGAGACCGCCGGCGCCGAGTTCGGCCAGAACCTCATCTTGATGAGTTTCACGCAAGTCGCCTCGGCGGCCATCGGCGTCTTCGCGCCCAACGGCGAGCTCGACAAGAGCTACGCCGCCGAGCAGGAGAATTGCTCGCAGGTGCAAGTCATCGGCCAGCAGGTGCAGCAGCTGCAGGACATGACCACGCAGGGGGAGGCCCTGCTGCAGCAGTCGCAGCAGCTCGGCGTCCGCCTGCAGCAGCTGCGGTCGGCGACGCTCGTCTACGCGCAGAGCCTGGCCGACCAGCAGCGCCGCTTCCGCACGCGGGCCTCCGTCACCATCATCCTCAACATCTACATCACCCTGGTGCTCGTCTTCTGGATCATCCGCAAGCTCCACACGCGGCACTCCGCCCAGACGCACGCCGAGCTCGACCTGAGCATCCTCGAGGCGGCGCAGCGCGACGCAGCGCTCGCCGCGGCCCTCCAGGCGGCGCCGCCCGCCGCGCTCGGCCCGCCGTCGGCGGCCTGATGCAGGCGCAGGCTCGAGGCCGCGGCGCTTCGGGCGCTTCTACATAAAAAATGGCAGCCCCGCGCGCGGTCAAATTCGCGGACCTGCTCACGCAGCCCGCCGAGTTCGCGCCGTTGCCCGCCGCGGCCTCGCCGAGCTCGCAGTTCGAGACCATCTCGGACACGTCCTCGGACGGCACGCCGGCCGAGGCCGAGGCGCCCGTGCCCGTCGTCCTGCCCGTGGCCCCCGGCCCGGAGCCCTCGAGCGCCGCGAGCCCGGACCTGCCGGGGCCGCCGGCCCTCGCGGCCCCGCTGCCGGACCCTGCGGCGCCGGCCGACCTGGCCGTGCCGCCCGAGAGCCCCGTGCCCGACCTCGCCGCGCCGGCGGCCGTGCCCCTCGCGAGTCTCCCGCCCGACCTCGCCGCGCCGGCGGCCGCGCCCCTCGCGAGCGTGGCGCTCTCTGGGCCGAGCCTCGCCGGCCTGCCCGCGCCGCCCGCCACGCTGCCGCCGCTGCCGGACCTCCCGGCCGCGGCGCCCGGCGCCGCCTTCAACTACCCCGGCCTCGAGACGGCCTTCCCCGTGGCGCCCAGCAGTCTGCCGGGCTTCTCCGTGGTGCCCCTCGGCGAGGCAGGCGTCGCGGCCGCCGCGCTGGCCGGGCCCGCGCGGGTGAATCTCCCGGGCGTGACGCCCCTGCAGGACGGCAGCTCGCTGGTCGCCGTCCCGGCGCCCGCCGTCTCCCTGGCGCGCATCAGCCAGCCCTGCTTCGCCGCCCTCCGGGGCGCGGCGCACCGGGGCGCGCTGCAGACCGCGCTCCGGGCCGCGGGGCGCGTCGTCAAGCAGCCGGACGCCGAAGACGGCTACGCGCAGCTGCAGCAGGCGCTGCAGCTCCTGCAGGAGGGCAACGTCGGCGCCTGCGACCCCACGCTCGCGGCGGCGCTCGGCGCCGTGACGCAGCTGCTGGCCAAGCGGCGCGCCCTGGCCACGGCCCAGGAGGCCGTGGAGCTGACCTACCTGCAGCACGCGCAGGAGTTCCGGGCGCTGAAGCAGGATTTGCAGGCGCTGGCCGCCGTGCTGCGCCTCGACGCGCAGGCCGTCGAGGCGGCGCGCCAGAAGCGCGCCCGCGCCCAGGCCAAGCTCGGCGGGCCGCTGCTGGACGGCGTCCAGACGCTCGGCCGCTACCTCCAGCAGCTGGACCTCATCGCCGCGCGCCTGGCGTGAAGGCCGTGGGGTGGCAGCCGGCCGGCTCTCGGCGCCAGGCCAGCCTGAAATTTCTGTTTTGATGCGTGCGCGGCCGTGCCCGGGGCCCTCCCAGCGCGCTCGCAACGCTCAGGCCCGCGCCCGGGCGAGGAGCAGGCAGAGGCACGCCACCCAGCCCAGCGCGCCGACGCCCGTCAACACCTGCCACACCAGCAGGTTGCAACTTGCCGGGCTGCCCGGGCACGCCGGGCACCCTGGACTGGTGGCCCCGAGGACGAGCCAGTCGTTCTCTTTCAAGTCTTGCAGCTCGTACGTGAACATGATCGGAGAGGTCGGCTCGGCCCCCGTGCGAAGGGTGAAATTCCCATGGGGCTCAAAGGATTCCAGCGACACCCGCACCGGGCTCTGGCGGGCCGCATAAGTCAGGCCAATTATTTCACTTCCACAGCTGAGCGTTGACCACATTGCTCCTCCGTTCTCCCATGTCGCGACTCAGGTAGTTGATGCGGACTGCATTATATTTTGCATTTACGCTCACAGACACCGCAGTCTCGACCCAGGGCTGCACCAAACTGGCATGCCCGGCATGTTTGGCTTCTTCTTGTCCCAAGTTGTATTTGAAGTCTCCCTGACTTGCCAGGCCTCGACGTAGGGACCCGTCCGCGACGACGGCGAGCTTCACGTGGAAACCTTTACCGTCCCTGCTCAGTCTGTAGAGCAGCTGGCGACCCGAGTCCTTCAGCTCCGACGCGATCCTCCACATGATGGCTCTGGCCGTCATGCGGGAGGACCGCTCTCCGTCCACCCGGTGCGCAAAGAGCTCCTCCCAGTCCGTCACAGGTTTCCACTGCTCTGAGGACTCGCGATGTCTGGGATAGTTTGCGTCTGCGACGGACAGCTCTTCGAATTCAGGAGAAGGGCCGAGCTCGGGAGGCATCGACGGGAGCGGCAGAGAGGAGGGCCTCACCCGAGACCTGCTTCTCTCTCGGGTTGGGGGTGATGTGGGTGCAAACGACCTATTCTTCTCTTGCAGCCAGAGCTCCTTTTCACGAGTCTTCTCGGAGGCGGGAGACCTGCTCCTCCCGCTCCAAAGATGCGACATGCTTTATTACAAAAAAACAAGATTACGTTGCACGCGATTTTGCGCTCTGGCGGAGAAGCGTGCGTCAGGCTGCGGTGAAACGGAAGAATCGTACATAAATGTTTTTGTGCTGCTCTTCTACGGCTACTTGCTGAAATCCTAACACGGAGACCTTCTCCGCAAGCTCACTAAACCGCTCCGCGGGCGGTTGCCCGTCGCCGCCTCGAAGCGTGAGCGTGACGACCACGAAAGCTCCCTCGTCCAGCATGCGTCTCTTGTGCAGCATCTCCATGATCACGAAGAGCTTCTCCCAGCTGCCGTAGCAACTGTCGAGATAGGCGACGGAGAAGGATGCCTTGGCCCAGGCTCGTCCGGGCAGCGCTTCCTCGATGCGGCGCCGAGACGCATTCACCTTCAAGCGCTTCAGGTCTTGAAAGATCTTCTTCTTCGGGTTTGCGCAGTAGAGAGACGCCGCAGGTCGACCACTCTTCAAGAGGGCGCTGGCGACTCGCAGCACCTTCCCCTGCTTGTCGTAGTCGTCAAAAAAGACCCAGCACCTGCACTCGAGAACTTTCTGCAGGAGCGCGGCCTCTTCCATGGCTGCCAGTTCCTCGAGCGCCTGCTCCACGGTGCAGCCGTCGCGCTCGGCCAGGACTCCCGCCGCAGCCTCCAACACGCCCCGCCTCCGATTGTCGGAGAGTCTGGAGGCGAGCTCTTCCCTCTCCCTCCTGAGGCCCTGTCGGATGACGTCGTCCTTCCAGAGGTCGTGAGCCTCGGAGAACTTGGAGGCGTCGTAGCCTCCCGCCGGGCTCCGCGGCTCAGGCTCCCCGAAGGTCGGCGCCTCGTTGCTGAAGTCGTCGAGGCCTCTCCCCGAGGCGCCGTGGAAGCCGCTCACGGGAAGGGCGTGCCAGATGGTGTCGTCGCGGCCGTTGTCCTGGGTCACCGTCGGCACCTTTCCACGGCCTTCCCTTCGGCGCAGCTGGCCCTGGAGGTCGCAGGAGATGTTCTGGTGCGGCCGATGCTCCTCGTTCGCATACATCTTGAAGCCTCCTGCAGCGTTGACCGGCCGCGCCTCGAAGAGGGTGGCCGCCTCGGAGGAGTCCTCCAGGCGATAGGCTTCCGCTCTTTTCGAGTTGTGGTTCCGCTGACGCCAATAGAGATACTTCTGCAGCTGCGGCGCGTAGAGCCTGAAACGGCGGTCGCCCTGAACCTCGGCCTGCCACAGGAGAGCCTTCTCTTCTTCGTCGACCTTCGTCTCCAGCAGGGCGGCGACGCCGCTGGCCTTGGTGAGTCGGTAGTGGACGCACCGCTTGCCTCCTAGGGGCGCCACCACCACGAGCGCTCGCGGAAACCTCTCCACGGAAGCGCAGAGGACGAACTCCTCCTCGGGCAAGACGCTGCGCTGACCCTCGTCGCAGTCTCGTTTGCATCTCCAGGTGCTGTTCCTCTTCAACTTCAGCTGCCCATCCACGTCGGTGGAGCATCTCATGGAGTTCGCGTTGTCTGTGGTGTCCATCTGCACCGAATCTCCATGGAAGGCGAGGAGGAAGAACGGGGAGTTCCACTTCTCTCCCGAGGTCGTGAACGCCATGTTCCCGTCGCTGCAGCCCCCGTGGAGATCCGTCTGCATCCCCAGGACCTCGTTCCCGATGAGGAAGGCGTCGCCGAAGCCCTCGTAGCGCGAGATGACGATGCCCCGGTTCTCGGCCGGCGCCTTCTTCAGAACGAGCGCAGCGACTTCCGGCACCGCTGCGAGGGGAGGCTTGCGCTCCGGCTTCTCCACACCTTCTTTGTAGGGCTCCCTGACGGCGAGGAACTTGTCGTCTTGCTCCGACTTCAGAGAGCGGCTGGTCCCGTCCCACGTGAGACGCGCCTCCACGCCTCCATGCGATGCCAGGAGCTCGCAGATCTCGAAGCGCGTCCAGGGCACGGGGGGCCCGGTCTTCTCGTGTCGGACGGACAGGTACTTCATCGTCCAGTTGGAAGTGGTTCGACTGACCCGTTGCGCATCTTTGCACGGCGAAAGGAGGCAGAGGCATATCATCACTCCGTTCGGGTGGAGGTCCAACTCGTAGAGGCAGACGACGACGACCTTCTCCAGCCCCAATTCTCCGAAGTCCTCCAGTTCGGGCCATCGTCGGTGGCAGTTCCCCCTGATGCGGCGAAGGTGGGCGTAGCGCAGCGCGGCCATGCTGCTCTTCATCTCCTCGTACCTGTCCGGCATCGCATAGACGCAAAAGTCCCTGTTCTCCCTGGAGTACACCAGCGCGGACTGCATGATGGCCTCGACCGCGTCGATGGACTCCTCGTGCTTGGCGATCCTTCGAGGTCCGTCCTGCGCGCTCTGCTTCCTCTTCTTGGCGGGAGGAGGGCCCGGGACGGAGCTGGCTTCGTCTTCGGACTCCGAGTCTTCGCAATCGTCGCCCGCTTCGACATCCATGTCTTCCAAGAAGTCCAGATTGGCGTGGTGATCCGGGCGGTTACACGCCAGGAGGTAGCCGTGCCTCTTGAACGGGGAGGGCCTGTTGGCTCTGGCGTTGGACTGGATCATCCCGACCTTCGACATGCCGGAGCGTGCATGGACGACTGCGTGGAGGGCGGGGATGTCCGTGCCTTCCGCCGCCCATTTGGAACAGATGAGGACGTGCAGGGGCATCGGCTCCAGGGGACCCAGCAGCGCTCCACCCCCGGGCGGGAACTGCGGGACGCGCCTCAGCGTCTCGAGGCAAACGGGCCGGTCCCGCTTGCTTACGTAGGGGTGGAAGATCTGCAGGCACCGCGCGTCCTGCAGGAGCTCGGCGCAGTCCGCTCCTTCGAGGTTGAAGGGGGGCATGCCCGCGATCCTCTCCAGGCACTTCTTCAGCAGGCCGGCCCCGGCCGGGCCAACCACGAGCGTGATGAGCGTCTTCAGGTCGGTGCCGTGATGGTTTCGGTCCGTCAAGAGCAACGTGTTCACCCAGGGCGAGGCGCCGTCGGCCGACGTGAGGCGAAAGTAGCGGTTGTGCCACAGCATGAAGCCGACGAGAGCCAGGACGGTGTTGAGATCCCTGCGCATGTCGAGGTGGAGCTTCTGAGGCGTCCCTTTGCGATGGTCCAGGGCCGCGAGGGCCTCGCGAAAAAAGCGAGCGTCCTCCGAGAGCAGCGAGTCGAAGAAGTGCGCGTCAACGGGAAGCGGCTCGAAAGGCACGATGTCGCCGGAGCCGAGCGCGTCTTCGACGCTCCAGACCACTCGCTCGAAGTTCATCCTCTCGAACTCGGCGCCTTCCAGAGGGCTCCCCGAGAAGGCGTAGACCCGCTCGGCTTGCTGGCAGAGCTTCGCCACGGCGCCCTTCCAATCTTGGCCGCAGGTGTGGTTGATGATGCGGTGCGCCTCGTCCACCGCCAGCATGTCCAGAGGTCCGAGCCGAGCTGCCAGCGACTCCTCCGCCCGATTCGACGAGGTGATCTGCTGGTAGGTGCACACCACCACCAGGGGCCATGCGCTCAGAGCTTCTATGTCCTTGGTGGACGCCAGGAGGGGCCTCGCGTGCTTGACCTCCTCGTGGACCGGCTTCAGGACGCCCCGGGCCTTGAAGGCGTCGCGGAAGGCCTCGGGGAGCGCCAAGAACTCCTCGATGTCCCAGCAGTCCTCCTCCGGGCAGTCGGCGCTCGGCTTGGCCACGCTGAAGTACCTGAAGACCTGCGAGACGCCCTCCTGATCCTCGGCGCACGAGTCGAGGTACTTGGACGAGGCCTCTTCCCATCGGCCTTCCACCTTGCACCAGGCGCAGGGCAGCTCTCCCAGCTCCTGGTTGTCGGCGAGCACGGCCGCGTTCGCCAGGAAGTGGTACAAGGTGCGTATGGTCTGCATCTTGATCTCGTTGTCCGGGACGAGGATGACGATCCGCGGGGGCCGTTCCCCTTCCTGGAACAAGCTGCCGTGCCACCGGTTCACGATCACGGAACAGACGATGGCGACGACGATGGTTTTGCCGCAGCCCGGGGTGCCTTCGAAGTAGAGGTGCATGACGCCGTCGAAGAACTTTGCCAAGGGCGGTCGTTGCCCGGGGCGAAAGCTTCGGAAGGTGCGCAGGTTCGAATAGTCTCTTGCCTGAAGCTCCATGGAAGCCAGCGAAGGAGGAGGATGTGGTGGGGCAGACTTCTTGGTGAAGCGCACCCTCTTCCTGCCGAGGGGGGTGGGATGCGTTCTTCCCGGCGGGGCTATAGGAATGACCTGCCTCTTTCTCCCGCGAGCCGTCGAGGTGCAGACCGAAGTGGCGGGCGTGGTCGGAGAGGGCAGAGAGCTCTGGGCGGCGTCGAGGACCGTCGGGGCGTGCTTCGACCCCGAGGACCCGCTGCTGGACACGGCGGAGTTCTCGTCGCCCGACATCGCTTCTATCACGGAGTTCTCGGGCTCCGAGACCTTGGACTTTCCCTTGAGGACCTTGCGAGAAGGAGCCATGGCTGCAAATACTTTTGGACCTAACAGAAGCCCTTCTCCCAACTATACTGCACTTGATTGGCCGTGTGTGCGTCAAAACTCTTCCTTCCCTAAGACAAACGACATGCCAGTTCTCTTCCTCATCGAGCTTTTTTCGGGAACGGGATCGTTCAGTTCTGCCGCCAAACAAGAAGCCTTGAAAAAAGGGTACGCCTTCAAAAAGCTGTCGGTAGACATCCATCCCAAGTACAACCCAAGCACCTGCGTCGACATTCGTGAATGGAACTACAAACAGGAGATCGGCGATTTCCTCCCGGAGAGACTCCAGCCGACGGACATCGTGTGGGTGCACGCGAGTCCACCGTGCAACGAGTATTCAAGGGCCAAAACAGGATATCCGCGTGACTTGGATTTTGCGGATTCTTTAGTGAAGCGGGCTTTGAGAATCATCAAGTACTGCAACCCGCATTTCTGGACCGTCGAGAATCCCGTAGGCCTGTTGCACACCAGGCCCTTCATGCAACGCTTGGAAAAGTTCAAAAATCAAACCTCCTACTGCAAGTGGGGTAGACCCTTTCGCAAGAACACGCACATCTGGAGCAATGTGCCTCTTGACCTGCCCATATGTCAGGACGGCAACTACTGCAAAGAAAAAGGCTTGTTGGGCCACCATCCCGTCAGGGCCCAAACAAGGGACTCCGCCACGAGTAACGGCAGACTCCAAACGAAACAGACCGTCGACCAGCTCTACGCTTTGCCGCCTGGTCTCGTCAAGCACATTGTGAGGTCGGCGCTGCCGTAATACATGTCTTTTTCATTCCAAGCTTCTACTACGCTCCGGTCCTCTCTACCAATCGCTAATGTGAAACGTAGGCGTCTCAGACTCGCGGTAGTCCAGAAACGTTCTGGTGACGCTCAGAAAGGAGATGTCCCAAGACGGGGCCTTGGAGAGCATCTCCAACGTCTTCTGCCTCTCCTCTTTCCTCCGAGCGGCTTCGTGCAGTCGCCTCTCCACCTCCGCAGCTACTCGGGCCTCCTCCTGCGACCTGCGCAGCTCTTCCGCCTTCAGCCGTTCCGTTTCGGCCGCCATCCTCGTCTCTTCGGCCTTCTGCCTCGCCAGCTCTGCCAGCTCTCTGTCGCGTTCCGCCTTCTCCAGCGCCGAAGTCATCTCCCTCACCTGCCGTCGCTTCTCCTTCTGCTTCTCCCTCTTCCTCTGGGCGGCTTCCTGGGCCTTCGCCGCCGCTTCCTGGTGATGCTGCGTGAGGAACGAGGCCGCCTTCGTCATCAACTCGACCCTCTGGAACATGCACTCCAGCACCAAGGTGGCGACGACGCGCTCGACGTCGGCCCAGGTGCAGGAGCTGTCTGCGAAGAGGGCCGAAGAGGTCGCCTCCACCAGGCCGTCGTATCTGCAGCACAGCGCCATCCGCACCAGCGCCGCCTTCTCGGAGATCTGCTGGACGGACTTCTTGTAGAGCTCGTCGAGGCACCGCGGATCCATCATGAAGTCGGCATTCAACATGACGCGCACGACGGCATCGACGTTGACGTCCAGGCTGGCCATGATCCTGGACCTCTCTCTCAAGGATTTCAAGACAGGCAGGTCCAGCCCGAGGCCGCTCCTCTTGCAGGCCAACACGGTGCTGCCCGCCAAACTCACATCGCAGGCTTGAATGAACCAGTACTCGTTGGGCGAGAGCGCGGTCATGCGGACCCGCTCCTCCACGTCGAGCCTCTCCCAGCTCTCCTTGAGCCTCGCGAAGCTCTTCTTGCTGGGCCAGGAGCGCGTGGAGCGCGACACGGGTTTGGTCAGAGCCAGCTTGACGTTTCGAACGGCTTGAGGTTGAGAGCCGGCGGCTTCCACGTGAAGCGTGATGTCGTGGACGACCAGAGTCCAGAAGTCTCTAGCGTGAGCCTCCCAGGTGGAGGAGCGGCCCGACACGAGGGTGGCCGCCTCCGCATCGAAGCCGACGCGGCCGCACTTGGCCTGCTACACCAGCCCCAAGCACTCTTCCTCGTCGCGACACAGGCCGAGGACGAAGTCCATCGTGTCATCCGCCTCGCAGACCGCGGCGCTGATCAGCAGCAGGCGAGGATGCTCCATGCTCCACTCCAGCCCCTCCAGCCGGTAGCGGGCTCGTCCCTCCTTCTCCTCCGCTTTCTTGCTGCGGGCCGCGAGCATCTGATCGGCGATTCTGAGGTACAGCACCACGGCGTTGCAGGCCACGGAGGTGAGATACCTGCGCTCCTCCACGGTGGACTTCGTCCACGCCTCCCGGCACCTCTTGTGCATCGACGGCGGAGGCCACGCCATGGCTGCGAGGAAGGGCAAAACAAAACAAACCTTGAGACGACCTGCGTCGGGCGGCGATGCCGACATTCACTTGCATGGTGAGAACAAGAATAACCTTGTCCCATGCATTCCACGTAGAGGAAGAGACAACAGCCCATTACAAATCACCATCTAAATCCACGAAAACAAACGCAAAACAACAGCAAATAGCTAACGCACCTACTGCAAATCACCATCTAAATCTATGAAAACAAACAAGAGACAACAGCAAATAGCAAACACACCTACTGCAAATCACCATCTAAATCCACGAAAACAAACACAAAACAACAGCAAATAGCTAACGCACCTACCGCATATCACCATCTAAATCCATAAAAACAAACAAGGGACAACAGCAAATAGCAAACACACCTACTGCAAATCACCATCTAAATCCACGAAAACAAACACAAAACAACAGCAAATAGCTAATGCACCTACCGCAAATCACCATCTAAATCCATGAAAACAAACAAGAGAC
>Ga0214919_10006362_pt1 | contig 16264 bp, 10 predicted proteins | sample LL1503_MetaG_FD_177994 | JGI IMG/M metagenome (GOLD analysis project Ga0214919, IMG submission 177994) | Freshwater microbial communities from Lake Lanier, Atlanta, Georgia, United States - LL-1503 | ecosystem: Environmental > Aquatic > Freshwater > Lake | place: USA: Georgia | collected... | reverse complement strand
TCATCAATCTGTCCTTTCAAGTCACAGACATCTTTATCTTTAGGTAGTTTCACTATTTTAATTTTACCATATAAATCACCACCATTTAATTCATGATATAGTTTGAGGGCGTTCTCATATGCGTCACCATCTAACGCAATTATTATTTTCTTCTTCGCCTTACTGTATAGTTCCCCAAACAATAATTCACTCATGTGTTTCCCTAACATTGGGATACTATTGAGTAAGAAGAATCCGTCAAAGACTCCCTCAACAATGTATATATCTTTTTTCCAATCAATTAACCTTTCATTGAAGATTATCTTGTCTTTTTCGGCTTCGGGGTTCTTGTACTTAGCCCTACTATTAGGGTCCCAACTACGAGCGATATAATAATTTAACTCACCGTTTTTATCGTAAGACGGGACTATAATCCTGCCTGCATGACTGCCTTTGTCACAAAACCCCATCCCATATCTTGCAATAATGTCATCCGTAATACCTCTATTTTTCAAATAGTTATACGCCTGTCGTCTCACAGGGTATACGGGACTTGAGTCTTTAAAGGTTGTAAAACTTTCAGGTAATTTTAATTTAACTATCTTTTTTTCTTTAGGTTTAAATTCTTCAGGTTGTAGGACATTATAAACTTTCTTCTGTTTTTTGTTTCCAAACTTATCAAACAGTTTACCCAAAGACCCGTGAGTATCATTAACATCTCCACATGACCAACATTTATATACATGTGAAAAATAATTTATCTCAAGGTTTCCCTTATTTCTATCTTCGTCACAAACAGGGCAGTCAAAGGCTATCTGACCCTTACTTTCGTAATGGTGTTTTGGGTCACCGAGAACATCGGTCAATAACTCAATTAAAATTTCGGAATCGTCAGACATGGACTAAAAATAAGAAATATAATAATAGTAGTCAATCTTCACAAGTTTTGTGGGTTCATTATATTTATCTAAAAAGAATAAAATGCCTACAGACATTACAATCAACAATATTACGGGTTCGGCACCATTCGATATTTATTTGTGTGATAATCCGATTACGACATGTGTATATGTTGACACAATTTCGTCAACACCATATGTATTTGAAATTCCGTCCATAATGTCAAGTCAAAACGACTTTAATTTAAAAATTGTTGATGATAATAATTGTACTGTAATTGAAACCCTAAGTTTATTATGATTTGTGCAGCGTACAGACTAACCAATGGAACTATTTCTCCGATAACACAAAATTTTACAGATTGTAATGGTAATGCGTGTAGCGTAACTCTTCCTAGTGGTCCAAGTAAATACTTTATAACGGCCGATTTAACAACATTTGTCGCTAACCCCTCATACATTAATCTACCATCAATTTTTAATATCGACCGAGCGTTTTCATTTAGTAGTTGTTGCTCAAATGATGTTTTCCATGTTTTAGGGGATTCTACAACATTGTCGCCACAAGCGATAGGGGCATCCATTTGTGTAGGTGAAATAACTAACGCGTCTGACTGTAGTATTAACAATACATTAACTAAAGGTTGTTATACGTTTGTTAGTATTGACGAAAATATTGGAAACGCTTTAGGTGACCAAGTTTATGTAGAATGGAAACATTCTTATAAAGATTGTGACGCATGTATTAGCTCGTGGAGAATTACGGAAACACCTTGTATTCCTTGTTGTAGATGTTATCAAATAGATGTTGTAACTGATGCTGGTGATGACGTGTCTTATTTTGATTGTGATGGAAATCCTGTTAGCCAAACTTTTTATGGGTTAAATAACTATGTTTGTTCTGTTGTCGAACCAAAACTAGAATTTGAGACCACCACCGTTACCGATTTAGGTACTTGTTCTGAAACCGAAGCGTGTGCGGCTTGTCCAGAAACTTACTGTATAACTAACACGGGTAGAGATTATGATGACAATTATACTTTAGATGGTGATTATGATGGTAACCCATATTGGGTTAGTAGTTCCCTAAACTATTACATCTACTATAACAAAACAGATAAACAATGGTGTTTATCAGATAGTTTAGGTGGTTTATGTGTTTTATCAGGTAAATCTCCGTGTTTTTCAAAATGTCCTGACTTATGTGAGGAATATTTCTTTGAGGGTGTGTGCCCTACGACTACGACCACAACGGTTGCTTGTGTGACTTTTGATTTTGACGCAATATTTGATTGTTTGGCGGAACAAACTCCGACCCCAACACCAACGCCAACTGTTACGCCAACAATGACCGTAACACCAACACCTACAAATTATTGTTCAATGGTTAGTGTGGACGCAACAATAGATACCTATAGCCCGACACCTACTCCAACACCTACTATGACACCAACATCTTCAGGTATAATAACAAGACCTTGTAATGTATTAGGAGATGTTTCATTTACAACCCTTGAGGGTCATATTGGTTGTCCAAGTAGTAAACAATTCCAAGACTGTGTTACAGGTATGATGTATTATACTACAGAATTAGTACCGACTCCTTCAGGAGAACCTTTAACTCAATTCATGATTTTTAAAGCCTATGTTGATGGCGTACTTAAATGTATTTCATTTGTTGGGATAAACGATAATATCATCGGTGTTAATACAATTGAATTGGTTGAGGGTCCGACAGGATATTCTAACTTAGGAGAATGTATTTTATGTGATGTAGTGTCAAGCCCTACCCCAACACCTACTCCTACCATGACTCCAACTCCAAGTGGGATACCTTGTTTTTGTTATGAGTTAATGGGTGGTGAACTAACCACATTTGATTATATCGATTGTAATGGAACACCGATGACCGCATCAAGTGCAAAAGGAGTGCCAACATATGTTTGTTCTTTAACATTACCGACAACATCTAGTTTATTCCCGTATAGTATCACAAAACTTGGTATATGTTCTAATGGAATATGCCCACAAATAACATGTAATTGTTACACAGTATCAAACGGTGGTCCTAAAGTTAAGGTCGCACCAGGAATCGTGGTGTCTCAAGTAGAAGGAGGAGTAAAAGGTCAGGTATCTCAAGTATCACTACAGTCAAATGTGTATATGAGTTACTATGATTGTAATAATGTTAAACAAATTATCGCAATTAATGATTATACAACAACTCTACCTTTCTGTTCATTAACAACACCATTTGTATATAGTTCAACTAACATCATAACAGTAACATTAATTGGTGATTGTGCATCATGTTCAATATAATATAAAGAAATGACATCAATAGAACTAACATCCATAACAGGTAGTATAACAATTCCTTACAACGTTTATGCTTGTGATGTATACGGTAATAACTGTGTTTTAATTGCAAGTATTGTTACAACAGTTCCTCCAACGAATACAATTTTTTTACCTATTCAATTTAATACTGCACCCGCAGTTGGGATTAAAGTTATAACGGGTGATGGGTGTGAGAGGTTTGAAATATTTGATTGTATAGAACACCCTTCCTTATGTGTCTCATTGGCCTCTGAGTCAGTAGGAGGCAGTGGTTGGAGTTGTATAACTCCCGCAACAGGGACTTATGACACTAAACCTTATTATCGACTACTTTCAGACGATTGTGTTACACTTAGTAACATTTATATTTGGTGGAATAGTTTTTCAAACAGGTGGGAAATGACCGACGCCTTAGGAGGAGGATATGACTTATATTATTATAACAATAATCCTGGTGGAACTCCTGTATCAAGTCATGTTTATCCTTGGGTTACGGTCATCCCAAAAATAGAAATTTACTCATCAACTATTGGAGATTGTCAAATTTGCAATTGTTATGAATGGTATTGGGACGCCGATTCCGCAATTCAAACAGGTTTTAACCCTTTTTTAGCTTATTATAACTGTGAAGGAATATTAACAACTATCGACTTTCCTACAGGTAATGGAGTTATATGTGTTAGTTCGGACACCGTACCATACTGGGAGAATATAACAGGGGGGATTTTAAATCGTGACCCAATTTGTTGTTATGTGACTCCCGTTTAATAAAATTTATCTCCAAAGACCTTCTTGATTCATAAAACCAAGCACACAACAATAAGCATCTGATTGGTCAAAATTTTCTTTCTTAAGGGTATTGTTTTTTGTATAACCCCAAACAATTTGTGGTTCTCTTTTGGCGACTAAATCCCAAATGATTTGTTTCTTATCGATGTCTTTTGGTAATCCTCCGAATAACACATGTTTACCTTTATCATTCTCTCTAACTAATTCAGGGAAAGCGAATTTTCTTGAGTTGTAGGTTGAGATGTAGTCAGGTACAATACCTAATACATCATAGATTTGTTTGGTAACTAATGTATTGAATCTTAATAACGTTTGTATGGTGTACACATTATTACTGTTCATTAAAGGTTCCTCAATGATAACCTTCGTAATACCCAATCCTTTATAATCTAAAAGTTTGGTTTTAAAGATTTCACTCTTAAGAAGTAATTCTTTTATTTTATTATCTTCCTTTGGCTTTGGTACAGGTGATATGTGTGTAAGCTCAAGTAACTCTTGGTTCCCAATGTCAAATAACGCCCATCCAATTGTTCGGGTCGATACATCAAGCCCAAGAACCTTAGGACTTTCTTTACTAGATTTTTTCATATGTTAAATATCGAATTTAATCAAAAACTGCTGAATACCCTGTCTTAAAACGGGAGATTGCATTTTTGATATAATCATAAGATTTTTGTTTGAATCGTAAAGACCAATTTCACTTACGAAAGAAGGTTTACCACTTGACCATGTCGGATTCGATGTTGTTTGGAATTCCGCTTGACCTAAATTAATCTTATATTTCATTTCATAGATAGTTGCTTGGATGTCGGTTTCCAAAGAACCATAGAAATAATACTCGTCACCAAAATTCAAAGAAGTTCCTGTATATCCTACAGGTGTTAATGGAATGTAAGTGTTTAAGTTGTATGTAGGAGCATCGTCATACTCTTGTTGAGTTATAACAAATGTGTTACCTGTCAATCCTTCTTGGGTAATATAACCATTAACCATCGTTGATGCCAACTGACTTGTGAAATCAATCGCAACCCATTCAGAAGAGTTAGGTCTTGCGTTACCAACAACTTTTTGACAAAGAATCTCAAACTTATTAGCCAAGAATCCTTGAGTTGCGTCACAGTATATCGGACATATCGATGTTGTTGTCGTAGTTACAGGATTATAAGTTGTTGTTGTTGTACTAATTGGGTCTGTAGTAGAAGTGGTTGTTGTAGTACTAATTGGGTCTGTAGTAGAAGTTGTTGTTGTAGAATAATGACTTGTAGTTGTAGTTGTGGTAGGATAAAAAGGTTGATTTAAACAACCAAATTCTCCTCCAAATCTAACCGCAACATTCTGTGATGTAATCGGACTACAATCAATATTAGGTCCTTGAATAAAGGAATAATAATTACAGTGTAATGAATCCGTAAATAAATCTGTATTACTTAATCTATATGTAACATACAATGATTCAGTTAAACCTGTCAATATACCCGTAACTGTTGAACTATCGTTACCACAAGTGTTCGGAGTGATTAAAGATATTTTAGGCGATGGTATCGTCCAATTTCTATTTGACTTGTAAGACATTGCCGCAATGATTTCCTCATCGTCAATAATAACCAACTTATCGTCAGGGAATACTTTACCAACTCTATTAGGAATACCATTAGCGTTTGCGTTTGTATCCCATAGATGGTAATATCTCATACCAGGGTTATTCATATCAACATTCTTAGTAGATTGAAGATATTGAACTTGGAAAAGATTTAAGTCTTCAAATCCTGGAGGGTCAACCCAAAATGTTTGTCCATTACAACAATCAGGATTTTTATGCCACATTAACCAAGGGATATGTACCTTAAAGTTTCTTGCTTCACCTGTAGTATCGGCAGGATTTGATGGGTCAAATGGTTCCAACGCAAATTTTTCACCGTAGAAGAAGTCCACAGTTTGATTTGTATAATGGATAATTCCAATTGCCTTTTGTTGTTCAGGTTTTACTGTAATCTTATCTCCAAAAGAGTTAAAATAATATGCAGAACTACTATCGGTTTGTCCACTACTTGACGCGTATCCGAAGTATTCTTTGGCCCCTAAGTAAGCGACAGAACCAAAATTAGTGTAGTCTTTACTGATTGATGAGATTAAACCTGCAGGATTTTCTGACCATGGAATATTCATATTCCAAACTTTAACATCAAACTCATCTGTATAACAAACTGATTCGAAATTAATAACGTTGTCATTCCAATGACGGCTAGGAGTAATACTATCGTATATCGTTGTCATATTGGGAGGATAAACTATCACTCTACCATAACAAACACTTGTTACATTTATAAAATTAGGTGTAGGTCTATCTAATGTTATTTCACCCAAACAAATATTAACAATTTTATACGTTAACATTGAATAACAACTACTCATATCAACCAAACAATCAGGCGGTGGTGGTAGTGGACATGCTCTACTCGTTGATGGTGTTAAACAAGGAGTTTTAGATGGTGTAGGTGTCGGAGTTGATGATTCACAAGGAAATGATTTAGTAGACGTAGGCGTTGGTGTCGGTGTTGGTGTCGTCCCACTCGGAGGACTTAATGATGGAGTCATTGAGGGTGTTGGTGTTGGGGTGGATGTTGGCAGGTTTAAACAATTACAATCATCCATACCCTTACCATCATAATAGATTGTAATAATATCCCCAACGGCTGGTTCTCTAACTGAGTCAGGATTACTTGGATTACTAATAAGAGTAATTTTATTAGTTCCAACTAATGAGTTCATCTGAACAACGTAGTTGGCATTGATAGCGTAAAAATTATTAGTTAACGCACTCCAACTAATTGTGTCGGCACTTGTGTTACCTGTAAAGAAACCTCTCATAACCGCTCTATTAAACACAGGACTTACTTGAGAATCCATGAAAGGGATTCCATAAGTATTACCCGCACCTCCATCAACATAATAAGGGTATTTTACATTACTTTTATTTGACTGTGGAATCCCACTTGAATTTTGAGCATTGAAGCTCGGCTCTAATATTACGGTATCAAATTGATTATAACTTGTTGGTAAGGTATTATATGAGACCTCACTATCCCCTACTTGAAAATAAGAGATGTTAAAATTCCCTTGTGACAATTTTTCTCGTCCAATGTCGGTTAATCTTGTGTTAACTAACCCTGCAGTATTTTTTATTATAAATCCCATTGATTATAAATATGTATATTTCTTTTTTATGTAGTAATTACGGTACAACAATTACAACCTGATAATTTTAAATTTGTTATTGAATATTTTTCATCACTTGTTCCGATGTAACAATTAATCGATTCATTTTTTGTCACTGAAGTTACTGTGGTCAAACTTAAAATGTCTGTGTTAACAATCATAATTCGACTCCACTGTTCTGAAGTTGAGTTAACGTAAACTTTATTTGATTGGCATCCAGGTATTGTACTTTTTGTTTCCGACATATCTTCCCCTAAACTATTAGGTTTAATACTATTACCGTTTATAACTAAATCACTACTACTCTGAGATGTTGATGACCTATAATCGGGTGACGATTTTGAAATATTTAAATGACTAATATCAAACGTTACGGATACTCCGTCAGGTAGTGGTGGTGTTATTTTAACAGTTGTCTCGTATTGTTTTGTTACACTATTATTCGATGTTCCTACAGTTTTTGATGTTGTATTTAAATTAACACTATATGTTGTAGGTTTTGACGGTGAATTAAGAATAACACTTGAGCTAGTGATAATCCCGTCATTATCAACAACAAGAACATTGTAAGTTCCTGAACATAAATTATTAAAAATCGGCATATTTTTATACGTTAACCCCGCGTTGATTGAGTACGTATACGGTGGTGTTCCTCCATTAGCGGTTATTGTAATTCCCCCATCACATCCACAAATAGTTTGATTTTTGGTAACATTCATAGTTAACGGAGTTATTCCCTCACCAAGTCTAAGTTTACCTATTGGGGGTAATGATTGACAAAGCCCTTCATAAACAATAACGCTACCTGTATTACCAATTAAAAACCAACTACCGTAAATTGGTGGATAGGTTGGGTTTAAATTAGATATTACGTATAAGGTCGGTGTTGCGGCAGAAACTAACCATTGTGATTGGAATGTGTCCCATATTATCGATTGTTGATTGTCATCAGAAATCCATGTTGGTTTTCCATCATACATTCCATTTGGATTAAAGTGTGTTTGAGTTTCAACGTAAGACCCTTTAACTAACATGTTTGTAACCATACACATTTCATATTCGTTAGGATATGGTGATGTTGTCGTTGTTGATGTAGTCGAGGTTGTTGTTGTAGTACCCGTTAAGACACATGTCGTATTTGCAGTAAAATCTCCGTAATAATCGACAACTATCGCACCATAATCTCCAGCACTTAAATTATAAATAATTGGCCCAATTCCTCCATTTGACCAACTAATAGTATATGGTGGGGTTCCTCCTGTTATTATTAATGAGGCAATACCATCAGTTGAGTCGGGTTGTGTTGGTTGAGATACATTACACTCAACCCCCATTTGAAATAGGGTGATTACATTACAATCACTAACCCCTGTAGTTATACAAGACGTTTCACCAGTGATTTTATATGGGGACTTATTACTCATTTACGATAAATACATTTACAATTGATTTTCTACAATCCTTTTCATTATCTCAACGTATTTTATTGTTGAACTATTCGTATCAACAAAATCAAAATAGTTTATGTTTTCTTTTAATTTACTTAAAGGATTGATGTTGATGAACTCCCCCTTATAAAACTTGGTGTCTTTTAAATCATGAGTCACACCCGCCATATGTAATATGGGTTGTTTCTCATAAATAGTCACATTATCGGTCGCCCAAGAAAACCCCAACTCATTTGTTATTTTTGTTTCAATTCCAAAATACCAAAGGTTCCATAATAAAGACCACATCTCAGCGGTCCAAAACTGAATCTCACCTGGACTTATTGGAAATCTTTTTTGGTAACTCATCATTTGGTCATATAAAGGTGTACAATCTTCATAGATTTTATTCCACATAAATGAATCAGTATTTTTTATAATATATTGACCACCACCTGAGTTTTCTTGATTACATTTAATACAATCAACAGATACCCCAACGACATCTGACATCTCTTGGATTAATTGTCCTTTGTTTGACGTTGGGTGATGTTTCTCGTATCGATTACAACAATCGTTAATATAGTTGTACCCAATGTAACCAACCGTGTCAGACAAGTACGTTATATCGTCAGATAATAAACTTTCAAAGTCAGGTAACTTTCTAAAAATAATATCGGCATCATGTAAGAAAAAACATTTTCCAAATTCAGGAAATTGTTCTAACCATTTATGAATTAAAAATGGTTTAATATTCGGGATGTAATGTTTTTGATGTCGAGTGTCTAAATAATGGTGAACATTAATTCCCATGGATTTAAGTTCTAAAGATTCTTTTGTTGGTTCTGTATTACCATTAACCATTGCAAAAATTACATGGATTTGACTAGGGTTAATACCCATTTCAATAAAATTATACGAGTACACTTTGACTTGCCAATGAAAATATGGTACATCAGGTTGTGCGGTTACAAATACTAAATCGTGAGTCATAATAGAGTTTGTTTTAAATATATAAAAAATTTAATCTTAATAAATGGTGAGTTGAGGTATATTTATTGAATATGAAACTACTTAAAACAATTTCTAAATTAGTTGTGGAATCTCAAAGGGCTCTTGATGAGGCATCCGAAAAAGGGGTTAGCGAAAAGGAATTAGATAGATTAGAAAAAAACTACAAAGAATCTCTTAAGTTAATGAAACTTTACGGTAACATCGGTAAAACCTTACCTAAAGATGGTGAGTAAAAGATTAAACTATTTGATAGAATTGACTTAGGGTTGAGTCATCAAAAGTTTCTCCCATAAGTAACACCATAACATTTTTTATACAACACATTAATTCAGCCTCCAAGGTCTGATATTCTTCCGCAATAGTAAGGTCAAAACTACCGTCACCATAATCAACAGTAAAGTTAAGAATATCCACACCTCCATTTATATTAGGAATTGATAACGTCTCGTTTTGAATTCCCGTTTGTGGGGTACAAATCATCATATTCCAAAATACTAAATATTTTTTATGGTAGTTTAAATAACATACTCTATAAAAATCATTGTAAATTTTTTGTTCAAACTCGGGTTCACATACCTCACCCAAAACACATTTGGAACTATAATTAACATATTCATTAAATGCCTTAAAAAACGCGTTTTTAGTTGCGTCAGCAGTACTGTACATAAACTCCCAAGTAGTACAATTAGATTCGGTTGTTCCAGCCCCAATTACCCCTAAAGATAAGTAATCACAATTATCGTAAAAAAATCCCATAATATTTTTTGTTATTAAGTTTTATATTTAAAAATTTGATATAACGGTATGTGGAATGTTGACCAAGTAAACGGTTTCCAAGCTAACACTAATTGATTTAATGCCTTCACATATGAGTCTCGTTGACCTCTTTGAGCGATATCACAATCTTCCATGTCAGGATAACCAATTATCGGAGTTCCTTCTGAAACCCAACTTAATGTGTTTGGATTCCATATATAAAAAATCCCGTCATCTATGACCCAACAATGTTGTCCAAACTGGCCTGTTAAAGGTAGGTTAATATAACTTTGTACCTCAGTCAAATATACTATGTCAAAATCATATTGAGGACCTGTTTGACCATTATCTGCGAATATTTTTTTACAACTACATCCTTGTAATACGTTAAATTGTTTCCACCCATAATTATCAGGCCCATCATAAAAATAGTCACCATCATATCTTGACGGAGGTAATACCACAGGTAAATTCGCAGCATCGGTTACTCGTCCCGCGGCCAATAATAAAACCTTTTGATTTTCATATATAAAAAAATCACTATATAAAAGCCTAAATTCAGTCTCTTTATCCTCTAAAAGAGGGCAGTCAATTATTGTTGGTAATTTTTCGCATCTTGTTGGGATAATGTTAGGGTCATCTAAATAATCCGCACCAAACATATTTATTTTTACAGATGAAATAACTTTAGTATCAGTGGTTTCACAGTATTCATTGGTAATATCACAATTAATAGGTTTAAACTCAGGTATACGACAAGGTTCAGGACATCCTCCATTCTTCTTCCAAGCTAAATAATTTTGGACAGAGGCGATATAAACATCGTCATTACAACACCAAATCACAATACCCAAACTAAGAATTGCGTCGACAATTTGAGCCAACTGTAAATCAGTATACGGTAGATTTAATATTATATCATTTAAAATACAAAGATTAGAATGATTATTATAATATGGGGTCTCAATTATTCCCCCTCTTGATATCACGGGCATAAAGTTTTCCTCAAACTGAGGTAAACATGGCTCAAACTCATTACAACATACTTTAGGATAAACACCCTCATATAGACTTCCTATACCCTGAACTAATTTAAGATATGTTTCTGTAGATGTTGCCTCATTTAAACAACATATTGCTGGTGTTCCAGAACCTTCAAAAAATTTAAGTGAGGTTTCGACATAACTTAACAAATAGTATCCACAATCAGGACAACAGATTGGTGTTTTTAAATCGGGGTTAAAAACTACAATACCATCCCTAATTAACTCAACTAGGTTTTTGAGGTATTGTTCAAACATCACCGATGAGTCTAATTGGTCAAATAAATAGGTTAAACCATTAATACAACTGTCATCAGGAGGGCAGACACCGTCAACACATTCTCCAACATTATCATAAATTACTCCAGGACATTCTGCAGGTGGGTATACCACATTTAATAAATCAGTTGTTTCAACATACTTTAAATATGTGTCAATACCACCCATATAAATGGTGTCATTTTTACAATCTATAGTAAAACCATATTTAAGAAGTGCAGTCAAAATATCGAACAAATCATCTTGAGTAAAAGAATATGTTACCGACAAATTAGTTAAAATATCATTTAAAAAACATAATATTGAGTTTGAGTCAATGAAACCTGTTTCACCTATTCCATTTTCGAGTATTGTTTGGTCCATATTAACACTCCCAACAATTGATGATAAAGTATTTAAACATACCCCAAAATCATTGTTACAATTAGGCGGTATTTCTCCAAATAATGACACCATAACCTCTTCGTATTTAATAATAATGCTAGTGTCCCCACTAATACTATTACAACATGTCGGGAATCCTAATGTTTCATATAGTAGAGCTAACTCTTCAATAGTACCGAACGCATAGTAATGTTCGTCCCCACAATTTGGACAACAGATTTCACCTGTCGCATTTGATATAACCAATCCTAGTCCTAACATTTGTACTAGCGTTTTAATGTAAGAATCAATACTTAAATCGGCTTCTGTTACCTTGAATCCAACTTCCATTAAATCGGTATTACCCAAAGGTTTACCTCCACCGAGTCCAGCATTCCAAACAAACACATCTTCAACCGTCTTAAAGAAATAATCATAAGGATTTGTACATACATTAGGACATGTAATATTCCCAATTTGGATTGCACATATCCTTTCGTCATTAGTCCCTTTTAAAGTTAGACTTGCGTTATTAGAATCACAATCAAGAAAAGATATTTCACATCCTTTAGGTCCTGAGATTACATAACAATGGCATGTAAGACCACATGTTTGACATGCAATATCGTAAGATATTTTTAAAGCAATTTTAACATCCGCATCAATCAACGATATTTTTGAATTACAATTAGTGTTGATAGTTATTATATTATTCAAATAGTCTAAAAGAACTTCTCCAACACCATCATAAGATACTAAGATTTCTTTTACAACATCATAAAATAAACTATCCAAAGGATAATCATTTAATGTTGTCCCCGTATAAAAAGGATGGGTCTGAGTATCACCATTAACAGTTACCTCAGCATAAAATATTGTTTGATGTAACACACAATTGGTATCACCACTAGTTAAATCATAAAACCCTTCGGTTAACATTTGTTGTGGTCCTTTTCTAACGGTTTGTCCCGTATTCATGAAATCATCGTCACAAATATTAAATGTTTGATAAGAGGATAACACATTGAATCCGTTAATTACGATGTCTCTTGTTTGAACACATCCGTTATTATCGATAACCGTTAAAGTATACGTTCCTGCCGATAATGTATTAATATTTAAACCTGTTTGTCCATTAACATTTGAACTCCAATTTAAAATATATGGTGGTTCTCCACTTGTAATAAATGTACTAATGGTCCCGTTAGTTCCGTCAGTTGAATCAGTACCAACTAAAACAAAATCAACAGTACTTGAGTTGTTTATTGTGAATGGCAATGTTTGAGAACAACCTCCATTATCAGTCACAGTCGCAATATAATTACCCGAAGGTAAATCATAAAATGTGTTAGATAAATCACTACTAAACACAGTACCACCATCAATTTCATAATGATATGGTGCAACCCCACCAGCGGTTATATTCAAAGTAACCGCCCCATCACCTAAATTACATGTAGTACCTGTTGTCTCAACTGATAACTCAAATAACTCGATATTATCAATAGTGTAAGTATGTGTAAAAACACAAGGACCATTATCAGAGATTGTCAGAATATAATCACCCGAAGATAACCCATTAAATGTCCATGAGGTAAAGCTACCCGTAGTTACTGTAGAATTACCTAACGAATCCGTCAAAGTATATGTGTATGGTGCCGAACCACCAAAAATGGTTACTTGTATTTTACCTGAAGTATTGTTACATACTGAATTAGTGATATTAACCGATGTTACTGAAAGTCCACCAGGAGTTAAAAGTGATGTTGACGCAACAAAGTTACATAATCCCGCATCGGTCACTTGTACTGAGAATGAACCTGAAGATAATCCTATAAATGTATGTGTTGTCGCAAAACTAACCGCAACCGTTCCATTAGAACCCGAATAATAATATGGTGCGGTTCCTCCTGTTATCGTTATCGTTACTTCCCCATCAGCGGAAAAGCAAGACGGGTTTTCAACCGTGAAAGCCCCCAACCCAACATGAGGAACTGTAGATACCGTCACCCCACTACTTTGTATACATCCTGAACCATCTGTTACTGTGATAGTGTATCCTCCCGCAGTTAATCCTGTAATTGATTGTGTTGTTTGACCTCCTGGCGACCATAAATAAGTATAAGGAGGTGTTCCTGTTAATCCTGTTATATGTATTGACCCCGAATTAACCGCACAACCCGCATCATTTACGGTATACAAACCAATTTCGAGTGGGAGTGAGTCTTTGATGATACATGTCTCAGATTTACCTGTACATCCTCCACCATCATTTGCGACCACATAATAAGTTCCCGCAGATAAACCTCCAAACGTATACGATGAAGTAAAACTAGTTCCTGAAGTAATATAGCCCGATGATAATTCATATAAACTAAAACTACCCATCGCATATAGATTAGTAGTTGTTGCGGTTAAAGAACCATTATCTAAACCACATAACGTATTTATTTGGCTTGTAATACTAACACATGTTCCTGTCGAAATATAAACATTGACGGGCAATGCGTTATATACCGCACAACTATCAACAATATTAAAGGTATACGTTCCTCCTGATAAACCTGTTTCAGAGTAAGTAACGACACCAGGACCTAAGGGTATTGTTGTCGTATAGGGACTAATCCACTGTATTGTGTAGTTAGGTGCGGTCCCTAAAATATTTAGACTAAATGAACCTGATAAATCATTTAAACAGTCACCTGTTATGCTTATTGTATATGATAAAGGACACGACATTAATTACATAAAATATTAAAGTTTATTCCGACATTCAATTTAAAATTGATGCCTTGTTCTGATACCGTACATACTTGGTTAGATAACACTACGGTATCGGTAGTTGTTAAATAATAATCATAACCGTAATCTTTTAAACTCTCTAATGCAATTAAAAGACCGTCATTATATGTTGTTCCTGTTGGGACACTATAAATTGGGCTACTATATCCAATACCGTCAAAAAATTGGTATTTTACAACTGTTACGTTATCGATTTGTAAATCGATAAACCACTCACTTGTCATCCCATTAAAATCACAATCATTTAAATTGTAACCATTTGCCGCCAAATAATTTGTCATTAGTTGTCCTAAAACTCCGTTAAAAGTTGTTATAGTTGGGTGATTAGTCCATGGATAAATAGGACATTCAACGGTTTCCAACGGACAATCATGTGAAAATAAATTTGAGGTGATAGAACATGGTTTACAAGGTACCTTCATTAATTGACACCCCTCTTGTCTTCTCCACACAAATTTTTGTCTATGGAAGATTGAGTTTTCAAGTCTAACTCCCGTATTCCAAATTGTGGTTGCGGGAACCATTTGTTCTACTAATCGTATCCAATAATCTCCTAATCCGTTAACATACCCCATCATAGTTTTATATGAGAAGTTGTCGTTTGGAATTCCCACAGTTTCATTTGATTGTAAGTATCTCCAAAAAATAGATTCTAATGTTGGGTATCCACCCGTTTTACCATTTGATGAAAATTGTCTATTTCTAACATTAATTGTATTTAACCAAAATGTTTGAGCGAATTCAAAGAAAGTTTTTCTTTTAGGTTGTGGATTGATTTCTGTCCAATCTACTCCTCCTCTACTTGGGTAAGGGCTATATGGTTTTGGGTCACATGGGGTAGGTGTTACATAATTCAACCCCTCATTAGGTATTGGGTAATTATATTGTCTAGACATATACCATATGTCATAAGCAATACCTTGGGCAGGATTCAAAAATAAATCAACATTTTTAACGTTCAACACCAATCTCTCATCTGAAACATAGTACCTCGCATTAAAATTACCGTCAAGATTTGTTCTAATACCAATCTCATTATCAACCCAACTTTTATTATTATCAATTGTTTCTCGTAACGTATACCCCAAATCCATAAACGGAAACTTACGATATCTATTCAAATATTCTTGACCATACGAATACGGTAACAATACTGTTTGATAATTTGGGTTATTCCCAACAAAAACACTATTTGTAAGGTCAACATTTTCAGGGGCTCTGTGTTGAGGCGTTTGTTCAAACCATCCACTACCCATTTGAAAGAAATAACTTTCAGAGTTGGTTGGTGTTGTTGGATATCCGTACTCATCCATAGGATATTCATCAATAGTAATATTAACGTCTTGAATATCACCAG
>Ga0214919_10006361_pt1 | contig 16266 bp, 19 predicted proteins | sample LL1503_MetaG_FD_177994 | JGI IMG/M metagenome (GOLD analysis project Ga0214919, IMG submission 177994) | Freshwater microbial communities from Lake Lanier, Atlanta, Georgia, United States - LL-1503 | ecosystem: Environmental > Aquatic > Freshwater > Lake | place: USA: Georgia | collected... | reverse complement strand
GCACCCGATGCACCAGTTGGTCCTGTAGGTCCAGGAACTGTGCTGTCTGCCCCTGTTGGCCCTGTAGGACCTGTAGGACCTGTACTTCCTGTGGCACCTGTGGCACCCGTTGGTCCAGTAGGTCCTTGACTTCCTGTAGGACCTGTTGGTCCTGTGCTGCCAGTTGCTCCCGTTGAACCCGTAGCGCCTGTAGATCCTGTGGCTCCGGTGGAACCTGTTGGTCCTTGTGCTCCCGTAGGTCCTGTAGATCCTGTATTTCCAGTTGGTCCAGTTGGGCCAGTAATTCCTTGAGGTCCAGTTGCCCCAGTCGCTCCCGTTGGGCCTGTGCTTCCAGTATTACCTGTAGATCCAGTCGCTCCTGTTGCACCTGTTGCTCCTTGTGGTCCGGTTGGTCCTGCTGGACCTGTAGGTCCTGTATTACCAGGTGCTCCCTGTGGTCCTTGGTCTGCTGAGAAAACTACAGATGTCTGCGGTTGAGCAGATTCAATGATTACGATTGTCTCGCTCATACAGTTACTCCCGCAGTTACTAGGAACTTACCTTCTAAAAGTCTTGTAGTTACAGAGCCTGAGTAGAATACAAAGTCGTAAACATAATTCTCTGCAAAGATATCTGTATCAGTTGCACTAAAGGTTACTGTTACTACTGATGAAGCTGTGTTAATAGAAATCTTACCGTTGGCAGTTGTTGCCAATAATGTTGTTGTACTAGAACCGGCAAATGGTCGCACAGTTAAAGTTGCTGTGTAATTGGTTAAGTTCCAATTAGTTCCATCTGTTTGTGGTCTAAAAGCAAATGTAAATGTTGTAGCTTGTGGGCATACAAGGTTATATGTGGCTGTCAAGAAGCCACCTCGCGTAGCGCTGCTGCTGGCTCAAGGCCAGTAGTGCTAGCAATTCTGTTGCAAACTCCAGCAAGGTCTAACCAATTGTTACGACCTGAGATACTAGCGATGATGTTAAGAACACCTACTAGATCAGTTACCTTACCTAAAGTTTTACCTTTAGCCACTGCCCACTTTTGAGCAGCTGCTGCTTGGTCAAGATAGGCAGAGATAGCAGGGTAGGTGCCCCCGTTTGCTAGACGATTTAACTCGTCGTTAAGTGTTGAACCTGCTGTACCGTAGGACACCTACTACCTCACTTCTTGTTAGTTGACTTTACGCCTGAAACTTTTTTCAATGCTGGGTTTGCTTTAACTGCTGCTGGGGAGGCTTTCCTCGCACCCGCAGCAAGAATTGCACCCGCACGTTCCTTTGAGACACCTTGCTTTGCAGCAATCTTCTTTGCTACTGCTTTGAATCCTGGGTGTGCCTTCTTCATTATGCTTCACCCTTTTCAGCTGCTTCTGACTTGTATCCCACTTCGTTTGCAGGAGCACCCGTCTCAATGTCATCGTATGTTGCATAGCCGCAACCGCATACAGCGCACATTATTTGCTCACGCTTTTCTTACCGCCAGAAAATGTTGCCATCTTTCCTTTGGTTGTTTGTGACTGTCCACCTGCAGGCATTGAAGGAGTGATGCCACCCTTGCTTACTCTGTCGAATGGAACGAAGTCAGTTGACTGTGACTTATCGCCTTTATCTGCCATCTTTTTTCTCCTTGTTATATGTTGTTGCCGTTGAAGGCAACGCCTGTGTCGTTGCTTAGTCTTACTGCTGCTTGGATATCTTTTGTCTTAGTAGATACCGGTTCGATTCCCTGGCGCACTGCGCTGTAATAGGAACCTAATTCTTTGTCGTGCTGCTTAGCAGTCATTACGCCATCGTTTCTTGCTTCGCCTACTGATAGTTGTAGGTCGCCTACCTTGCACCCAAAGCAACCTTCTACTGGTTCTGTGTGTGTGCGTTGTCTATGTAAACTCATACGATTGGCTCCACATAATCTCCATAGCCAGCTGCAATAAGAACTGCTGCTTGCTCATCTGTTATCTCTTGTTGATGTCCACCAAGGACATACCAGTCTGCATCTGCTAAATCATTTTGATATGGATACAAGGTAGTTTCAACCGTTGATCCATTAACAATGAATGTAACGCCACGTGCAATATCAGTCATATAAGGATTGATAGGACCATCATAGGTACCACCAGTAATAGGACGTCCTGCAAGTCTTGAGTACTTATCTGGCCAGGGTAGACCAGCGCCCCAGGTCTGGTACTCCCAAGGTGTTGTTGCCATATATGCCATTAGTTCTCCTTAGTGAACTTACTCAGTGGCAGGAGTTGCCCCCTGCCACCGCGTCAATCAACTAAAGTTGATTATCCGTTTGTTGCAGATGTTGCAATCTGGTACAAAGCAGATGTACGAAGTAGGTTGAAGCCACCGAAGTAGTACCAACCGATTGTGTGGTAACGACGCAAAGCATCAATTTGTGGACCGACAACTGTTGAGATGTCTTGTCCTTGTGCTTCTGCTAGCGCTTCACGACCTGCTACAACAGCCTTGTAGACGTTGACTGCAGGTGATTGTGTGTTAGCTGCGTAAGGTACGCGAGGTGTTTCTACTACGAAAGCACCTTCGATTACACCAACTGCACCAGCCACGAATGGTGTGCGGTCTGTGTACTTAGATAGATCCTGGAATCCACCAGTACCAGTTTCAGCACGAAGATCGGCTGTCTGGCGTGGGTGTAGGTATGCAGCATATAGTTCGCCAATACGAGGCAAAGCCTTGTTTGTGCGAAGTTCTGTTACAGCCTGACGGATATCAGAAACTGAGATTGTTGCTGCTGATGTAATTGTGTTGTATGAAGTTGCTGTGTTTCCACCGTAGATAATGTTAGTACCTGAAGTAAGAACTGAAGCAACTACAGCATCAATTGAGTCTGCAGCGTTGTAAGCGATGATGTCAGCAAGAGCTGAATCAACATCGTTGAAAGAAGTCATATTGAGCTTCTTTGTTGTTGTCACTGCTGAACCGTATTCGTTCAATGTTACAGTGATTTGGTTTGGGTTGCCTAGAGCAATGGATGATACATCTGATGCTTCTGTCAAAGTCGTAGTCGCTTGCGCGAGGTCAGAATAGATAGAGAATACAACTGATGAACCTGGCATTGCTTGCTGTACTGGCTTAACATCTGCAAGAGCACGCATTACTGGAATGCTACGTAGTGCCATACGAACATACTGATCGTATGCTGTCTGTACTAAGTTACTTATTGCGGAGGTGCCGGTCAGCGTACCTGATGGAACTGCCATTTAGGTTATGCCTTTCGGTTAGTTGGTTTAGAGTCCAGACATCCGGATAACTTCGTCAAGCTCTTCTTTCGAATTAGCAGACATAAGTTTACGAAGAATGTCATCTGAAGCGTCAGGGGTTTGTCCCTGTTCAGTAGCATTATTCATTCGCTTATAGTCTGCAGCTTGCTTTGGGTCAACCGTGTTCTGGTTGGATTCAGTGGTTTGAAATCCGAAAACGTCTCCGTTATCGTCAAGCCACTTAGACAAAGACTCCTCAGTTGGGTCAATGTCCGATGGGATAAACTTTGCAATCTTGCTGTTTACCCCGCGAGCTTCGAGGGTGTCTTTAATAGCTCGTTCTCTTTGTGCTTTGGAAAGACCATCGAACTGAGATTTCAGTTCGGCTAGTTCTTTTTCCTTTTGCTTATTTGCTTTACGCAATTGTTTAACGAGATCATTTGAATCATAAGTTGATTCAGTTTCATCGTCATCCTCGTAGTCGAAATTGGACATAGTCCATCTCCCATTCATAGTTAATCGCAGACCTCATACATTTATGGGGATAGATGTATGGCTTCTACTACCGGTAATTGTTATCACTCCACTAGGCCGGTGGTTCTAGTGGCAGGCTTTATTTAGTAGGAACCAGCTCCTGGTTGTCCTAACATATAGTTCGATACTGCTCGGTCACGGTTAAGTGAACCTACGCCAGATGAACCGCTAAATGATGCAGTCTCAAGCGCAGTTAACTTCTTGCGCTTTGCTGCAGCTTGCGCTGCACCTGCTGTATTAAATACTTCTGCTTCTGCAGTCTGTTGGTTGTATGGTCCTTGGTTGTAGATATCAGAGAGTTGTGAACCACGAGGCACCATCTCGGCGACATTGGTGTAACCCTGCTGTGCTTGAGCCTTAGTAACACCCAGACCTGCTAGCGATTCAGCTGTTCCACCTTGTGCTTGTAATCCTTGAGCAAGAGCAGCTCCACCAATTTCAGCAGCTGTTACCTTGCGCTTAATTTGGTCAAGACCATTCTTTGGGTCAAGAGTATAAGCAAGGATATCTGCGTTGTTAATATCAGGATAGAACTGCTTGAGTGCTTGGAGCACTTCTGGGTTAGAGTTAATTACACGTTGTTGTGCTGTAGCAATACGATCTTCTAGCTCAGGTGCAGATACATCTCCTGCTATAAACTTATCAAATCCTGATTGCTTACCAGTAGAATCCTTGGTGTAATAAGATGCAGGTAAGCCATAGTTACGCATAACGCTTTGGTACGCATCTTCTAATCCAATATACTCTGCTGGTGTTAATGCACGCAGACCTGCTGCAATACGGTCTTGATTAGCAGAAAAACGTTTCTTGTAAGCATCAGTGTTTTGAAGAGCTAAAGAAAATTGTGAAGGATTTACATTAGAATCTGTAATCAATCCCTTGATAGCATCTACCATAGAACCTAAACCATATTTGTTAAATTCATTATAGAGTATATCAAATGCTGATTGGCGTTCTGCTTTACCTGCTGCTGCTAGTGCATCAGCATTTTGTTTAGCAATTAAATCTGCTGTAGTTGTGCTACCAGTACCATCATCTTTACTAGCACCGCTTATAGGTTTCCAAATAGGGTTTCCATCTTCATCTTTGCTTGAAGTAATAGCGATTTTTATGCCATTTTCCCATTTAGCATTATCTTGTTCACCAGTAAATAATGAACCATCATAATACATTTTACCGTTAAGAAATTGAAAGATTTTAGAACCAGCTTTGGCAAGCCCTGTCACTCCAGTAGAATCAGAAGTTGTACCACCTGAAGAACCAGAATCTTTGTAGAGCTTCCATTGCCCACCAATAAATGACCAATGAGTTCCAGCAGGTGCTTCAGAAGGTGGAGTGGTTCCTCCACCAGTTTCGCGTTCTTTGGTAATTCGAGCAAGACGTTGTGCTGCAGTTTCTGCTACAGGAACTGCTGATGTTTCTGTTGTTGCAGCAACGGAATTAGATGCTGCTTGAATGCCAGCCAAAGACGTTGTATCAACTTTATTAGCTACCGTTTTAGTAGTGGCAGCTGCATCTGCTGTTGCTTTTGCAGCAGCAAGTCTTGCTTCATTTAATGCGTCTAGTGATGCCATCATTACCCCATAAATCCGAAGTCTTGGAGGATCTTCTTAGTGGCATCGGCCACTTCACCGTTAGCCTGTTGTGTGTACTGCCAGCGTGTATCCTTGCGTAACATCTTTGAATAGTCGTATAGGTTCATTTCACCAGTAGGTGTAATAGCTGAACGAAGAGTAGGGTCATCCATACCAATAGTCTGTGGGTTAATCTGCAGTGTACTAGCCATAGCGTTTTTGTATGGGCTATAGATGGTAGACAGGTCAATTCCATTATCAATTAACTTCTTGACGCTATCTGGTTGACCAAGTTTAGCAACATCACGAATCTGTTGCTTGATGTTATCTACTTGTTCACCGCTATTGATGGCAGATATCCAGCCAGCAATCTTATCGCCAAAGTTCTTTTGTAAGTCTAAACCATTTGCTGCAGCTGTTGTTTGTAGGTCAGCAACTGTAGTTGCAGCAGTTCCCTTAAACTTACCAGTTGTTACATCGGCAGCATATTTTAATGCTGACTCAATCTGAGACATTCCTACTGAACTATTAGGGTTGATCCCCTTATCGTAAAGGCTTTTTGCTAAAGCTGTTATTTCAGCAGGGTCATTGGATGCACCAGATTCTAAGGCTTTAGCCTGAATCGTTGCTTCTAGTTCTGCAAGACCACGACCATAGGCAGTAGTTTCTTTTGCAGCCTGAATTTTAGTAAAGTCATTGCCAGCATCGGCAATCATCTTGTCATAAATCTTTTTATCAGAAAGACGCTTAGCTAAATCTGGAGCTTCAGTCTTTGCTGTATCTAGTTCAGATTTTAGATTTAATGCTGCATTAGATTTGATTTGATCTAGTAGCCATTGGGCTGAATCAAGACCGCTGTATTGGACTCTAGCTTTCTTGCCATTAAGAGTAGTCTCTTTGTAGGAAGTAGGGTTATCTAACTGTGCTTTCTTGAGTAATGGATACAGCAACTTGACTTCAGCAGCAGTAGCATCACGGTTAAGATTAGATTGGAATACATCGTTGATTAACTTCTGTGCATCAGTGGCGCTAGAGACTACTGGGTAATCTGTGATAGGTGGAACATTGGCAGTACCTGTACCAGTTCCGCTAGTACCCTTAACATCAATTGGTGGTGCTGCAATAAAATCTAGTATTCCAGTACTTCTATATGTTGAAGGTACGCTGGCTCGTGTAGTTGCAGCATCACTTAATGCTTTGCTAAAAGCAACTGACCATTTACCATCAGTGTTACCCTTATAGCCAAAGTTTTTAGAAAGATCTGTTTGAACTTTTTTGAGGATACTTTCATTGCCTTTAGTCGAAAGAAAGTCAATTACTTCAGTTAAACTTTTTTCAACAGGAGTTTCAGCACCAGTTGCGGCAGTTGTGCCCTTTTGTTCAATAACCGGTACTTCAATTTTCTGTGCAGGCAACGGAGTCTTTGGTGTAACACCTAGTGCTACTGCATTGTCGTATGCTGCTTGAGCCTTTTGGTAAGCAGCAATGTAACCTTCTTGACCTTTGTAGCCAGCAAACTTTAACTCAGCATCTTTAAGCCCTTGGATTGCCTTGTCATAAACAGACTGGGCGCTTTTAGATTTTGCTGCAGTTTCTTTGGCTTTGGTATCTTCTACTTTGGCTTTTTTAAGAGCAAGGTTTGCTGCGTTCTTAGCTTCTTGAGCAGTCTTATATTCTGCAAGAGTTTTTTCATATAAAGGCTTTAATGTTGCAAGTGCTTCTTTGTCTTTATTTTTTACAGCAAGTTGGTAGTTACGCTCAAGGCCGCCTCGGCCACCAGTACCGTTAAGAATGTCATAGGCTTTTCTTGCCTTTTCGGAGGCAACGCCAAGCTCCTTCTGGAGTTGATCTAAACTCTTAGCCATTGATTAGTCTCCTAATAGTCTTCCGAATAGTACATCGTATGCTGCCTGTGTGTTTTCATTATACTTTGCTAATTCTTTTAGTTTAAGAATTGCATTTTCTTTTAATGATTTTGTTAATACAGTTGAAACATTCAACTGGTCGTAGTTAGCCTTCTCTGCCTGATAGTCTGAATAGGCCTTTGACATCTCACGAAGTTTGGCTTCAGTCTTTGGACGAAGATTAAGATTCTTTGAAAGCATTGCGTTCAATTCATCAAGTGTACGTAAGCGGTCAATAGCCTTTTGGCTACCCTTTGATAGTTCTTCTTGAACTAATGGACGACCTGCAAAGAACAATGTCTTCCAATTGTCAAATTCTTGACGTAGTTGTGTACGCTCAAAGTCTGCAATTGCGTTATTCATACCATTATCAAACTCGCTTTTGCGAGTGTAATACTGTTGTAGATCTGCAGCTGTCTGTACTTGGCGTAGGTAATCATCTACACGCTTGTACTGGATAACTCCGATACTCTTCATAGCCTGGTAAGCATCCCAAGAAAATCCGCTCTTGTGAGGGATTAGGAAACCTGCAGCTGAAGGATACTCGCTGAATACGTCCTTGTTTTGATTAACAAAGTTGCCTGCTTCTTGAGCATATTTAATAGGGGCAATGGTTTTCTTTTCAGATTCTGTAACAGTAAATGGCATTTCACTAGGGAATAGTTCAATCCATTTAGCCATTGCTGCATCTACGTTACCTGGATACTGGTTGAGTAACCCATTCCATACTTGCTTAAAATTAGACTTTCCGTTATCGGAAATCCACTGAGCCATATCAGACTTTAGCTGAACCTGCGGTGAAGCAGGTGCTACGAAGCCAAACACAAAGCGCATAGCAAGAATAGACTGAGTTGTAGTCTTTACCTTTAAGCGATAAGCCTCTTGCTCACCAGGTGTTGGTGGCAATAAGTTTCCATCTTTGTCGTAATGCTTTGGCAATCCGTTACCGGATGCTTCAAGGTATGTGACTGCCTTGCGCCAAGCACTAGCATATTGAGAATTACGCTCATCTGTATTCATAGATGCGTACAAACGGTTAATGTGTGCCGGTAGAATTGCAGATAAGAACGGTTGTCCTGTTGCATATTTACCAAGAGCATAACCTTGGATAGTATCTGCTGCACCCTTGTCAATGTTACTAATAAGTGTAGATACAGTTTGAATACTAAGACCTGCAAGTGGACCAGAAAGTGTTGGAACCATTGAGTCTGGGTTCAAAGATGGTGTAATCATCTTCAATTGTGAACCAAATTGCACTGGGAATGGAACCTTAAATTCCCCACCAATACCTAAACGATTCATTACTGTCTGGACTGCATTGTATACAGGGCCTACGCCTGGGTATACAAAGTAATCTTGACCTTGATCGTCCTTTTGTACCCAACCTGAGTGAGTAATACCTTCATATGTAAGAGCTGCCTTGACAATAGCCTCTGGATTGTAGCGAACTACACGGTACATACGACGATAGAAGTCTTCAGTTGCGCGATAGAAACGAGCAAAGTTACGAGAAGAGAAAGCAATCTGTGTACGAATCAAAGGATTATCTACATACTGTAGAATTTGATTCATTGCACGTTCTTCTACAATGGTAGCAAGTTCAGTTTTTGCACGATTAGTAGCGATAAGGATTCCAGTAGTGTTATCTGCATTGATACCCTTAATGTGAGCATCAATCCAAGCCTTTTCAAATCCGTTTTCACGCATTTGCTTACGTACTCGAATCATCTCAGCGATAACCATAGGCTGACGAGACATACGGGCGTTAGCCATACCAAGAAATGTCCAGCCATTAGTCATTAAAGCTGTTGTAATTTGAGGTACTTCTACTGCTGGTATAAGAGTTGGCCCAACGATTGCGTGTGGCATATCTTTTGGGTTAGTTGGTAGGTCATCAATAGATAGACGTCCACTAATTTCATATTCGCCATACTTGTTTTCAACTCGAACTTTATTAAGAAGTTCTTTATTGATATCACCATTACGGTCAACAAAGTGACTCTTTGAACGCTGGAATGCTAGACGGATGATACCTTCTGAATCCATATCGTTTTGTAGGCGAGCATCTTTGAGGAATTGTTTTCCATCTTTAGTCTCAAGCCATTTACGCATATTGCCTAGTGCTTTGCCTTCATCATCTAAGTTCGCAATAGCAATCTTGCCAAGATCATCGTTTGAATAACGACCAATCTGCATTAACCAAGAGTACATAGATGCTTCATCTTGTGGATTAAGAGCTTGTGGTTTGAACCCACGTTCACCTGGCTTCTTAACAAAGCTCTCTTTACCTGGAGTAATCTCTAGTGCGTGTACACGTACACCAGTTTGACGAGCTAAGTTAGTAGCACGAGTGATGTAATCGTTACCAGTAACGTAGTTCAATCCACCTTCAGAGGCTACTGCTAAAGTATTTTCAAGATCTCCAAATTGAAGTTGCTCAGTAAGTAATTCAATCTCTTCTTTATTCATTGGGTCTTGACCCATAGACTGACGAAGACGATTGATACGACCCTCTGTTAAAGCACGAGCAAAAATTTGACGAGACTGTTCTGTGATACCACCACGTAATGCTGCTTGCTCTGAACCAATAGTAAGTTCTAGCATTTGAATATGGTCTTCATTTTTAGCAAGGCGTGCTGCTGTGAGCTCACGCTGCAATGAAGCAATACTTGCTTTACCTGTTTCAAACTTTGCTTGAAGGTTAGTAAGTTCGGCTGTGTATTTGTTTACGTCTTTCTTATTAACAAGACGCATTGCTAATCCTAGTGGATTATCTGACCAACTACCGCCGCCTTCTACCTTCTTAACTGCTTGAAGGTAAGTATTGATACGGGTTGAAAGAACACGGCTCTTAGCGATACCCCAAGCAGACTCACCAATAGCAAGGTTAACCATTAGGTCTTCGCCTGCGTTACGAATAGCATAACGTGGACCAGCTAAAGTAAGGAATGACCAAGCACTTGTCATCTTGCTTGCAAGATCACTGTTAGCTACGCCAATCATCTTCTGGAACAGACCATTACGAGCTGCTGCTCGGTCAATATCTGTAAGAGTTGGTGCTGCTACAAAGTTAGAAAAGTCAGATGGTAATGAACCTTTATCACGGAAAGCATCATCTAGCCCAAAGATAGCATTTGTTTTACCAGTAAGGTGACGAACAATCTGTTGTCCTGGAAGAGTAGTGTTCATTCCACGAATTTCAGAGATAGTCTTCCAAAGTCCGTAGTAAACATCTTTCTTCTTACCAACTTCTTCAATACTATCAAATGCTTGTGCAAGCAATTTAGATTCACGTGTAGGTAATACCATTACAGCTAAACGATAAATCTTATCTGCTGCATCTTTTGCTGTTACGTCAAAGACATCATCACGAAACATAGGTGCAAGTGAAAATGCAGCCTTAGCTCGGTCAATACGATACTGAACATAGTCAATTGAAAAACGTGCAATTTTCTTAGAAGGTGTTAACGCATTAACTTTATCAACAATAGCCTTTTGACCATTGATAATAGTCTCTGCAATACCATCTGAAGTTGATGCTCCACCGAACCACATATCATCTACGAGCTTAGGTCCTATTGAGTCTAGGTTAAATACCTTACGTCCAGTAGTAACTGCTGCAATACGAGCCTGACGTACTGGATCCATACGAGGAATAATCACTCGTTGACGACCAAGTTCGCCTTTTAACATTTCAGATAGTTGCTTAGTGTTCTCAAAAAAAGCCTTGGCTGTTGCAGCATCCTGAATAGGAACTTTTGGTTCCAAGAAAGATTTAATGACTGGGTCACCAAATTCAGGGGCAAGTGTTTGTAAATCTTTTTTAGCAAGATACATTGCCTCAGGGTTTTTAGCTGCTGATGCTTTTGAATAATTAGCAAGTGCTGCACCATATTGGTCCCAAAATGCTATAACCTTTGGCTGTGCAAAAACTTCTGCTACTTTGTTATTACCAACTACTACATCTAATGCGTAATGAGTTACATCATAAGCACGTTTTGCTTTACCAGCAATAAGTAATGGATCTGCAAGGACACGATATGCCGCATCAACTGCGCCAGATACTGCTTTGTAGAATAATCCTGAACCTTCTAAATCTGCTGGAGTTACAAGGTTTGCAACTTGACGTCCTGGAGAGTACTTAGCTGCGTTAACTGCATCAAGAGTATCTTGGAAATTAGCACGTGCTGCTGCGACATCTTTATCAAGAATACCAGGAATCTTTGTATTACGAGGATCTGCAAGCATTATGTATTTTTGTTGTTCTGGTGTTGCTGATGCAAGAATCTTTGATGGGTCTTCTTTAGCAGCAATACGCTGAGCGATATTTACTGCATCATTACCAAACTTTACTTGAGCATCAAGGATGCGACCTGGGCTAAATACTTTATCACCCTTATCATTTGCAAGGGTCCAAGCATCTGCAAGATTAAGTCCTTGGTCTGTAGCAATAGCTGCAGTACGATAACCACGAGTCATTACATCTGATACGTTACCAAGACCTGCAAGAAGATGACTACCGGCATAACCAATAGCATTACCTACTGCAGCACCTGTATAATGCCAAGCAGTACCCAACCAACCACGTTGTGGTTTAACTGTTGGGTCTTCATTGCCAAAGTTCTTTTGTAGATTTGCCTGCTGTGCAGGAGTCATTTGGCTGAACTTAGAGTTTGCTACATCAGATGGAAGATTAGATAATTCTTTATGAACAGTAAGTGCTTTATTAAAGTCATCAAGTTTCTTTTGATCTGCTGCTGATAACCCTGCTGCGAAAGCTGCTGCTTTTAGATTATCAGACATCAGTTACCTTTCGCTAGGGCATCCTGATACAAGATTCCAATTTCCCCTGTTGTATCAAAGGGAAGCATCTTTGCTAAAGTATCTGAAATTTTTACTGAAGACTTAGCCATCATTAACGCCTCTGAACCTGCACCTGGGCCAATATCTACGCCGTGAGTTATTGGTTCGTTTGGACGATTTGTAGGATCAAAAAGTCCTACGCTTGGTTGAGCTGGTGCACCGCCACCTGCTGAAACTGTAGGGGCTTGTGAAAGTAATGGCGACTTAGGTGCTGTTGCAAGCGGAGCCGCTGATTTGTCTGCGTTATACGCAGCTGCGTCACCATAAGACTGTGACTGGTATGAAAGATCTGTACGCTTTGCATATGGTCCAGGACCTGATACACCCTGCATAGGGTTAGTGCGATCTTCAATCGCCATTTGTATCCTCCTGTATTGATTCTAAATCTTGTGAGAAGTCATCCCAAATCTTGTTAACTTTGGTTTCTCTATTTGAGTGGTAAATGGATAATTCCATTATTGATTCTGCAAAACTGGTTACTACCTGACAAATGTTAAATATAAACTCTGTAAATATAACTAGTGCGTCAGTAGGACGTACCGGACGTGGAACCTTGTCTTCGTGATTTAGCACGTCCGGCACTCCTTACTAATAAAGTTACTTAGACTTCTTAACCATCTTGCCTGGCTTTGGTGCTCCAGCGAAAGGGATTGTGACCTTTCCTCCAGATACCTTAGTTGTTGACCCCATCGCTCCCTCAGTTGGCTTTGAGAATGATGCTGGTGCTTGTGTTCCTTTTTTCATATTTCACCTCCCTAGAAGTTATGCCGCGCCGCCGATTGATGCGAGTAATGATGCAATGTCTGGTCTTCCTTGTGGGGCACCGCCAGCAGCAGGGGCTACACCGCCAGGTTGTTCCATACTTGGCTGCGAGGCAGGGGCGGGAGCCATACCTGCTGCTGGAGGTTGCATCCCCATTTCTGGAGCTGCGGGCTGAGGTTCAGGCGTAAACGCCTTCTCCACAACACTTTCAATAGTTAAACCTTTTTGACGTCCCTTAATCATTTCTGCAAATGAGTTAAGTATCTTGGAAGGATCTTGTCCTTGTGCAACCATCTGTGGGATAGCAAGGGCAGTCTGGCCGATAGCTGCACGTAGTGCATCTCGCATCTCTTCGATGTCAACCTTCTGTTCTTCCTGAGTTACGTTAATTTCAATAGGAAGTTCACGGCGTACATAATCACGGGAGATGAGTTTATCTGAGCGCATCTGCAATAGTGCAACAGTTGCGTTGTTTGGATTCATACCAGACATAATGCCGTAACGAACATCTACAGTGTAGTCACCGTTGATTGCCTTAGAAGGCACGTACTTCATTGTGTATGGTGTGCCGTCGTCAACGCCACGAATTTCTTTTAGTTGGCTTCCGAAAATCTTTTCATCAGTCTTGAAGCAAAGGGCAACAAGTTCCACGAACATACGTGCGAACTGCGCTTGCGCTGCCTTAATCTGTGTGTCAAAGCCAGCTTGTAGAGCTTGTACGCCACGACCTGTAACAATAGAGGCATCAGAATTACCACCGCGAGTTTCAGGATAACGAGCACCGGTGCGTAGTTCACGTTCAAGGACCCCAGACTCAGCAAAGATGCCAGGTGGTAGATCAAGTGGAACACGACGGATGTTCTGTGGCTGTGAAGAGCGCATAATAGAATCTGGACCAAGGGCCAGTTCCTGCACATCTTGTGGAATAGCAATAGGTGCTTGAATAGATTTCTCAGCAGCTTGTACCTGCAGTACAGCAAAGCGTGCTCTGGCTAACTGCACACCTAGTACGTCATCATATTGACCACGTGCTTCGCCATCAATAGATGGACGCATAGCAACACGGACCATACACTCACCGATTGGGTTAGGTGTATTAGATAGAACTAAATCTTTACGCTCTGGTAGGTAAATCATATCTTGGTCTTTGTCGTGGTAGCGAACCAAAGATAGATATGGAGAACCTGGAGTAAACTGGTTCATTCCAACAATCTCGCGGTAGAACTCTGGGTATAAGGAAGCCAGGGTCTGTGCATCCATACCAACGATTTGTGTTAGTGATAAGCAACGACCAAAGCGGTCAATCTCTGGGTAAGAACCAAATGGGTTAATCATCTTCATAATTGGGTTGTTGTTCTCGTAATCGAGTTCAACGCGACCAATTAACATACCGTAGGTGTTGTACCAGTCAGCACCGGTATACATCTGTACGCCTAGTTCAGAGCGATCTACATAATAATTAGCAATGCGGGTACGGGTATCTGCTGCTTTGCGTGCTGAGTCTGAAACCATATTAGATGCTGTGCAATTAAATGATGGTAGTGGAGCCATTGACTCAGCAAGGTCACGTGCAGATACGTCAATAATGTTTGCAACCAGAGGCTTTGGATAGTCCTCTGAAAACATTGAAGGGTAGACCTTAGAGATGTCTCCCTGACGTACCGAAAGGACATCACGCATACGGGCGTCACGCTGAGCGTATTTCGTCTGTAAGCGAGTTACCTTTGCAGTAACCTCTTTGATTGTTAGCATTGTAATCCTTAGTTAGTGTAACCGTTGTTCCAAGAACTGGAACCGTATTTCTTCTTAGCATCTTTATCAGTACCAATTGCAGGCTTTGGCTTTGTAGGCATTGCTGGCTTTGGCTTAGGCTTTGGAGTAGGTGTTGTCTTAGCTACTGGCTTCTTGTATGCGCCAGCCATTACTTTGTTTCCCAATTCATTCCGCCACCACCAAAGTCTCCTATTGAACCACCAGCTTTTCCGCCGCCACGAGATGCTACAGGCTTAGTATGATTTCCTGAAGTTGTAACAGAATGCCCTGCTTGAGTACCTTTAGTTTTTGGCTTTGCAAATGAATCTTTTTTATCTCTATGCCCTATTGGTAATTCAGATTGAGTTTTTATTTCTTTTAATCTTTGTCTTGCTGAATCAACACGTTGTGCTTCGGCGCGACGTGCAGCTTCTGCAGTTCGTTGTGTAAGAGGTTTGCTTCCTGCTGGAATTACTTTTACATCTGGAGTTTTATCTGCCATATTAGTTACCCATATCGTCAGCGTGAATAGCAGTCGGCCATTCAACGTAATCAGCATCAGCTGCTTGCTTTTTTGCTTCCATATACTTTGCATCTACCATTGGGTTGACCTGAGGCATCTTTACAGCGCCCTTGTCAATATAAGTCTGTTCTACTTCTGTGGCCTCTGTTGAGGTTGTGTAACTTGGTGTTAGTGCCATAATTATTTACCTGTTTTCTTTGGAGCTTGCTTTGGCTTTCCGCCACCGATAATTTCTGCTTTAGCAGATTTAATTGCTTTTCGCTTTTGAGTTGATTCAACCATTTTTGCACGCATTGCTGTTTTATTAAAATCTTCTTGAATGCGGGCCTTGACAACAGGAATCAATTTTTTAGCAAGTTTATTTTGATCTGCTGGTTGAAGACCAGTTTTGTCTAGGCCTTTCCAAACATAATCTTGTGCAGCATAATGTGCCGCGCCTTTGCCTTCTTTATTTGTTTTAGCATTAACTTTAGCGTTATAGATCTTATCTTCCTGTGATGCCATTGTTGTCTCCTTGTTAAACGAATGTTTTGTTTTGTGCTGCAATCATTTCATCAATGTTGACAACAACTCTTTTGGATTTTTCTGCCCGTGATAAAAACGGGTTCTTCAAGTGGTGCGTAGCGTACTGACCATAGTTGAGCATCTCGCGTGCTCTAATCTCACAGAACCACAAGGCCATCACCATATCGGTCTTACCCTTAGTGGTTGGTGTCCAAGTAATCAACTGCTCAATTAAAGATTTTACGTTCTCTGTTTGGTCGCTAGGCAAGTGAATTAAGTTATCTCGATGGTGTTTACCATCTGCTTGCTTAGTACCAAAGAGGGTAGCCATAGAAGCTACACCGAATCCAGTATCCCATTTGTTCGTACCAGTATGGTGCTCACGTAGGATGACACCGCGTGTAGCTAAGTGTTGACGGATGCCTTCATCTTGAGTAAGGAAAGCCTGAAAGGCGTTCTTCTCAATAATCCATTCGGACGGGCTGTAGAGCGAAGTCCAGTTAAAGATGATGTCGCGGATCTGCTGAGGCGACGGTCTAGTAATTTTCATTACATCTACGATGTAGCGCTTACTAGTAGCCCTATCAATTGCATAACAGACAACTGCTGTATCTCCCACGATTGCTGGGTCCATACCGCAGATATAAGA
>Ga0214919_10006360_pt1 | contig 16268 bp, 15 predicted proteins | sample LL1503_MetaG_FD_177994 | JGI IMG/M metagenome (GOLD analysis project Ga0214919, IMG submission 177994) | Freshwater microbial communities from Lake Lanier, Atlanta, Georgia, United States - LL-1503 | ecosystem: Environmental > Aquatic > Freshwater > Lake | place: USA: Georgia | collected... | reverse complement strand
CGGCGGCCTCATAGCCATCTAAATAGGCCGATGCGACTTCAGCATTGGGAAATCTAGCCAAAACCGCCTTGAACCCCTCCCCGTGGTCACTAATTTCTAGGTGAATCGCCTCATGGAATAAGACATAGTCCAATGCACCAGCTGGGGCACCTTTGAGGCGATCTGAAATACGAATAGTCCGGTCCACGCTCGTGCACGACCCCCAGCGCTCGCGCATGGCGCGCCAGGTGACCATGGCGGGACGTGTGGTGATTTCTGGTGCTAGTTCGCGCAGGAGTTCATCAATACGTTTGGCCAAAGCACTCTCACTCATGGTGCTTGCCGCCTCTTGGGCACGAATCTTGGCCACCATTTCAGGCACCATAGCTCGCTCATCAGATTTACTCATCCGTGCAGGAATTGAAACGACGATTCGGCCACCTGCTCTATAGGCAGAGATATTTTTCTTTCGACGCGCAGAGCGAATTACTACAATCTCACCCTCAGTGATTCCAGGCAGGACAGCATCACGGCCTAAATCTTCATCATTGCCAATGTCATCCTCGTCCATAAAGCTATCAAAAATCACACTCCGAAGGTATATCTCCTCAAGCAACTATCAAACAACCTCAACCACGTGTTGAGAGATTTAATTTTTCTGCACTAGGGGTAAGCACCCCAAATGCTCAAGTTGCGCGCAACACACCAAGATTCGATGGCCGCACATTTCCCCTTACACGATAAAAAAGTAGTTTGTCAACGCGGTGCTCAGTTGATTCTCAGGCCATTTCCATTTACTTTACAACTACGAACTCCTCGGATAACCGTTCTATATCAGCAAGGGGAAGGCTGATACAGACTGTGCGCCCGGGGAGTTCGCTTTTTTATTTCCAGCGCACTGCGACTTTCTAACAGAACCGCTCAATTCACTTTAGTTTTATAAATTCGGTTTTCTAACTTTAGTTTTCTAACTTTAGTTTTTAGAAAAGCTACACAACGACAAGTTCGAAAAACCACAACAACGACATCAACTTAAAGCGAGGATAAGTCATCCGGAATTTCCATGCTGATAAGAAAGTTTTCTGGAGTCAACAAATCCTCAGAAGTTGGCAAAATTCCACTCCAAATTTGATCTCGCTCTGCTGTGCTTCTCAAAGTTCCAACTGATTTCCAAAAAGTAGATGCCTCTCGCGTTAGTCGCGGTGAAACTTGTAGGCCAAAAAGATTAGAAAATAATTGTTGTGTGGGTGCAGATGTAGCGCGACGTCGTCGTAAAGTTTCTTGCAACGCCGAAATATTTGGTAATCGATCTCCCGCAGCAAGTGCGACTATTGCCTCACTCCAACCATCTACTAGCGCAAGAACTGTTTCTAATTTTTTTAAAGCATCTCGTTGAGTTGGCGTCTCTTCAGGAGTAAATATTCCCTCGTTTAGCGCCATGGTGAAACTCTCTGGATTTGTTGGATCGAAATCTGTTGAGCCTGAAGCAGAGGCTTCAAATAACTCCTGTGCTTGATTTTGGATCGCATCGATATCGATGTGAATTCCACGGGCATACTCTGAAATAGCACTCTTGATATAGGAAACTAACCAAGGATTATGCCCAAATAACCGCGCACCAGCACTTTCACGTAGCGCATGGAATATGCGCACTTCATCGATTGGAATATCTAGATCGCGTGCCCACTCATTAATATTTTCAGGAACTAAAGCTGGGTAGACGGGATCAACTAGTGGTAGACCAACATCATGAATACCTGTAGCAGTCCCAGCTAATCCCCCGATGGATTGGCCTAGCTGGGTGGCCATAAGTGTGCCAATGAAAGAGCGAAGGAGGGTGGCGATCATTCCAACGGGAATCTGCATCTCAGATTCTGCCAATGCATCTAAATTTTGACCTGCAGAGTCATTGAGTAGTTCTGAAATTGCACTGGTTAAGCCCAGCGCAAGAGGTTCAACGCAACTCTGCCAGCCTGTGAGAGTTGAATCAACCCAATCGGTTCGTGCAAGGCATGAGTTTCCATTCACCGTTGACTGTGGGAAAAGGGTTGCCTCGTTCAGCCACAACTCAGCAATTGCAAAAGCTTCATTAACTTTTGATGCATCATTTGCACCAATTGGAGCTGAACCTTTTGCAGTTACAAATTTTTTCGCGGTATCTCGAACAATATTTTTAGGCAGAACTTCACTCGATGGCGCAAAGCCAGGACCAGCCATTCCTAATTTTGAGAACTGCTCTTGAATCTCCTGCTGCATTTTTTGCATCATTGCAGCAAAATCTACCGCTCCATCGCCGTTATTTTTCTCGGCGTCGTCGGAGCTATCAGGCGTAAAACCAAATGGGGTCATGTGTTAATCCTCTCAGGAGGGTAACCAGATATCCATCCGATTTCTTCCCACAACCGATAGGCTCAGACTATGTCGAGTGCCGCTACAGCCTTAATTTGGTGGATTGTCCCTGCGATGGGCCTCATTGGCGGATTAAGTTATGTTTTATGGATATCTAAATTTCAGGGAAAGTATCAACAAGGGACCGAACGTTCAGTGAGCCAGTTCCAGCGCTTTCAAGATTCACTTCGAGATTCTCAAGCTCGTGATGCAAGTGGGATAAACCCAAAACCTCCACACAATAATTCAGCAGGCACATCAGATTCTGATTCAGAGCCATTTAACTAGCCTGGCTCAATCAATGCGCTTCTCCCCGCTGCCCCGAATTGTTATTGCAGTACTCACAATTTTTTTTACATGTGCACTGATTTTGCCATTACCTTTTGCAATAGTAATGCCCGGATCTGCGCAAAACATTTTTGATTCAATTATCACGATTAAGAATCAAAAGTCCTACCCAGCAACTGGACGGTTAGATTTAATGTCTGTACGAGTTACGACTCCCAACAATTGGTTGATCGGGCCGGAGATTCTCTATTCGTGGCTGCGCGGTGACGAAGCTGTTTATCCGCGCGCTGCAATTTACCCGCCTGGAACGACTGCTGAATCTGAAGAAAAAGGTGCAAAAGTTGATATGGCCAACTCGCAGACAAAGGCAATTAATTCAGCATTGAATTTTTTGAAGGCAAACCGACAGTACGGTGTAAGAAGAAATCTTTTGGTGGAAAATAATATTCACTTTGATGTGAAACGCACGGGCGGACCTAGTGGAGGAATGATTTTTGCAATCGGTGTTATTGAGCTATTAACTCCTCAGGATATTTTAAGAAGTCGTCACATCGCAGGGACTGGAACTATTTCTGCCGATGGAACAATCGGTCCTATCGGTGGCATCAATGAGAAAATTCGTGCGGCACGTGCCGCAGGGGCTGAAATATTCCTTGCGCCGGCGGGTAATCGGAAAGAGATCAAAAACCCTCCCGAAGGCATTTCTATAGTGACAGTCTCCACTCTCACTGATGCCATAAATGCACTAGCGTTATCCCATGACTAATGCAGCCCCCCAGTTCAATTTTAGACGCCGTCGCGGTCCGCTACCTATAACAATCGGAATCCTCGCCGTAATCGGTGTTGCCCTAGTTTCCTTGAGTGGTTTTTATGCCGATTGGCTATGGTTTAAATCGGTGAACTTCACCTCGGTTTGGTCCACAGTCTTGCTCACTAAAGTTGCGCTATTTGTGGCCTCGGGGTTAATTACAGCAGCTCTTGTTCTATTCAACGTACTTGTTGCCTATAAGCGACGTCCACTCTATGTGCCGCTCACCATTGAAGCTGACAATCTTGAAAGGTATCGCGCCCAAATTGAACCAATTAAGCGGTGGGTCTTTGTTGGTTTAGGAGCTGCTCTCTTTTATTTTGCCGGAACTTCAGGATCAATGTTGTGGACTACCTGGTTGCTATTTAAAAACTCAACACCATTTGGAATAAAAGATCCGCAGTTCCAGATGGATATTTCATTCTTCGCATTTAGACTTCCGCTGTGGCAAACACTTATTGCCTGGGGAATTTCAACTCTAGTTCTTGCAATTATTGCTTCAACAATTGTGCATTATCTCTACGGTGGCATTCGCCTCCAAGTTCGAGAAGATCGCACAACTGTTGCGGCTCGCGTGCAACTTTCTGTACTTCTGGGTGGAGTTGTATTATTAAAGGCGGTCGCGTATTGGTTTGATCGCTATGCCCTTGCCTTAAAGGAAAGCAAGTTGATTACAGGGCTTACTTACACAGATGTGAATGCAGTACTACCCGCTAAAGCAATTTTGGCAGCTATCGCAGTAGTCTGCGCACTCTTGTTTTTTGCAAATATCGTCCGTCGTTCATGGGTGTTGCCTGCGGCAGGTACTGCTCTTTTAGTTATTTCCTCTGTTCTTATCGCAGGAATCTATCCAGGCGCGATTCAAACTTTCCAGGTTAAACCCAGTGAATCCTCAAAAGAAGCACCTTTTATTCAGCGCAATATAGATTCAACCCGAGCCGCATATGGCTTAGATAAAGTCCAAGTAAGTGACTATCAAGCCACGTTGACTACTTCCGCTGGCCAGCTTTCAAAAGACGCAGCCACAATTGCCAATATTCGATTGATGGATCCAAATGTGTTGCCAGCAACTTTTCGCCAACTTCAGCAAATCAAGCCTTACTACACCTTCCCTGATTCACTCGATGTGGATCGCTACATGGTGGATGGAGTAAAGCGTGACACTGTTGTGGCAGTACGCGAATTAAATATTGACGGTAATCCTTCACGTAACTGGATTAACGACCACCTTGTTTACACACATGGTTTTGGTTTCGTTGCAGCATTTGGAAACTCGCGTGATGCTGACGGTAAGCCTTCATTTGCAGTAGGTGATCTTCCGCCAACTAAAGGTCTTGGAAGTTTTGAACCAAGAATTTATTTTGGTGAAAATGTCCCCGATTACTCAATCATCGGTGGAGTGAAGACAGATAGCCCTGTTGAGTTTGACTATCCTGATGATGCATCAGCAAATGGACAAAAGAACTTTACTTACACTGGGACTGGTGGAGTGCCAGTTGGTTCGCTGCTCAATAAACTTGTCTTTGCACTGAAGTACCAAGAGCAAAGAATTCTTCTCTCTTCATTAATCAACAAAGATTCTAAGATTCTTTTTGAAAGAAACCCTCGAGAGCGTGTGGCCAAAGTCGCTCCATGGTTGACTCTTGATGGTGATCCATACCCAGCTCTCGTCGATGGAAAAGTACTATGGATTATCGATGGTTACACAACAAGTGCTGGATATCCATATTCAAAGCAGATCTCACTATCAAGTGCTACTTCTGATGCGTTAACAGTTAACTCTTCGGCAGTTACTGCACAAGGTAACCAAAACATTAATTACATCCGTAACTCCGTTAAGGCAACCGTTGATGCATACGATGGAACGGTTACTTTGTACCAATGGGATGCAAAAGATCCAGTATTAGCCACTTGGAGCAAGGCTTTCCCTGGAACCATCACCCCAAAATCTAAGATTTCAAAAGATCTTATGTCGCATATCCGTTATCCAGAGGATATGTTCCGAGTACAACGTGAAATTCTTTCGTCATACCACGTACAAACTGCGGCGGCTTTTTACGGCGGACAAGACTTCTGGCGCGTACCTCGTGATCCATCCACTTTCGGTGCAAATGCTGGTGCGCAACCTCCTTATTACTTAACACTCCAGATGCCTGGTGAGGCCAAGCCGGAGTTCGCCATGACAACACCGTTTGTTCCACGCGGTGGTCGTGAAAACTTATCTGCTTTTGCGGTAGTGAATTCTGATGCTGGACCTAACTACGGCAAGATCACAGTTCTACAACTACCTCGAAGTACCAACGTTGCAGGTCCATCTCAAGTTGCCTCTAATTTTGAAGCAAAACCTGAGGTTGCTAACTCCTTGTCACTATTGCGTCAAGGTGGTTCAGATGTGGTTCTTGGAAACTTGCTCACACTTCCAGTAGGTGGAGGCTTGCTCTATGTGCAACCTGTTTACGTGAAGGCAACTTCAAATAGTGCGGCTTATCCATTGCTTCAAAAAGTACTCGTTTCATTTGGAGATCAAATTGGATATGACGACACTTTAAAGGGTGCCCTTGATCAAGTCTTCGGTGGAAACTCTGGAACATCCTCGACTACTGGAACATCCTCGACTACTGGAACAACTAATAATTCGTTGGCGAGTGCATTAGCAAGTGCAAAGCAGGCGCTCACAGATGCTCAAGCCGCACTCGCTAAAGGTGATTTTGCGGCATATGGGCGAGCACAAGATCGCTTGAAATCTGCAATCGCATCTGCGATAGCAGCACAGACGAAAAAATAATTACAGAGACTCACATCAGCTCTGCAGTTAATGTGCATTGATTAAAAGCGGTTAGTTGAAAGCGCATTGATACAGGCCATTTTCATGGGTTTTCATTCATGGATTTGGTCTTTATCTGCTTCACGCCTAAGATTGCCGATACCGACGCGGGGTGGAGCAGCTCGGTAGCTCGCTGGGCTCATAACCCAGAGGTCGTAGGTTCAAATCCTGCCCCCGCTACTAGATTAAAAGTAGTAAAAATCTCGCAGAAGATTGATCATCTACTGCGAGATTTTTATTTTATCCGCAAAGAATTTGTGACAACAAACAAAGATGACAACGCCATTGCTGCCGCCGCATATAGTGGTCGAAGCAACCCTAAGGCGGCTATAGGTAGGCCAATGACGTTGTAAATCAACGCCCAACCCATATTTAAGTGAATGATTTTTAAAGTTTTTTTGGCTAACTTGAGTGCATCAATAACGCTAGTCAAACCCGATTTCATGAGAGTTATATCAGCACTTGAAATCGCAGTATCGGTTCCGGTTCCCATGGCCATTGATAAATCAGAGGCCGCTAAGGCAGCTGCATCATTAATTCCATCACCAATCATTAATACACGGCGTCCTTCGGACTTTAACTTTTCGACAATAGCTAATTTTGTCTCTGGCAGTGCCCCCGAGACCACATGCGACATATCAATACCCACACTTGCTGCAACTGTTGCAGCAGCTTCGGCCCCATCACCTGTAACTAGCCATGGTGTAATTCCCAGTGCTCTGAGCGCTTTAATTGTTTCGGCAGCATCTTGCTTTAATTGATCTCCAACTGCGAATACAGCAAGTGCAACTCCATCCCATGCAAGTACAGAGACTGTAAGCCCAGATTCTTGGCCATGGGCAATAGCGAGTTTGATTTCAGGATGAAAATCCGTACAACTGTGCGCAACAGCTGCGGGAGAGCCAATCAAGACAACCGGAGAAATTGTGCCGAAATTTACCCGCCCCGCAGCACCTGATCCTGGTGTAACTGAAAAATCACTTACTTCAAATTTTGTTGCTCCTTGCCCAAGTGCATAACGAACGATTGCCAGTGCAACTGGATGTGAATTCTGTGATTCGACTGCCAAAGCGGATGAAAAAATCGATTTTTCATTGATGAGTGTGGAGAAATTGCTACCTAAGACTTTTCCGGCTGAAGTTGATACTGAAATTTCAACTACATTCATTACGCCTTGAGTCAGTGTTCCAGTCTTATCAAAAACCACGGTATCAACTGCGCGAGCAACTTCAAGTGAGCGCGGCTCTCGCAAAACTATTCCGCGTTGTGCCCCACGCCCGGAGGCAACGAGTAGAGCCACAGGTGTAGCTAAACCGAGTGCACATGGACAGGCAATCACAAGAACTGTTATCGCTACTGAGATAGACCTAGTCAGTGTGTGATCAGTGTAAAACCACCCTAGAAAAACAGCGATTGAAAATATTGTAACTATCGGGACAAAAACTGCACTGATGCGATCTGCCAATCGCTGAATCGGAGCTTTTGTGCCCTGTGCGCTAATCACCATAGCGGTGATTCGTGCAAGTTCAGTATCACTTCCAATTCTGGTTGCTCGCACAATCAGTCGACCATTGTGGTTAAGTGATGCACCGATAACCGATGATCCGGGACGAACATCTACAGGTTTAGATTCACCAGTGAGCATAGAGTTATCAACGGCACTTTCACCTTTAATAACAATTCCATCAGTTGCAATGCGTGCACCTGGGAGAACTTCAAACTCATCACCAATCTGAAGTTGACCGATTGGAACGATAAGTGGGAATCCACCACGAACGATGGTGACCTCTTTGCTACCTAAAGCAAGGAGAGAAGATAGTGCGGCGCCTGCACGAGATTTTGCACGTGTTTCTAAGAAACGACCTAGGATCACAAAAAAGATTACTCCAGCCGCAACTTCTGTATACACATCACCTACACCTGTTGTGTTTGCATATATTGACCAAGCAAATGCAGCAATAGAACCCATAGAAATTAAGTTATCCATTGTTGGATTTTTTAAATTTCGCAGTGCTGCACGGTGAATTGGCCAAGCGACGAATAAAACAACTGGTGTGCTGAGTGCGATTACCAACCATGATGTTGGTGAGTACAAAGGACGCGCAATTCCGAGAGCATCTATCTGGTCAATCATCCACATATCGATTTGATGGTGCCAGTCCATAACCATTGAAATCGCAATTGCAGGTACAGCAAAAATAAAAGCAAAGAAAAGGGCTCGGCCCGATTTTTTGCTATGTAAAGTCACTGACTGGCCATCTTGCAAAAGTGCGGCTTTATAGCCCGCTTTTTCGACAATCTGAATCAACTTTTTCACGTCGATTTCGGCAGGTGCCAAAATATGAGCAGTCTCAGTAGCAAAGTTAATAGATGCGCTTACCCCATCTACGGAATTTAATGCTTTCTCAACCGTGTTAACACACGAAGAGCACGTCATTCCCTCGATAGACAGAGTTGTCGGCTCCAAAAGTGTGCTCATGGGTTTAAGCAATTCATTACCTTGACATGTAATTTGCCATTAGTTGAAACGCCGCTGCCACCAAAAGGGCCTTGCTGGCCGGATGTATTTGTGAAAACTCCACCCGCTTCGCGAACAATTATGTCTAGAGCTGCCATATCCCATATTGCAAGGGTAGGTTCGACTGCAATATCTACTGCGCCTTCGGCAACCAACATGTGCGACCAGAAATCTCCCATACCTCGAGTACGCCAAGCTTGAGAGAGCATTTTTTGAAATGGTTCTAATCTTTCACCAAATCCGATGAAGTCCGAATAAGCTATTGATGCATCTTCAATCGCTGAAACTTCTGAAACAGATATTTTCTTTGTATTTCCATTGAAAATTACAAATGCACCAGCGCCACTTGATGCAAACCAACGCCGTGATAGAGCTGGTGAACTAGCAACTCCGACAACGACATTATGGATTCCACTTTCACTCACTTCGACGAGAGCAATTAAACAGGCCCACGTAGGCACTCCTCGCATAAAATTCTTAGTGCCATCTATTGGGTCAATTACCCAATATCGCTTTGCCCCAGTTATGTCACTGCCAAACTCTTCACCTAACAAACCATCTTCTGGGCGATGAACTGCAAGAGCTTGACGTATTGCAGTTTCAACTGCGCGATCAGCATCGGTTACAGGAGTGTTATCTGGCTTAGTCGTGACAACTAAATCCAATGCTTGATATCGATCTAGCGCAATTGCATCGGCTAGATCAGCAAGTAGATGGGCTAGAGCTAAATCTTCACCGTATTGCTCTGTTTCAAGTGTCATAGTGGTTAAATCTTAATCCTCAATGCCTTGCAGGGTTTGGTCTTTAACCGCCAATAAAGAGCGCAAACTTGTAAGTCTTGCAGTGCGCTCTAGGTCAACAATGTCGTTGGGGGCGGCCCAAGCATCAAGTGAGCACGAACTGTGCGCATGCGAGCAGTTAGGCATGCAGTTTGCGGCGACTTCAGATAAATCTGTGAACGCATCAACAATCCTCTGATTGTCGATATGCGAAAGACCAAAAGCTCGGATGCCCGGTGTATCAATAATCCACCCATTGCTACCAGAAATCTGTAGCGCAATTGCACTTGATGAAGTGTGGCGCCCGCGACCAGTCGCTATATTTACTTCGCCCGTCATTCGATCAGCTTCTGGAACTAACGCATTGATTAAAGTTGACTTTCCTACACCTGAGTGACCAACTAATACCGATTTTTTACCTACCAGCATTTCATGTAGTGCAGTTAAGTCATCACTTCGCGAATCACTCTTAATTGCGGTGAAAATGATTCCAACATCAAGCTTTGAATACTGTGCAATATATTCAGGAACCGCACCAAGATCAGTCTTTGTAACAACTAATTTTGGGGTAATTCCTTCGGTGAAAGCCGAAACTAAGAACCGATCGATTAATCCCCTTCGTGGCTCTGGATTTGTCGCAGCAACAACAATTACTAATTGATCAATGTTTGCAACAATTGTTCGTTCAACTTGGGCCGCATCATCAACGGTGCGACTTAAAGAATTACGCCGTTCGCTGACTGCCACTATTCGAGCAAGGCTTCCTTCGTTTCCACTTATGTCGCCAACAATCGAAACAATGTCTCCAACTACAACCGACTTTGGCCCTAACTCGCGAGCCCTCATTGCGGTTACCACTACACCGTCATCAGTCATGCAAGTTTGGCGGCCACGATCAACGGTTGTCACTAAAGCTGTTATTGCTCCACTATGACTTGGGCGATCTTTACTCCGGGGACGAGTGCTTCGGGCTGGCCTGATTCGAGCATCAGACTCGTCATATTCGCGAGGAGCCATCTCCTAATTACTCGCAATCTCAAGCAAGAAGAGAGCTCCATAAGCCAGGAAAATCTGGAAGCGTTTTGCGGGTAGTCGCTATGTTTTCAACTTCGATCCCAGGTACAACTAAACCAATCACTGCACCAGCTGTTGCGAGACGGTGATCTTCATATGTATGAAAAACACCCCCGTGGAGTGGCGCAGGGGTGATGTGAAGCGAAGTTTTATGCTCTTCAACATTTCCACCCAATGCATTTATCTCACGGGTCAATGCGGCAAGACGATCCGTTTCATGTAAACGTAAGTGGCCGATTCCACGAAGGTGTGATGGTGAATCTGCCAATGCGGCCAATGCGGCGATAGACGGCGTCAGTTCACCAACATCGTGCAAATCAATATCAATTCCATGTATCACGCCAGTGCCTTTGAGGGTTAGACCTTTTGAACTCATTGAAATATGCGCACCCATATGAGTAAGTATCGTTCGAAGTTGGTCGCCTGGTTGTGTGGTTTCTGCTGGCCAATCTGCAATCGTTATTGAACCACCGCACACCATTGCCATCGATAAGAAAGGTGCGGCATTTGAAAGATCGGGCTCGATTACTAATTCTCGTCCATGAAGTACTCCAGGTTGAACATTCCAACTCTGCGCATCCGTGTCAACTGTTACAACGGCACCGAAACTTCTCAGCATGTCAACGGTCATGTCAATGTGCGGCATTGATGGAAGAGATCCACCTTTATGTATTGCAGTAATTCCATGAGTAAAACTTGGTGCTACTAATAAAAGTGCTGACAAAAACTGACTAGATGCACTGGCATCAATTGTTATTTCTCCACCAGGTATTTTGCCCTTACCGTGAAGTGTTAACGGCAAGCTATACCGACCTTCGTGTTCGATAGAAACACCTAGTTCTTCAAGTGCTTTGATTACAGGACCAAGTGGGCGCTCATATGAACGCGGGTCACCATCAAATGAAATCTCTCCGGTTGCAAGTGCTGCAAGTGGCGGCAAGAATCGCATGACTGTACCCGCGTTTCCCACATCAATTCTTGCTGGCCCACTCATTGCTGCAGGAGTAAGAGTTAATCGATATTCAGGTGCTCCATTGATGATTGCATCTCCTTCGACGATACCAATGCCCAGAGCTTGTAATCCTTGAACCATTAGTTCGCTATCGCGTGAAACTAAAGGTCGTCGCAAAACTGATGGTGAGTCGGCTTGAGCTGCCAAAATAAGCGCCCGGTTGGTCACTGACTTCGACCCTGGAATTACGACCGAAACATCGACTGGTTTTGCACCACGAAAAATCGCGGGCCAGTGGGCGTCGTTTTTATTCATTGCTTAAGTCTATCCTTTTCCATATGTGTGGCAGATATGCGCAGTCCGCCGATATGCGCGAACTCATGGAGCAGTTTGAGGTTACCGGTAGCTCACCGGCCGAATCCCTGCCACTGAGTTGGAATATTGCACCTACGAACCCCATTTATATTGTTCGCGCTGATTCTGAAAACCACAAGAAAAGCGCCCTAACAACAGTGTCGTGGGGATTGATTGGACCCTGGCTCACTGATTTCAATGAGGCAAGAGCATCACAGTCACGTGCAATCAATGCACGAAGTGAATCTATCCATGAGAAGCCAACTTTTAGAGCAGCATTTAAGTCGACTCGATGTTTGATTCCTGCAGAGGGATATTACGAATGGGCAACCGCACTGGGTAAATACTCCCCCAAACAGCCATTCTACATTTCTGCTAAAAATGGAGGACAACTTCCCATTGCTGGAATTTGGAGTACCTGGAGAGCACCGAATGGATCCATGATTGAAACTGCAGCAATTATTACCCAGGAAGCACAGGGAGAACTGGCAGAGATCCATAGTCGGATGCCAGTTTTCATGCCACGCGAACGGTGGGACCAGTGGCTCAATCCAGAGAATTCGGAAGTTGAAAGTTTGAAATCTCTTATGCACGTGCAGTCCCCTGATTCATTTGTGGTGGCACATCCGGTGTCTAGAGCCGTCAACACTGTCGCAAATAATTCACAAAAGTTAACGGCACGAGTTGAAGTTGGCGAGCCAGAAACCCTCTTTTAGCGATAGCCTTTTGCTGCGATGACTTCGACAGATTTAGTAAAAGAGAGTCCAGCGGATCGTGCTGTCCGCTTTGAACGTGATGCCCTCGTCTTCACTAACCAGCTTTACGCTGCAGCATTGCGATATACAAAAAATCCACATGATGCTAAAGATTTAGTCCAAGATACTTATTTAAAAGCATTTGCATCCTTTCATCAGTTTGAACCTGGCACGAATTTGAAAGCTTGGTTGTATCGAATTTTGACCACAACATTTATCAATACATACCGCAAAGATCAACGTCGTCCACAGATATCAGGTGGGGAGATTGAAGATTGGCAATTAGCCGATGCTGCTTCGCACTCAAGCAATCTTGGTAAATCAGCTGAAGTTGAAGCGCTAGAAAACCTGCCTGATAGCGATATAAAACGTGCACTTAACGAGATTCCTGAAGAGTTCCGAATTGCGGTTTATCTAGCTGATGTTGAAGGCTTTTCCTACAAAGAGATTGCCGAAATTGTAGGAGTTCCCGCTGGAACCATCATGTCGCGCTTACATCGTGGAAGAAAACAGCTTCGAGAGCGGTTAACTGACTATGCAAAAGATCTTGGTTACTCGGTCAAGGCACCTAAGGAGGAAACTCCATGAGTCCACATCAGTTGATTCCATGTAGTCAAATTCTTAACTCCTTTGTGCTCTTGCTTGAGGGAGATACCGATGCGCCAATGGTTCAAACTATTGAAATACATTTGCTGAGCTGCCCAAACTGCGCTGCAGAACTCGCACATGAAAGAAGAATGCACAGTTTGATTCAGGATGCATTACAACGAACTTGTTGTGAAACCGCGCCAGAAGATTTGCATGACTCTATTTATCAACAAATTCACGCCCAAATGGCTGGTAGCTTTATGACCGAAGTAACCACTGAATTTACAATGACCGAAATATCGATAGAAATTGATGAGTTTGGAAATGTTGAACACCGTGAAGTTACTTTCGAGCACACTGAAGAAATTCGATTTCTGAGTGATCCTAATGATGAAAGTAACAAGTAAGCCATGAATTCAGCTGATGATGTAATTGGAGTAGTTGGTTTCTCAATAATGACGGTGAGGCCGGGTGATACTTGCGTGGCAATGGGAGTTGGAGATTTACCAATTGTGGCGCAATCTCATCTGATTAATCTTATGGAGCATGCCGCTGTAATTTCTCTTGATGAGCATCTTGAACCGGGAGAAACAACTATTTCAATAAGTATAGAAACTCTGGCTTTGAGTCCCGCTGAAATCGGGGCAGAGCTGCGAGCGACCTCAAGGTGTATTGAAGTTTTAAACAGAGAACTCACATTTGAATGCGAAGTTTATGAAGGTGAACGTCAAGTGGCGGCCGCCATGATAAAAAGAGCGACAGTAGAGCGAGTATCTTTCCTCGCACGCACTGCCGCTCAATCTTTAATCAGTTAATTATGTAACTAGTTAAATCTGTAATTAAGCCTTCTTGGTTGCCCAGAAAATCTCTGCAATTTCATCAATCTTAGAAATCAATTTATCTGCAACCGCAATATCTTGAGTTCCCTTTGTACCAGCGGCACCAGCAAGCTTTGTTGCCTCGTTAAAGAGTGAGTGCAGTTGTGGATAAGCTTCAAAATGTGGGGCTTTGAAATAATCGGTCCAAAGAACCCAGAGGTGCTCTTTGACTTGATGTGAACGCTCTTCTTTAATTGCAACTGAGCGTGAACGAAAATCAGCATCTGTATTTGCGGCGTATTTTTCCATGCAAGCTTTTACAGATAAGGCCTCAATTTTTGCTTGAGCCGGATCGTAAACTCCACATGGAAGATCGCAGTGTGCGTAAACTGTAGTTTTTGGTGCAAACATGGTTTTCTCTCCCTAAAAATATCGCGAGTGCGTCGAACAAGTGACAGACTACCGCCCGTGAGCAAATTTGGCATAGTCAAGGTTGACGGTGAATCTATGGCCCCCACTTATCACCATGGGGATCGATTGCTTATCCTTTGGATGAAGGAATCACCTAATCGAATCCCGCTTGAGAGTATCGCGGTGATCGAACGTGAACAACGCCCAGGAATCTTTCTGATTAAACGAGTTCAAAAATCTCATGATGGAAACTATTGGGTTGAGGGTGATAACAGCGACAGTACTGATTCAAGAACGTGGGGATGGATTATGCCCAATGAAATTGTCGGTCGAGTTTTGTTTCGCTACCGAAAAGGGCAATAAACAAGCCCATAATTGTAGTTAGCGCGTAAAAGCCTCGAGCATTAAAGCTTTTTGCTCATCTTCATGCAAGTGATGGTTTCCGGTCGCCGGTGAAGCAGTTGCGCGGCGAGAAATGCGGCGCAGAACTCGATCACCAAATCCATGACCACCATGCTGTTCGGATGTGCGAAGCGCAATGAAGGACCAAGGACCTTGATTAGCTGGTTCATCTTGAACCCACAATAAATTGGCGTTTGGATGCTTATTAGCCTCGGCTACCATTTCGTCAATTGGAAGTGGGAAGAGCAGTTCAACGCGCACAATCGCAGTCGAATTTTCGCCTGACTTTGTGCGCTCGGCAACCAAGTCATGATAAATCTTTCCAGAACAGAAAATAACTCGCGAAGCGTTTTGTACAGAGTCATCAGAAATAACTGGACGGAAGTGTCCACTTGTAAAGTCTGATAAAGCTGAAGCTGCTGCACGCAAACGCAACATAGATTTTGGCGTAAAGACAATCATTGGACGCCGTGCTGGATTCTTAACATGCCAACGAAGTAAGTGGAAATAAGAGGCTGGAGTAGATGGTTGAGCAACAGTCATATTCTGTTCAGCACATAAATGTAAATAGCGCTCAATGCGTGCCGAAGAGTGATCTGGTCCTTGACCTTCGTATCCATGCGGGAGCAACAGCACTAATGAAGAACGCTCTCCCCACTTCTGCAATGCAGATGAGATGAACTCATCGATAATTGTTTGAGCACCATTAGCGAAGTCACCAAACTGACCTTCCCAAAGCACCAATGCATCTTCGCGCTCCACGCTATAGCCATATTCAAATCCCATAGCTGCGTACTCACTGAGCAATGAATCGATCACAAAGAAATGGTTGTCATCGCTATTGAGGGCACGCAATGGTGTCCATTCATTGCCGTTTTCTTTATCGATAATCACTGCGTGACGGTTGCTAAATGTACCCCGGCGTGCATCTTGGCCCGCTAATCGAATTGGTCGATCCTCCTTTAAGAGAGAACCGAATGCCAGCATTTCGCCAGTAGACCAATCAATTGAACCATCGTTAAGCGATTCAACACGCTTGGCTAATTGTGGCAACAACTTTGGATGTACATTGAAGCCTTCAGGAATAGCTGACTGCGTTGCAGCTATTTCTCGTGCAAGTTCTTCGCTAATAGATGTCACGATCTGATGTGCATCTGGAGGTACTGGCACTTTAAAGTTAGGATCGGTTTCGGTTTCAAGATTATTGACTGCGGCATAGACAGCTTCTAATTGAGTTTGATAATCCCGAGCAATTTCTTCGGCTTCTGTTGGTGAAATATCACCTTTACCAATGAGGGCTTCAATATACAAAGTACGCGTTGAACGTTTG
>Ga0214919_10006359_pt1 | contig 16271 bp, 12 predicted proteins | sample LL1503_MetaG_FD_177994 | JGI IMG/M metagenome (GOLD analysis project Ga0214919, IMG submission 177994) | Freshwater microbial communities from Lake Lanier, Atlanta, Georgia, United States - LL-1503 | ecosystem: Environmental > Aquatic > Freshwater > Lake | place: USA: Georgia | collected... | reverse complement strand
TCTTTATCAGCAATCCATACTGGTATAGGGGTTCCAAAATAGCGCGATCGCGATATACACCAATCTTTAGCACCTTCTAACCATTTACAAAAACGATTATTACCTATACTTTCTGGATACCATTTAATATCTTTATTAATGTCTAGCATTCTATCTTTTATTTTTTGTATATTTATATAAAATGAATTACACGCTCTATAAATTAATGGCGTATCTGTCCGATAACAATATGGATATTCGTGGGTAAATTGCTGTATTTTAACTAAGTATTTACGTAATCTTAAATCTTTTATAATTAATGGTATAGCATCAAATATTAACATACCATCACAATTAAATGGCAATGTAAAACTTGTATTAGGTAAAAAATTACATTGTATATCTAATACTTCTAAATACTTAATATTACATTTATCAATAATTAACTGCTCGATACAAATACGATAATCATCCTCACCAAATAAAGGCGATAAATGCACTATATTAGTTCCACTATTAGCAACATCTTTATTATCCTTAACATAATCATCAGCAACAATTACATAAAATCTATCTGGCACAATACTATTATTATGTGATTCTGTGTGTGCTTTTGTATCTGTATCTGTGTGTGCTTTTGTATCTGTTTTTGCATCTGGGGTTTCTATTGGTGTAGGTATTGGTGATGGGTTTATAACATTATAAATTGGTTTATATTTTAATCCTACTAAATCACTACCCATAACAGTTTTAATTATTTTTTTAATTATAATATTCATATTATTATTAGGTGTATTATTATTAGGTGTATTTCTTGTAGTATCATTAGTAGGAATATTAATTATGCTAAGAACATTTTTAATTTTATCTTTTCCAATTATATAAATGTCATTATAAACATCTTCAATTAAATCATATTCTAAATTAGGATTAACACACAAGGCAATATTTGTTAGCAACGTCCAAGGAGTTGTTGTCCATACTAATAAATATACTGTTTTATGTAATATATCTTGTGAAAAACTATCTGGATAATAAATATATTCTATATAAGGATGCATTTTTGTATATATATATTCTGGATGGAGTAATTCAAATTTAACATAAACGGATTTACATTCAACATTTTTATAATTCTGTGTTGCTTCAAAATTACTTAATGGCGATTGTAAAGCATACGAATACGGCGTTATTTTATAGCCACGATAAATAAGACCTTTTTTATAAAGTTCGCTAAATCCCCACCACACACTTTCCATAAATGGCATATCCATTGTTTTATATACATTATCAAAATCAACCCACCGCCCTATACGATTATATAGAGGTTCCCAATCGCGCTCACATTTTTTAATAGTTTCTTTACATACATCATTAAAATTCTTAATACCTACTCTATTTAAATCTTCTAATGTATTTATATATAATTCTTTATTAACAATACTTTCAATTGGCAGACCGTGGCAATCATATCCCAATTTATTTTTACATTTATATCCCATCATTGCTTTATAAGTTAATAATGTACTTTTAATAGCACTTATAGACATATGCCCTATATGTAATTTACCACTACAAAATGGCGGGCCATCAATAAATATAAACTGTTTAGTATAATTATTAATATCATAAATTTTACTCATTTTAACAGTTTCCCATTGTTCTAATACTTTATATTGATACGTAATAAAACTATTCATTTTATTACTTATTCTATTATATTATACTATACTATACTTTATATACTATACTTTATATACTATACTTTATATACTTTATATACTTTATATACTTTATATACTTTATATACTTTATATACTTTATACTTTATACTTTATACTTATACTAAGTCGCATAAAAAATAATAAAAATAATAAAAATAATAAATACTACAATTCAATAATTATGGTGTGATATATATAATTGGATTTGTAAAACTTTTTGTATATGTAATATTCATTATTGATGTACTATCATTAATTTTACCACTTAATATAATATTATTATATTCATCACTTGTAATACTATTAATATATATAGGAAATACTAATGGTATTGGACGTAATATTTTAATAGTATTATGTAATACATCTAATTTTAATACATTTAAATTATAAACATATTTTGATATATAATATTTAATATTAGTATTGTCTATTAGAGTTGTGGGTGTAGGTGTTGGAGTAGGTGTAGGTGTTGGAGTAGATGAATTATAAGATGAATTATTAATATTTATATTAACGTGTATATAATTATATAATAATAAAATTTGTTCTATTGTAGTATTATTATTTAATTTATTAGTATCATTAATATCACTATATGTTACTTCTTTTGATTCCTGTAAATATTTTATAAATGATATATTATCATAGATTTCGTGGGTATCAGCATAATAATTTATATATCCATTAATATCTAAATTTAATAATACCATATTATTAAATGTGTATAATCTGTTAATTGTATTGCTAAATTGTAAAACTGATTGTAGCGGTGTTTGTTTGAGTTTTTTATTAATTAAAGCATAATGCATAGGCATAACTAATAAATTGTATGTTAAACAATCATCATAGATAATATTAATATGATTGTTATTGTTAGTGTTAGTGTTAGTGTTAGTGTTAGTGTTAGTGTTAGTGTTAGTGTTAGTGTTAGTGTTAGTGTTAGTGTTAGTGTTAGTGTTATGTGTGTATGTTTCCGATTGTAATATATTAAGTATATTTGTTTTATATACTTTACTTATTTTTTTTAATATAATTATGGTTATTGATTTATTCTCTTTATTTATTGAATAATATATATTAAGTGTGCTATTGGTATTGTTATTGGTATTGTTATTGTTATTGTTATTGTTATTGTTATTGTTATTGTTATTATTAGTAAAGTCTATTTTAAGTATATTATAATGTATTGGTGTCGGTGTTGATTCAATAACAGTATTAATATCAATATCAATATCAATATCAATTTTATTAATAATATTTATTAACTTATTAGAATTATTTATAATATCTTTACTAATATTTACGATTTCACCTTTTAATAACATCCTTGCACAAATAATATAATTATTAAATTAATTATGTATTTTTTATGTATTAAAATAAACTTATTAACATAAACTTATTAAAATAAACTATAATATTAATATATATTAATATTTCTTATATATCTATATCTATATCTATATCTATATCTATATCTATATCTATATCTATATTTATATCTATATCTATATCTATATTTATATCTATATCTATATCTATATTTATATCTATATCTATATCTATATTTATATCTATATCTATATCTATATTTATATCTATATCTATATCTATATTTATATCTATCTATAAATATAATATAATAAAAAAGTAAAAAAGAAAATTATATAAAATGTCTTTAGCTTTTGATGGTATTATGGATCCTGATGGAAAATATCCAAATCCATTAACCGGCAAACCGTATTCAAATCAATATTTTTATCATTCTAGAAGATTAAAAAATGGTAAAATGGCAGGTTGGCAAAAATTTAAACCGTGGGAAGACCGTATGGAAATATTTAAAAAACTATATAACAAAAATATTTTATTAGCAAAGTTGCCCGCAGGCACAGGTAAAACGGTAATATTACCTAAATTATTATTGCATTTTTTTGGTTATAGGCAAAAAATAATTTGCACAACACCAAAACAAGCAACAACAAGTAGTGCTGCGGAATATGCAGCTTTATGTTTAGATGTTCCTTTATTTGAAGTAGATGATAAAGGAAATAAAATTAGTAATCCTGATTATTCATCAGGTAATTCAGATTCCAAATTTTATGAAACGCGCAATCGTATTGTAGGTTATAAATATAAAGGTAAAAGCGTTGCTGATAAAACTACAAAGTTATTATTTTTAACAGATGGTTTCCTAAAGCAAATAATATTAACATCTGCTGACCCAACGCTATCAGAATATGGCGGGGTAGTAATTGATGAAGCACACGAACGTAGTATTAATATAGATATTATAATAGCATTATTATTAGATATTATTCCTTACCGTCCTGACTTTAAAGTAATTATAATGAGCGCAACGCTTGACCTACCATTATTTGTTGATTATATTAAGCGTATTGGTTTAGGTAATGCGTATGCTATATATGAAGTAAAAGATGCACCGCCACCATTTGAACGCCCTATTATATGGCTTGCAAATCCAATCCAAAAGATTGAAAATATTGTTGAAGATATTATTAAAAAAATTAATGAAATTATATTAAATCCAGAATTGCGTATAGGTAATATATTAGCATTTGTTACTAGTGATCCTGAAGCACAGAAAATAGTTAATCGTATTAAAGCAAATATGGATAATTATCCTATTAATAACAAACCATTTCCAATTGTATTTACTAAAAATATTTCTGCTAATGATAAGGATTTTGTAGTATCAAAAAATTCGTTAGATAAAATACCACCAAGTCAATCCGCACCGCAAGGTTATCATAGGAAAGTAATATTAGGTACTAATGCCGTAGAAAGTAGTATAACATTTGAGGATGATATTGTATATGTAATTGAATCTGGTTTAGCATATGAAAAAATATATAATCCAGAAATATATTGCTTTAATTCAGGTAAACTTGCAATATCACAAGGTAGTGCAATTCAAAGATGTGGGCGCACGGGTCGAACGTGTGCAGGTATATGTTATAAATTATATACAAAAGAGCAATACAATAAATTTAAAGAATTTACATCACCCAGTATATTAACGTCAGATTTTACTAAAGAATTGCTTTCACTAGTATGTTTGCCTAGAAATAATAATATAACAAATGCGTTGGGATTTCTTGACAAAATGATTCAACCCGTAAAAGATTATAAGCAATCAATTTCTAGAGCATATAAAAATATTCTAAATATGAATTTAATAGATTTGCCAGGAAATATACAACCCCTAGGACACATATGTAATTCATTTAGTGCAATTGATATTAAGATTGTTAAAATGTGTATTGGCGGTTATTATTTAGATTGTGTTGAACCAATGCTTATAATCGGTGCAATACTTATAACATTGCAAAGTTTTGATGATATATTTGATAAACCATATAATATGGATAAAGACCCGAATTTAGCACACTTATTTAATGAAAGCCTAAAAACACAATATAATGCTAAAGGCGATCATATAACATTATTAACTATTTATCATAAATGGATGCAAATACCACCAATTGATCGCAAAGCATATGCTAAAGAAAATTATTTAAACAATTATAAATTAACTAGTATAAATAATAAGTATAAAGAATTACAAACAGAATATGATAAACATATTGAAGACATTAATACATTAAATTTATTTAGTATTACAACAAATACACAATTTGGTGGGTATTCACGCGCATATACACAAACACGAACACAACCACATACAAACACAATTGATAAAAGCAATATTCAAAAGGGTTTAAGTAATATTAATATATCAGAACTATATATAAATGATGATATTAACGACGATATTAACTATAATCGTAAAAAGAAAATAAATAAATCAAAAACAGGCAATCAATATACACATATAGGAAAAAGTAAAGGCAAAGGCACACAAAAAACAAAACGCATACGCAAAATACTACAAACGCATTCACAGGCAAAACAAAATGGTGGTAATTCATCAATTAAATATACTAAATTTAATAAATATAAGCAAATAATTGATAGTATAACATTTAAAGGATCTGTTTTACAATATTTAACACCGCCTACGTCACTATATGATAAAATAATGTCAGCACTATTTTTTGGTTTTAGTAATAATATAGGGTGTTTTACAGGTGATTATAATAAATATTATGTAAAATATTCTCCTAAATTAGGTGGTATTGGTGATTCTATATATGATTTTTATAATATATCGCCACCAATGATAATGTATAATGAATTTATATGCACAAAGCAAACAGGGCGAATGGATGAATATAAATTAAATTTTATATCAGAACTTAAATTAGAACATATAACATTATTCTTAGATTTACATAAACTAATATCATTATACAAGCAAAATGCTTAACATTTACATTTTTATAAAAGCAATACAATTGCTTAAATAATACATATCTAATATTTATTATGATTATTACACCCTAGGTGTGTTTACAGTAAGATATTGTGTGTCACCGGTTTGTGTGTATTTATTTATAACAAATGTTGCGCTAATTATTAGTGTGATGTATTTACGATTATGTAAATAGTTATGTATTTGTTCTTCTGTTGGCTTACTAACACCAGAACTTGTTGGCACATCTGTTTGTGAATTACAGTTAAATGAAAAAAATGTTTTATTACATTTTTTTTCTATAACCCATAATCTGATAACAGTTTTACTTTCAGATGAGTGTCTGTTACTACCATCAATATCTGGATTACAATCCATAGATACTGTAAACTTATATGTGCCTTCACCTTTATCTGAAGTAGCATAGCGTTTTATTTTAAAATATGGTTGTTGTTTTAATAATTCAAAAGAGATTTCTTTATAATTATTAGTAGTTTTGTCATATTTATTAGTTGTGTTAAAATGTAATTTACCAAATGTTGTTTTATAATATGCCTTATATTTAAACGCTCCTCCACCTACTTGTTTTTTTTCACTATCATAATCATTCTTTTCACTATCATCACTATCTGAATTAATATTAACACTCTTTTTATTATGTTTTTTATTATGCTTTTTCATATATAAAGTTTTTTTTTTAGTTTGTGATTTATTATATGTATGTTTTGTGTGCATTGGGTATTTTAATTTATATTTTATATTTGTTTTCTTGGTTGATTGTTTTGTTTTAAACGTATTTGTATTATGTTTTGTAATTACATTATTATGTTTTTCCATTATACTATTTATTATATCTAATAATATTAATATTTATTAGTAATGTTATTTTATTAGTAATGTTATTTTATTAGTAATGTTATTTTATTATTAATATTATTAAAGATAATAAATATAATAAATATAATATTTATAGTATTTATAGTATTTATAATATTTATAGTATTTATAATATTTATAGTATTTATAATATTTATAGTATTTATAGTATTTATAGTATTTATAATATGGCGTTTTATAATTTAATAAAACACCTAATATTAAATTAAATAATATTAAATTAAATAATATTAAATTAAATAATATTAAATTAAATAATATTACTTAAGATTACTAATTATAATGGCAAATCTTAATCTTAAAAAATTTGATATGAGTAAAATTGGTAAAGGTGCTATTATTGCGATGATTGGTCGGCGCGGTCAGGGTAAATCATTCTTAGTTAAAGATTTATTATATTATAAACGTGATGTACCTATTGGAACTGTGATTTCAGCATCTGAAGGTTCTAATCGTTTTTATAGTGATATGATGCCATCTTTATTTATTCACGAAGAATTTAGTGCGGAAATTTTATCAAATTTAGTCAAACGGCAAAAAATAGTTACTAAAAAAATGAAACAACAAACCGAACAATATGGTAAAAGCAATATAGATCCATATGCGTTTTTAATTCTAGATGATTTAATGTATGATGCCCCAACCTGGATAAAAGATATAAATATTAAAGACATATTTATGAATGGTCGGCATTTTAATCTTATGTTTTTAGTAACAATGCAGTTTTCATTAGGTATCCCACCGGCATTTCGTACAAATGTTGATTATGTATTTATATTAAGAGAAAATTATATTAATAATCGTAAGCGATTATACGAACATTATGCGGGAATGTTTCCAACATTTGAAATATTTTGTCAAGTTATGAATCAATGTACTGAAAATTATGAATGTTTGGTTATAGATAATACATCAAGGTCAAACAAAATTGAAGATTGTGTATATTGGTATAAAGCAGATAATCACCCGTCATTTAAATTAGGTGCACCTGAATTTTGGCAATATCACAGTAATAATTATGCTGAAGGTGGAGGCGATGACGTTGATGAAGTAGATATCAATAATATTAAAAAAAAAAATACAATGGCAATTAGTGTTAATAAAACATATTAATTATATACTATGTTTAGATTGCTATAAATATGTGATTATTTTCTTATTTTCTTGTTTTCTTATGTTTTTGTTTTTTTATTTTTCTTATTTTCTTATTTTTAAACAAAATAAATATATTTACTAATATTAATATATTAAATTTATAATTTATAATTTTCATTTTATAGAAAATGTCTTCTAAATCTAAGTCTGCATCTAAGTCTGCATCTAAGTCTGCATCAAAGTCTGCATCTAGGTCTTCATCTAGGTCTGTATCTAGGTCTTCATCTAGGTCTGTATCTAGGCCTATATCTAGGTCTGCACCCGAAAGCGCTAAAGATAAATCAATCTTTGTACTATGTATGGGTATTGTAGTACAATTATCAATATTATATTATTTATATAATCTAGAAGGTAGTGAATGTATTTGTAAAAATAATTGGCGTAATGATTGGCGTCATAAATATATAAAAACATTTGCAATTAGTATGGTATGTGTTTATACATTAATATTATTATTTTCTAGTATTCAACATAATGAATTTATAGTAATGATAATTGGCATATTTGGATTTATAAATTTTTATGCGTTATTTACATATGTAAATGATCTTAATCAAAATAAATGCAATTGTGCCGTTGAAAAACAATATTATTTAAATACAATTATTAAAACTATGTTATGGTTTGTAGTAATAATGATTATATTAATGTTAATAGGACTATTAATTGCAGGTAATACTGTGTCTAAAATTAAAGCTAAATCATAATATAGCTACATTATATTTGTATTATTTTTTTGCTAATAATAAAATAATAATAAAATAAAATATGTGTTAATAATAAAATAATAATAAAATAAAATATTTATTAATAATAAAATAATAAAATAATATGTCTTCTAAGTCTTCTAAGTCTTCAGCATCAAAACAATTAGTTAAACATAATACACCTTTTTTTTCATTCTATTTTTACAATGACCCAAACACAACTGGCAAACCATTATCAGTGCCAACGCCATCGTGGTTTAATCCGCGTATATCACAATATGGTGTAGTTATTGTGAATATTTTAATATTATATTATTTATGTACTTTAGAAAGTAAAGATTGTACTTGTAAAACAGATTGGCATACTGATTGGCGTCATAATTTTATAAAAGGATATACTATTTTTGCAATATCTCTTACAGTATTAATGATGATATTATCTGCTAGTGTTGAAAGTTATAAATATTTAACTATTATATGTCAAATATTATTTTTTATTGCTGTATATGCGTTAAGTACTTATATATTTGAACTTCATAAAAATAAATGTAATTGTGAGAATGAATCACAAATATATCTAAATCAGTTTATTAAATTTATGATAATATGTACTTTAAGTCTATTAGTTATTGCGGTGATGTATTCGGTTTTTTAGATATAAATAGTGAAATATTTAGAGCGTTCTAGTAATATTTTAGCATTAAATAATATATTGTATGTAATTTTAGTATTTTATTTTTTTAGTTTTTTAGGTTTTATTTATCATAAATTTATACTTGTATAAAATATATACTTGTATATATTATAGTAGTAATAACAATATTATAGTAGTAATAACAATATTATAGTAGTAATAATAAAATGAATAATAAAAAGTCCTTCCAGATTAATAATCTTAATACATCTTTAACAAAATTTACTAATCAATTAAATATATTGCTAGAAGCAAAAAATGCATTACTTGATAATATAGCGTTATCATCATCATCATCATTATCATCAATAACTACTAGCATACATACGGAAACTGAGCAAATCCATAATTTAGAAAACTTAACATCATTAACAACGCAACAAAAGCAATTAGAAGATAATATAAAATCTATACAATTACAGATTATTAATCAGCGCGTTCACTATACAGAAACTATAAATAATATTAAAAAATTACCAGAACAATTAAAGCATAATATTAAAAACGAAATGGACATTTATATTGATGATCTAGAAGCTATAAATGCAATACATATGGAATCAACGCAACATTATACAGATACTATTAATCAATCCGAAATAGATAAAAATGCCTTAATATTAAAAACGCAAGATATACAAAATACATTAGATAATAAATTATCTACTATAACAAAATTACAAATACACGAAAAACTAACTAGATGCCAAATACTACAAAACTTACACAAGCAAAAACAAGATAAACATATATTACAAGAGCATATATCACGCTTTACTAATACTAATATATTAAATATTCAGCAAATAGATACATTAAAAGAATTAAATAAACAATTAGAACAATTAAAAACGCATATTATCAATACGCATTATTTATATGTATCACAACCAGATATATCATATATTTCATCTACATCTACATCTACAAAGTTGGCAACAATTATAGAAGAAGATGACGAAACTATAGATAACCCACCACCACTAGTATCGCAACCTCTAGAAGATAATATACAATTAAACACCGTAAATATGATTACTGAGATTATTATATTTTTATCTAATAATGATATACATATTTCAGAAGGTATAGATGAACCCATTGATTTATATAATCCAATATATATTAATCTGCTAGTTAAACAAATTGATGATTATATAGAAGGTAATACTAATAATATTAACAAAATATTATATCATATAGATAAAGAACATTATATTAATATTCATACTATTAATGAATTAAAAAAAAGTTTTATGCCTAATCCTAATCCTAATCCTAATCCTAATCCTAATCCTAATCCTAATCCTAATACTAATACTAATACTAATACGCATTCATATACACGTATTAAAAATAATGCGGGTCGTTCTAAAAAACTTGTTTATAAAATAGAAAAAACTGACATTAATAATTTAAAAATGCGACATACATATTTACAACATTTATATAATAACTATGATATGTTAATTATAGATGATATAAATAATAAGTATAATACAACAGTAAATGAATTATCAAACCATAAGACACGTGCGCTAGAACGCTTGAATATAATTAATGAACGCTTACACAATGCATTTAATATAGATAAAGAGAATTTGCAAACACAACAACTATTCATACAAACTAATATACATAAATATAATGAAGATATAGAATTATATACTAAACAATTACAAATAATAAAAGGCAATATTGCAACAATAAATAAATCACAAATTGAATTAAATGATATAGATATTAAGATAACAAATATTACTAGTACTATAGAACAACTTAAAAATGATTTGAAATTTATTGAAAATACATAATGCACATTTATTTTATATTTATGCTAAGGGCATTTGTGTTTCTGGCATTTGCGTTTCTTTTTATCGTGGTGGGCGATCACCCCAGAAATTAGATGGCATTGCGTGTGTTGATGGATAACTACTTGCACGTAAAATAGATTCTTGTGTGCGTGCGCCTTTTTCAGGTTCGCAATAAAATAACGGTGATATACGTGGTTTATTAGTTGGTGGTGCGGGATATGTTAGCATTCGAAACGGAATACCATCATCAATTTGTACACTAAAATTATGTGTTTGTGGCGTTTGTTGGGATTGTAGTCCAGGATCTGTTATTTTAAAATTTATGTGTGGGGGGATATATAATGAGCCTAACCCGATATAATAAGCATTAGGATATTTTAATACAAAATTAAATCGTCCATTTACAGCAGTTATAACGCCTTTATTTGGTGTGCGATCATATGCTACATCAGGACTTGGATATGGCATACCAGAACCAGAAAAACTAATACCTTTAGTAGGCGGTGCAGCCGCCCAGAAAGAAATAACAGAATTAGGTGAACTATTTTTTAATTGCCCGCTAACTAGCAATTCACCATTTGGATTATATATTATTGTGCCATCACACATATCTTTATTAAATACTATATTACGCGTGTTGCTAGATACAGACATTTAACTTTAATTATTTGTAATTTATATATTTATATATTTATATATTTGTATAATGTTTTTACTATTTATTATTAATATATATAATTATTTTATTATTTAGATTTATTTTTTATTGTTTTTAGGGTTTGAGGGTTTTAGGGTTTTAGGTTTTTAGGGTTTTAGGGTTTTAGGGTTTTAGGGTTTTTAGGGTTTTAGGGTTTTTAGGGTTTTAGGGTTTTAGAACATTAGGGTATTATACCTAAATAATTTTGTTATAAAATATCATAATTAATATATATAATATAAATAATTTATTTACTTGAATACGTGAATACGTGAATATTATGGATTTGAATAATATATTATTGAATACTAAGTTATATACATCTGCTAGTGATATAAGTAATCCATTAGTAAATAAGCATAGCATAAATATAAGTAAATTACGCAATGAAGTTCAGCATCGTGAAGACCGTAAATATAAAACATTTGAAAAAGTATTAGATATGTGTTATCAAAAAATATTATCAACAAATAAAACTAGTATTGATTGTTGTTGTACTTTTATATGCCCTCGTGTTATATTTGGATTACCATTATTTAATATTATTGAATGTGTTAAATTTATTATGGAAAAATTAGTTGATAAAGGTTTTGAAGTTCATTTAATATTACAAACTCATATTATAATATCGTGGCAACATAATAGCGAAAAAAAAGCACAACATATTAAATCATATTATCATCTAGGACAACAACCTCAACAATTGCAACTAGAGTATAAGAGCACACAGCATAATACACATCATACTGCAAAACAACAACAAACACCGTATTCACAATATACAAAACCAGATAAACAGTTTAGACCTATTGAAGATTATAAACAAACACAACCAAACAATATGATATATAATTCTAATGATATTGATATATTTCGAAATAAAATAGATGAATTGCTTATATAGGGATAAAGGGATAAAGGGATAAAGGGATAAAGGGATAAAGGGATAAAGGGATAATAGGGCTAATAGGGCTAATAGGAATAATAGGGCTAATAGGAATAATAGGGCTAATAGGGCTAATAGGGATAAATAGTTAATCTTTATAGTTATAAATTTATAATTTACGGCGCATAATTGTATGTATTATAAATGCTAGTAATATACCCATAATTATAAATAATACCATGTCATATAGATTACGTTGTTTAGTTGTGTGTAAATCGTTTTCTAAACTTGTTAAACGTTTATTAATATTATTTAATAAATTATTAATTTCTTGATATTGTGATATATTATCATTAGCATTATTGATAGCATTATTGATAGTATTATTTTGTGTTCGTGCCATGCTTTTATGTAAAAGCATATTATTATTATTATTATCTAAATTGCGTACTGGCTTTACTATATTATGTATAGTGTTATTGTTAAATTTTTTTTGTATTATTGCTATGTCATTATCATTATCTTCATTTAATAAACTTCTATTATTATTAATATAATTATTATCATTATTATTATCATTATAATTATTATTATAATTATTATCATTATAATTATTATCATTATTATCATTATCAATATAGATATTATCATCAGTATTATTAGTATTATTAGTATTATTTGATATTTGTGCGAACTTTTCTAGCATATTATGGCGTGAATTTGTAGGTACTGGTATAGAACTAACATTATTATTATTTGTTTTTGCAACAATACCAACTGAAGTATTATTAATTGTTGTATGTAGGGTGCTTGGACTGGGATTCTGTGTATTCATTCCACTAGTTCGTTTTTGTGGCTCACGATGACATACTGAGAAATCATTATTATGTGATAATAAATTATCACTAATTGGCATATATTTGCGATGCAAATCTGCTTGAGATTGAACTGGATGACCTTCAAATAATTGACCTGCCCACGCTTCTTCAATTGAACACATTATATTATAATTTTATTAATAACTAATAACTAGTATTTAATATTTAATATTTAATAAATAATCTATATAATCTATATAATCTATATAATCTATATAATCTATTTAATCTAATTAATCTAATTAATCTAATTAATATATTAATATATAAAAAATTAAAATATAATATGTATTTATTATAAATTGTAAATAAATAATTTAGTTTAACTAATTAACTATTTATATAGTTTATATATTTTAAAAATTATAATGAAAGATACAATGCAAACAAAACAATCAATGCATTCAAAACAAACAAAACAAGAAAAGCAAATACTGCTAGGATATCATATTATTATTACGCTTATATTTGTTTATATATTCATACAGTTTTTATCATTAAAACGTACTAATATAATTTTTAAAATATATGCTGATTATATTCTTAATAAATATTGTCTTATACTTTATATGTTATTATCATTATTAATTATGAAATATGATGCATATACAGGAATCTTATTATTAGTATTAGTGATTGCACCGTTTAAGATTGCTATAAAAGAATATTTTAATAATGAAACATTTATTGATAATACAATTATTGATAATACAATTATTGATAATACAAATGCTAGTATTCCAATACCCAATATAGGAAATATAGAAGGAAGAAATATAAAAACAATAAATAATAAATCAACACTACAAGTATCACAAGTATCACAAGCATCACAAGAATTAATTAATACAAACACACCATCAACCACACAACCTATAGATATCATTAGAGCTAGTTCTGGTCCTAATTATAGTTTTAGTTTTAGCGATAATCGGTTTAAAACGGATGCTATTGCTATTAATGAGATTTTACGCCAGATAAAAGCACAAATTGACTTTGATGCACATAAAACAGAATTAAGCAAACATGTAATTTATGAAATATATAATAAATATTTTGATAATGATATATTTGTAAAATTAAAAACTAATTTAGATGATAGTAAAGATTATAATGCTGACGGTAAATTAAGTTATATACCCGAACCAGATAAAATCACATATGATTTATCAAGTTATAATAATTTATCAAATAATTCACAAATAGGTATAAACTCAAATATTGATAGTAAATAGTAAATAACCTATTACATAGATTTAATTAATATCATTTTTTTCTTAAATAAGAAATAACATATTATACCAATTATTAAAAAACTTATTGAAGGTAATATAATTGCACATAATGCTATTGATAGTGCCATTGCAAATAAAAATTCATATAACCAACTTGTCATATCTTTAAATTTATCACCCGTCCACGCACCAACCTTATATAGTTTGTTTGCAACAATACCAGATCGTTGCTTTAATGAACCTTTATAGTCTTTACCTGTTCGTGCTTTATATGCATCTGTATCAACTGATATTTTAGTTGATACTTTAGCACCAATTTTTCCTAATTTTGCAGATGCATCTGCATTAAATTTTATTCCTTGTTTCTTAAAATGCCCTGTGTTTTTTACGGATTTATCAAGTTGTGCTTGTGCGTCATCTGATGCTTTTTTTGCAGTATTAGATACTTGTTTAGCTTGTGCTGTTGCCGCATTAGATACTTGTTTAGCTTGCGCAGCAGCTGCATTAGATACTTGTTTAGCTTGTGCATCTACAAATGATCTTGCAGTTTGATTATCTTCTAATGATTGTATTTTTGCTTTAACCTCTGTCCTATATGTTTTTAATGGTAATGGTGGTGGTGGCAGGTCGCTTCCGCCAACTAATTTTTTATTACGATTATTACCATTTTTATTACTATTTTCATTTTCATTTTCATTATCATTGTTATTACTATTTTCATTTTCATTATCATTGTTATTATTACTAATATGACATTTATTATTAATATATAATAATAAACATAATAATATTATTCCAATTATACGTCTATATCTTAATATAAAATATTTAATCTGTATAATAAGTTCATCATCATCATTTATAGTATATGCATCAATAATTAATAACTGTTTTATATAATTATAAACTATAATTATATATGATTTTATAATATCATAGTATGTTATAGACGTATTATTTGTTTGCATTGGTTGCATTGTTTTTAGTGTATTATGCATTTCTGACATTATGTTATTATATTATTATGTTTATTATAATAATTATGTATATTTGCGTTTGTGTTTATTTATACTATACTATACTATACTATACTATAATATTATAATTAATAGCATAAATAGCATAAATAGCATAAATAAAATAATAAAATAATAAAATAATAAAATAATAAAATAATAAAATAATAAAATAATAAAATAATAAAATAATAAAATAATAAAATAATAAAATAATAAAATAATAAAATAATAAAATAATAAAATAATAAAA
>Ga0214919_10006358_pt1 | contig 16271 bp, 9 predicted proteins | sample LL1503_MetaG_FD_177994 | JGI IMG/M metagenome (GOLD analysis project Ga0214919, IMG submission 177994) | Freshwater microbial communities from Lake Lanier, Atlanta, Georgia, United States - LL-1503 | ecosystem: Environmental > Aquatic > Freshwater > Lake | place: USA: Georgia | collected 2015-03-15 | reverse complement strand
GTCGCTAATGGTGTAGCTCACCACAATGGCCAAGGTATCACCCGCCGCGAGGTAGTTGAACGCCGAACTGGTGGGGTCTACCGTGAGCACGCCTGCGCTGCTCAGGCTCAACCCAGCAGGCACCGTGTCGCTGGCGGCTTCCCCGCCTACTTTGTAGGTCACACCGCTCAGGCTCAGGCTGTCTGTTGTATCTACGTCGCTCGCCCCACTCAAGAGGTCCAGGGTGAGGCTGTCGCCGGCTTCGGTGGCCGCTGCGCTGAGCGCTGCCCCTACCGTGGGCGCGTCGTTGGTGCCCGTGATGGTGATGGTGGCCGTTTGCGCTACCGTGCCGCCCTTGCCGTCGCTAATGGTGTAGCTCACCACAATGGCCAAGGTATCACCCGCCGCGAGGTAGTTGAACGCCGAACTGGTGGGGTCTACCGTGAGCACGCCTGCGCTGCTCAGGCTCAACCCAGCAGGCACCGTGCCGCTAGCGGCTGCCCCGCCTACTTTGTAGGTCACACCGCTCAGGCTCAGGCTGTCTGTTGTGTCCGCATCGCTCGCCCCACTCAAGAGGTCCAGGGTGAGGCTGTCGCCGGCTTCGGTGGCCGCTGCGCTGAGCGCTGCCCCTACCGTGGGCGCGTCGTTGGTGCCCGTGATGGTGATGGTGGCCGTCTGCGCTACGGTGCCGTCCTTCTTGCCGTCGCTAATGGTGTAGCTGACCGTGATGGTCTGGGTCTGGCCCGCTGCCAAAGCGTTAAAGGCTGCGTTGGTGGGGTCTATCGTGAGCACGCCTGCGCTGCTCAGGCTCAACCCAGCAGGCACCGTGCTGCTGGCTGTTGCCGTACCTACTTTGTAGGTCACGCCGGTCAAGCTCAGCTTCGCAGTTTCACCAACATCCAGGTCTCTAGCGCCGCTGAGCAAGTTCAGAGTTACGATTTCGCCCGCTTCGATGGCTTTTCCCGTAAGCGGATCACCTACTGTGGGCGCGTTATTCGGGGTGACGACTGCGTTTACCGCAGCTTGAAGTTCTGCCGCCGACTTGATTGTGGAGACCCCAGAAGCCGCTGATGCTGCAATGGAATCACCAAGTGAGCCTTGCGCAATGGTCTGTGCTCTCGCTATGGCTGCAAAAATGTCGGCAACGGAGCCCCCAGCCGCCACCGCGTCGGTGATCATGGTGTTAACGGCTGCAATACCGCTTGCCCCAGCGCTAGCAACCGCATTGAAATTGGTCAGCGCTGTACCGCTGAGTCCTGCACTCGAGGCTGACGCGTTCAAGATCGCCAAAAGAGTGCTTGAATCAGCCAAGGCAGCCAATCCACCACTGCCTAGCGCCGCAAGTTTTGCGGCAATAGACGCGGCCATGGTGGAGCTAAGCGCACTGGCGTCGCCACCGCTTGCCCCTGCCAAGGCGTTGCCACCAGCATCCATCAAGTTCGCCACCAGCACACCAGCCGCCTTCACCTGAAGGGCCACCGCCGCGAAGTCTGGATCATCTGCCTTGGCAACCGGGTCGAAGTTCAGTAGGTCAAAGCCCTCGGGCAAACCAAATGCCTTCAACATCGCGCTCAAGGCCTCGGCTTGAGTTTGACCGCTGGACATCAGCGACGAGACCAGAGTCGTGAGCGGCGTAATGGTGCTCGAACCGACGGGGCCTTTCAAAATGTTGGTGTACGCCAGTCCGGTAGACAGGTCTGTTCCACCAAACATCACGATAGGCGATGAATTCCCCTCGATGACATTGAGGTTAAAGGTACCGTCCGCGCCGGTTGTAGTCTTTGGTTCACCCTCTTGCCATACGCCGTCGCCGTTCAAATCCTGGAAAACTGTGGCACCAGAGATGTAGCCGTTAACCACCGTGCCGGGGTTGCTTTTAGTCTCGGTACTGACGGTTCCCGAGCCATTCACCGTCACCGTGGTCGTCACCTCGACATACGCACCGTTGACGTCTTTGACGTGGTAGCTGATGACAATGTTCAGCGTTTGGCCGTCGTTTAAATAGCTAAACGTCCCAGGGGTGATAACCAAGGTCTTGCCGTCCGCCGAAAGGCTTAAGCCATTGGGCACGGTCGTAGTGGCAGTGGCTGCACCTACTTTGTAAAGCAGCTGGTCTACCGTTAGCGTGGCCGTCTCGCCCGCATCTGCATCGGAGGCACCGGCCAGTAAGGACAGGTTAAAAGCCGCGCCGTTCTCGGACACCGTCGTGGGCCCTTGGCTGGCGAAGGTGGGCGCGTCGTTGGTGCCCGTGATAGTAATGGTGGCCGTCTGCGCTACCGTGCCGCCCTTGCCGTCGCTGATGGTGTAGCTGACCGTGATGGTCTGGGTCTGGCCCGCTGCCAAAGCGTTAAAGGCTGCGTTGGTGGGGTCTACCGTGAGCACGCCTGCGCTGCTCAGGCTCAACCCAGCAGGTACCGTGCCGCTGGCGGCTGCCCCGCCTACTTTGTAGGTCACACCGCTCAGGCTCAGGCTGTCTGTCGTATCTACGTCGCTGGCTCCGCTGAGCAAGTTCAGCGAGTAACTGGCGGCCGCTTCAAGGGCCGAGCTAATCAGCGCCGCAGCCACTGTAGGCGCGTGATTGACGCTCGAGGAGGTCGAGGAGGTCGAACCGGATGATCCGAGAGCAGCCACACCCACCAACGCCACTAGGGCGGGCAAGACAGCTGCCAAGCCCGCTGAAGCAGCGCCAGCGCTTGCTGCGGCCTCCCCAGCCGCGACGGCCTCGGCGCCCTCTACGGCGACGCCCTCTGTGGACAACTGCGCATACTGCACTGCATCCTGCAAGTAGCGACCCACTACCTCAAGCTCAGCATCCAGGACGCCCTGTTCCGCACCAGCCGCTGGCTCTTGGGTGGTCAGGTCTTCGCCAGATGCCTCTTGTGCCAGCGCTTCCCGCGCATACAAATCCGAAATCCGGGCGACTGCGTCGGCAATCGCGGTGTAGTCGATACCCGCCACCTGATCGCCAGCGGCGTCGCCAAAGACCTGGCGCACGGCGTCCAGATCCGAAGTGTCCATGGGCTGTCCCGCCAGAGTGGCATCCTGCGACAAGGCAGTAGCGCGCGCCTCTTGCACCAGAAAAACCAGCATGGCAAAGGAGAATGCCGAGGTTCCAAACTCACCCGAGAGACTCGAAACGCTGCGCACCAAACGCTTGAGCATCGGAGCTAGGCGGCTCTGCATGCCAGTTGGGTTAGATATTGCTTTGAAGGCGTGCATAAGTCGGGTGAGAATCAAAGTCTATAGACGTGAAGGTATCCACATAAAAATAGAAATACACGAATTTTGAGGTAACCAAAAAAATTTGGGAAAACTGTCGATTTCTTGGCATTATCCATTTTTTCAGTGTCATTTCCCACGAATCCTCATAGTTCGTGTATGTTTTCATCCACAAAGTGGGTAGAGAACCGGTCAGACACTTTGGGCGTCGGACTGCGGCACCTGTGGCCAGCGCCACCGCTACACTTATTCTCACCCCAACTCAAGCGGAACACACCCATGGAAGCCGGCGAAGCGACTGAATTGATTGAAAAAACCGAAGGCAGCGCCGACAAAAATCGCACCGCGCTGACCATTTCCATCCTGGCCATGGTGCTCGCCGTTGCCAGCCTGGGTGGATCGAACGCAGCCAAGGACATCACGCTGGAGAACACCCTTGCCGCTAATAGCTACGCCTTCTACCAGGCCAAGTCAATCCGCCAAACGACTCTGAAGGTCGCCGCCAGCGACCTGGAGCTACAGCTTTTGCGCGATCCCACCATGCCTGCAGCGGCCAAAGAGGCGATGCAAAAAAGGATCGAGGACTACAAAAAGACGATTGAGCGTTACGAGTCCGAGCCCGATACCAAAGAGGGTAAAAAAGAGCTGCTGATGGTAGCCAAGGAGCACGAAGCGGTGCGCAACCACGCGATGCGCGAGGACCCTTGGTTTGACTATGCCGAAGGCGCACTGCAAATCGCCATCGTGCTCTTGTCGGTATCTATCGTGGCCGGATTGCCCGTGTTATTTTGGGCCGGCGCCGCTTTGGGCAGTATGGGTGCTCTGTTCGCTGCGAACGGATTTTTCTTGTTTTATTAGGTTTTCCGGCTTCCTGGCTTTCCGGCCTTGCGCATTGGGGCTCCGCTGGCCGTGGCAGTAACCACCGCCTCGAAAAATACATTGCCGTCAATGTCGTTGTCGACGCTGTTGTCGCGTTGGCTAAACGCCACCACCACGCCATCGGCCCCAGCGTCCAAAGCGCGTTGGTTGGCCTGCGCCCCCGCAAGTTGCTGCGCATGTGCCACGGCCGAAGCCAAATCCCCAAAATCCACCGGCCCCTGGGCGGTAAACACCTTGAACACGCCGCGCGCCGGTTGGGTTAGCGTGATGTGCACGCGCTGCGACACCTGACCCAGCACCGCGCCCACGGCGTTGGCCACTTCGGCGTGCTGGGGCAGCTGCAACGCAACACCCAGGCCGCGCGCCACCGCCGGGTAGTAGCTGGCAGCGGGCGCGCCCACACCCACCAGTGGCATGGTGGGCGAGAACTGCAGTTGAAAGACTGGGGCTTGCGCGGCAGCGCGGTCGGTAGCCGCCGGGTCCGCGCCATCGGCCGTCTGCGCCTGCGTGTTAGCCTGAGCCAGTTTGTCACCCGCCAGCGCCATGGTGGTCAGCAGCGCAGCTACTTTGCCGGCCGACGACTCGTTCATCTGCCCGGCGTCATTCAGCCCGGCTTCGATCAGTTTTTGGCAAATCGTGTCCACCACCTTGGCTACGACGTCTTGCGCAGGGCCGAGGGCGTCGCCTTGCTTCCAGGTGCCCAGGCCGTACATGTGGCGCATCTGGCGCGCCCAGATGCGCGCGGCCAAGGTAGCGCCCGCCGCGTTCCAGTGACTTGACAGGCCCAACACATGGGCCGCGTCGCTGGGGGTAAAACCACTGTAAATAGCCAGGCCCTTGCGCTCCAGTCGGGCGATGGCGCGCGCCAGAGCGCGGTTTTCCATATTGGCGCGCTCCAGGTCCACCGGGCCTTTTGCCAGGGTTTCCCACGCGAAGAGTTCGTCGTCGTTCAGGCGCGAGAGCAGCGCGGCGTCCGCGTGCAGGCGCTGGGCAAAGCGCATCTGGCTGGCGTGGGGCGTCTCGTGCTGCTGGCGCTCCAGCGCCGCCAAAATCTGTGGGTGCTGGTGGGCCAGCAGGCTCATCGGCACCACGCGGCGCGGCCCGATGGTCAGGCCTTCGCCGCCGTGCAGGCGCACCTCGCTGTCGCCGCCCAAGCCCACGGCATAGACCTTGACCGCCTCGACCATGGGCCGCCAGTTGCCCACCAGGGCGCCGTCAAAGCTGAGTTCGGGCAGGCCGTTGCGCACCACGGCAATGTCGGTGGTGGTGCCGCCCATGTCGGCCACCACGGCGTTTTGCAGGCCGCTTAGGGCGCAGGCCCCCAGCACGCTGGCCGCCGGGCCCGAGAGCACGGTGTTGACCGGGCGGCGCAAGGCGCTCGCCACATTGATGAGCGAGCCGTCGCCCTGCACCACCATCAGCGGCGCGTCAATGGCGCGCGCGGCCAGGGTGCGCTGCACCGATTCGATCAGCGCCTTGACATGAAAAATCATGCGCGCGTTCAGCGCTGCGGTCAGGGCCCGCCGGGGTGCGCCCAGGCTGGAGGCCAGCTCGTGGCCGCAGGTGACCGGCACGTCACACATATCTTGCACCCAGGCGCGCAACTGCAGCTCGTGCGCCGGGTTGCGCACGCCAAAAGTGGCTGAGATGGCAAAGGCTGACACCCGGCCCATGTGCTGGGTGATGGCTGCGCGCGCGGCCGCCTCGTCGAGCGCCTCTGTGGCGATACCGCCGGCGTCGTGGCCGCCGCTCAAGCACACAATGCCTTCGTTGCCCAACAGGTCGACCAGACCGCTGCTTTTGACCTGCAGCGCGTCGTAGCCCGCCAGCAGCACACACACCGGCGAGCCGCGCCCCTCGACCACCGAGTTGGTGGTCAGCGTGGTGGACAAGGAAACCAGGGTCACCAGCGCCAGCCATTCTTGGGGCAGCTGGTCCAGCGCACCGGCAATGCCCTGGGCCAGGTCAAAGCGCGTGGTCAGGCTTTTGGCCGATGCCACGACCTGCTTTCGGTCGTTCAGCAGTACCGCGTCCGTGAACGTGCCACCGGTATCAATGCCCAGGGAATAGGCCATGGTCTGCCTCAAAAAGAAAAGGGGTGGGGATGCCAGGCGCGGGCAGCGGGGAGCAGCCCCGCATCCCGGTCAGGCGGCACCGGCTTCGCAGAGCCAGCGAAACAGGTAGTCAGCAAAGCTGCGACGCACGGTGAGCTCGAAATGCGTGCCGACGGCCAGGCAGACGATGGTGGCGCCGGCTTTGGCCACGTGGCTTTGCGCCACGGCCCCAGCAGCAAAAGCGCGGGGATGAAAGTCCAGCGGGCAGCCGCGCGAGAGCAAGTCTGCTGCAGCCGCACCCTGCACGGTGAGCGTGGTAAATCCATGGCCCACTGGCACGAGCGACACGTGCTGACCCACCAGCGCGCTGCGCAGGGTCGTCTCCATGGCCTCGGCTGGGCTGGGGTGCTGGTAGTGTGGGCCACTGGGGGGGAGCTTGAGCACCCACTCATCGGGCCCGAGCCACAGCAGTTGACCGGTCGCGCCTAAGCTGGCGGTGTTGGCAATAAGTGGCAGCGGCAAACCTGTGGCGTTTTGCACGGCCGAGACAAACCCGGCGTCGGCCGCATTGCCCCGGATATTGAGCATGTCGGTAAACGCCAGTTCACCCAGGGTGACGCTGGCCCCATCCACCGACAGCACGCGCGAACCTTGGCCTATTAGCGGCGCCAGGGGGCTTTCCAAAACAACATTAGACATGGTGGCGTTTCCCTTCGGGGTCGAAAAAGACCGGGCTGCAAATGGTGGCGGCGACGATGCGTCCGTCCACCAGCGGGACATAAACCTTTTCGCCCATGCGCGACAAACCGCCGCGCACTACCGCCATGGCGATCGGGCGGCCTACGGTGGGGCTGAAATAGCTGGACGTGACGTGGCCGACCATGGGCACCGGAAGCGCGGGCAAGGTGGCGCTGCGGGTGATTTGTGAGCCCTCGGGCAGCACGGTGGCTGCGTCGTCGGTCAGCAAACCGACTAGCTGCTTGCGGTCACTGGCGGCGGTGTCGCTGCGGCTCAAGGAACGGCGGCCCAGAAAGTCCTTGGTCTTGGACACCATGCCACCCATCCCTAGGTCGTAGGGCGTGATCGAGCCATCGGTCTCTTGACCAACGATGATGTAGCCTTTTTCGGCGCGCAGCACGTGCATGGACTCGGTACCGTAAGGCGTGATGTCGAACTCGGCACCTGCAGCCATCAACTCGCGCCACACGTGGGCGCCGGTGTGCGAGGGCACGTTCACTTCAAACGACAACTCGCCCGAGAAGCTGATACGCATGATGCGCGCCTTAACGCCCGCCACGGTGCCTTCGCGGTAGCTCATGAACGGGAATGCCTCGGGCGACAAATCGACGTCGCTGCACAGCTTTTGCACCACCGCGCGGCTCTTGGGGCCGACCACGGCAAAGGTCGACCATTGCTCGGTGACGGTGGTCATGAACACCTTCATGTCGGGCCACTCGGTTTGCACCCAGCGCTCCATCCAGCCCAGCACGCGCGCCGCGCCGCCGGTGGTGGTGGTCATCAAAAAGCGCTCTTCGCCCAGGCGCACGGTCACGCCGTCGTCAAACACCATGCCGTTCTCGTCGAGCATCAGGCCGTAGCGCGCCTTGCCAATCTCCAGCTTGAGCCAGGGGTTGGTATACATCCAGTTGAGCAACTTGGCCGCGTCCGGGCCCTGGATGTCGATCTTGCCCAGGGTGGAGGCGTCCATGATGCCCACGCCATTGCGCACGGCCATCACCTCGCGCTTGACCGCCTGGTGCATGTCTTCGCCCGCCTTGGGAAAGTACCAGGGGCGCTTCCACTGGCCCACGTCCTCAAACGGGGCGCCTGCGGCTACGTGTTGGCGGTGCGCACTGGTGTGGCGCGCGGGGTCAAACAGGTCGCCGCGCTCCAGGCCGGCAAAAGTGCCAAAGCTAATCGGCACGTAGTTGGGGCGGAAAGTAGTGGTTCCGACCTTGTCGATGGGCTTGCCCAGGGCGCGGGCGGCCAGCGCCATGCCGTTGATATTGCCCAGCTTGCCCTGGTCGGTGCCGAAACCCATGGCGGTGTAACGTTTGATGTGCTCGATCGACTCAAAGCCTTCGCGCACCGCCAGCTCAATGTCGCTGGCGCCCACGTCGTTTTGGTAGTCAATAAAGGCCTTGGCGCGACGCGACACGGGCTCACCCGTTTCGGCAATCCAGAAGGCGGCAATAGGCTCGTGCACCGGCTCGGTCACTGCAAACCTTTGCGCCGCAGCAGTAAAGCCCGCCGCCGTAGCCGCAGCGGCCCCGGCTTGGGTAGCCTGGGCCAAGGTCTGGGCCAATGTGGCGGTCGCGGCGCAGGCGCCCACGCTGGCCTGACCTCGCATGGGCGTGCCGGGTTGGAACGAGCAAGTGGCGTCATTCCAAACCACTTTTCCGCCCGAGTGTGAATACAGGTGAATGGCCGGGTTCCAGCCCCCGGCCATGCCCAGCGCGTCGCAGGCCAGTACGCGATGGGTGCCGGTAGCGCGCTCGCCCACCATCTGGCACACGGTGACCGATGTCACAGCCACGCTGCCGCTGGCGTGCAAGGGCACGTGGCCGCGCAGGACGGTGACGCCAGCGTCCTTGGCTTGTTGCACCAGGCTGCCTGAGGTTTTGCTCTCGGGCCGGGTGTCGACCACTGTTACTGCAGCGCCTGCGCCTTTGAGGGCCAATGCGTCGGCGTAGGCGGTGTCGTTGTTGGTCAGCAGCACCAGGTCCTTGCCCACAAGCACGCCGTAAAGCGCCAGGTAGTCGGCCATGGCCGAGGACAGCATCACGCCGGGCAGGTCGTTGTTGCCAAATACCATGGGACGCTCGTGTGCGCCGGTGGCCAGCACCACCTGGGTGGCGCGCACGCGCCACAGGCGCTCACGAAAACCGCTGCGCTGCTTGAGCGGCACATGGTCATTTAAAGATTCGCGCACGGTGACAAAGTTGTGGTCGTGGTAACCAAACACCACGCCGCGTTTGATGATGCGCACTTCCGGGTGCACCGACAACTCGGTCTCAGCCGCTTGCACCCAGGCAGACGCCGACATGCCGTCGATGGTGCCCGGCAGGCGGTGCGCCGAGCCGCCCAGCACGGGACCCAGTTCGGCCAGAATCACCCGCGCACCGCTGCGCGCCGCTGCCAGCGCCGCCGCCAGTCCGGCCACGCCGCCACCGGCCACCAGCACGTCGCAGTGCACGTTTTGGTGCACGTAGGAGGCCGTGTCTTGCACTTCAGGCGCAGCACCCAGGCCACCGGCCTTGCGGATAAAGCGCTCGTAAAACATCCAAGCCTTGGCCGGCCACATGAAGGTCTTGTAGTAAAAGCCCGCCGGAAACAGCGGCGTGCCCCAGCGGTTGGGGCTGAGCAGGCGGCTTAAAGCGCTGGGCCAGCCGTTGACGCTTTCAGCCGTGAGGCGGTCGTACAACTCCACCTCGGGCATCTTGGCGTTGGGAATGGTGTGGGCACCGGACTCCAGTTGCACCAGCGCCGACGGCTCTTCGATGCCGGAGGTGACGATGCCACGCGGCCGGTGGTACTTCCAGGAGCGCGAAAAAAGGCTCTCGCCCGCCGCCAGCAGGGCCGAGGCCAAGGTGTCACCGGCAAAGCCCTTGAAGACCCGGTCGTTGAACTTGAATTGGACCGTTTTGGAGCGGTCAATGCGTTCGCCCCGCGCGGGGATGCGGCTGCCGCTCATCGGGCAGTCCCTGCGCCCGCGTTGCCCTGGGGCGCCTCGCCAGGTTTGTAAAACTGGGTGAAGGCGTAGCTGACGGTGTGGCGCTCGGCGTTGAACCAGCGCCTGCAACCCGCAGCGTGCAACCACTGTTCGCGGTGCAGGCCTTTGGGGTTTTTGCGCATAAACAGGTAGTCGCCCCACTGTTCATCGCTCAGGGCGTCGGTATCGAGCGGGCGGGCGATATGCGCCTCGCCGCCGCAGCTGAATTCACTTTCGGCGCGGGGACCGCACCACGGGCAGGTAATTTGTAGCATCTTCGGAATTCTCTTGTATCGTTTTCAGTGCGCCACACCCGCAGCACCGTGTTCGTCAATCAGGTGCCCCGTGGTGAATCGGTTCAGGTCAAACGCCGCGTTCAACGCATGTGGCCGGTCTTGCGCAATGGTGTGCGCCATCACCCAGCCCGAGCCCGGCGTGGCCTTGAAGCCGCCAGTGCCCCAGCCGCAGTTGAAATACAGGCCTTTGATATACGTCTTGGAGATGATGGGGCAGGCGTCTGGCGCCACGTCCACAATGCCGCCCCACTGGCGGTTCATGCGCACCCGGCGGAAGATGGGGAACAGCTCGCAAATGGCTTGCAGCGTGTGCTCGATCACCGGGAACGAACCGCGCTGGCCATAACCCACATAACTGTCAATGCCCGCGCCAATCACCAAGTCGCCCTTATCCGACTGGCTTGCGTAGGCGTGGATGGCGTTGGACATGACCACCGTGTGCAAGATGGGCTTCATGGGCTCGGACACCAAGGCTTGCAAGGGGTGGCTCTCCAGCGGCAGGCGGATGCCCGCCATGTCGGCGATCACGGTGCTGTGTCCGGCGGCGACTACGCCAATTTTTTTGCTCTTGATGACGCCGCGCGTGGTCTCGATGCCCACCACCTGGTCGCCCTCGCGCTGCACACCGATGACCTCGCAGTTTTGGATGATGTCCACGCCCAACCGGTCGGCAGCACGGGCAAAGCCCCAGGCAATCGCATCGTGGCGCGCCACACCGGCGCGCGGCTGGAAGGACGCCCCCATCACCGGGTAACGCAGGCTGCTGCTGGTGTTCATGATGGGCACCATGGCCTTGATCTCTTCGGGGCTGAGCACCACGCCATCCACGCCGTTCAGGCGGTTGGCGTTGACGCGGCGGTGGATGTCGCGCATGTCTTGCAGCGAGTGACCCACGTTCATTACGCCGCGCTGGCTGAACATGGTGTTGTAGTTCAGCTCTTGCGACAGGCCTTCCCACAGTTGCAACGCCTTCTCGTACAAGTGCGTGGCGTCGTCCCACAGGTAGTTGGAGCGCACGATGGTCGTGTTGCGCGCGGTGTTGCCGCCACCCAACCAGCCGCGCTCGACCACCGCAATATTGCGCATGCCGTGCTCTTTGGCCAGGTAATAGGCGGTTGCCAGGCCGTGGCCGCCGCCGCCTACGATGATGGCGTCATAACTGGCCTTGGGCGCCGGGCTGCGCCACTGCTTTTGCCAGTTCTCGTGGTACGACAGTGCGTTGCGCGCGAGCGCGAAGATGGAAAAGTGACTCACAGGGTTTCTTTCGTCATTGCATCAGTGCACAAAGGAAGAGATTTTGCCGCGTTTCGGCCAAAGAACGTCGAGAAAGCACCGCGCCTGAATGCGCCCTCACCATCGAGCGGTTGACTACGACCGCCACGCCAACCAATGCGAGCAAACAAACCCGCCCCGCAACCCCTGGCCAGTAGCACCGCAGCCGGTGCGACAAAACCAAATGCGCTGTTAGAGCTCCCCTTTGTCCCCGCCGGGGGCGAAGGGGCGGGGGGATGTGGGGGCAAACAAGCGCCAAATAATCCATAAAACCAAAACTCAACATTCGATGACATTCACAGCCAGCCCGCCGCGAGAAGTCTCTTTGTACTTGGTCATCATGTCCCGCCCGGTATCGCGCATCGTCTTGATCACCTGGTCCAAAGACACAAAATGCGTACCGTCACCCCGCAGCGCCATGCGCGCCGCATTAAGCGCCTTCACCGAACCCATGGCATTGCGCTCAATGCATGGTATTTGCACCCGCCCACCCACCGGGTCGCAGGTCAGACCCAGGTTGTGCTCCATGCCAATCTCAGCGGCGTTTTCCACCTGCATGGGCGTGCCGCCCATCACGGCGGCCAAACCGGCTGCGGCCATGGAACAGGCCACACCGACCTCGCCCTGGCAGCCGACTTCGGCGCCGCTGATGGACGCGCTCTCCTTGTACAAGAGACCAATGGCCCCGGCGGTGAGTAAAAAGTCGCGGATGCCGCTTTGGCTGGCGCCTGCGCAAAAGCGGTCGTAATAGTGCATGACGGCGGGCACGATGCCAGCCGCACCGTTGGTGGGGGCGGTGACCACACGGCCACCGGCGGCGTTTTCTTCATTCACGGCCATGGCGTAGACGTTCACAAAGTCCAAAATCGTCAGCTGGTCCTTGAGCGCCTGCTCCGGCTGGCTGCTCAAACTGCGGTGCAGCTCAGCGGCGCGGCGTTTGACCAGCAGGTTGCCGGGTAAATGGCCTTCGGTGCGGATGCCGCGCGCCACACAGGCCTTCATGGCGTCCCAAATGGTGTCTAAGCCCGCGTTGACCTCGGCGTCGCTGCGCCAGGCCAGTTCGTTGGCGCGCATCACCTGCGCGATGGTCAGGCCGCTGCCCGCGCAAATGGCGAGCAAGGCATCGCCGCTGGCAAAGGGAAAGCGCACCTTGGTCGGGTCTGGCACCATGCGTGGCACGCTGCCGGTGCTGGCATTGTTGGCGTCGGCGTCTTCCTGTGACACCACAAAACCGCCACCGACCGAAAAATAGCGCCGCTCCTGCAGCAGCGCACCGCCACCGTCAAAAGCCATGAACTTGACGCCGTTAGGGTGGTAGGACAGCGTTTCGCGGCGCAAAAATAGCACGTCGGTCTTCTCGGCAAAGGCGATTGCTTTTTCGCCACCAAGGTGCAAGGTTTTGGCCGTACGCAGGGATTTGATCCGGCTGGCCATGGTGTCGGGGTCAATCGTGTCGGGCTGTGCGCCCTCCAGGCCCAGCATCACGGCCGTGTCGGTGCCGTGTCCTTTGCCGGTGGCTCCCAGCGAGCCGTAGAGGCGTACTTCCACCCGCTCGGTCCTGGCGAGTTGGCCGTCGTTTTGCAAGGCGCGGGCGAACAGGGCCGCAGCCTTCATCGGGCCCACGGTGTGGGACGACGACGGACCGATGCCAATCTTGAACAGATCAAAAACGCTCAAGGCCATTGCGGCTTCCTTCCAATGTCAATGTCAGTGCGCGCAGGCGCAACGGCCAGAACCGGTGGGTCGCATGCTGGAACGCAAGCCCGATTGTGTGGAGCGTGGGCCCGCCACGGGTGTCCACTTTACGACGCGTGACGGTGCCTGAGCGACAGCGCGCCCCTGACGTGGACGGGCAAGTGCGCGTCGCATAGTGGCTATAGTGGCCACACGCGCTTGCCGATACTCGTTACCAACACGGTGCGCGCCTGTCGCGCGCGACCGCCAGCATGCTTGGAGATAAGCCATGGACGAAGTAAACACCCCCACCGAGCAGCCAGACGCCGCCGCTCCCCGCAACCGCCGCACCGCTGGCGGGCGCGAAGCCAAGCGCGCCGCGCGTGCCGCCCGCAGCGGCGTCTCCGTGCCCTATATCACCCGCAAGATTCCCTACTACGAGGTGCTCGACGAAGAGGGCCTGGAAATCATCGAGCGCAATGCCGACACGATTTTGGAAGAAGTCGGCATTGATTTCCGCGACGACGCCGAGGCCCTGGACATCTGGCGCAAAGCGGGTGCCGACGTCAAAGGCGAGCGCGTGCGCATGCCGCGCGGCATGTGCCGCGCCATCGTGCAGGCCAGCGCGCCCCGCGAGTTCACCCAGCACGCGCGCAACCCCGCAAACAACGTTGTCATTGGCGGAAAGAACTCTGTGTTTGCCCCGGCCTACGGTTCGCCGTTTGTGCGCGACCTGGACAAGGGCCGACGCTATGCCACGATTGAAGACTTTCAAAACTTCGTGAAGCTGGCCTACACCGCCCAGTCGCTTCACCACTCGGGCGGCACCATTTGCGAGCCGGTGGATTTGCCAGTCAACAAGCGCCACTTCGACATGGTCTACGCGCACATGAAGTACAGCGACAAGCCCTATATGGGCTCGGTCACCCACCCCAGCCGCGCACACGACACGGTAGAGATGTCCAAGGCTTTGTTTGGCGACAACTACCTCGACCCGCTGACGGGCAAGCCCAAGACGGTGTGCATCAGCCTGATCAACGCCAACTCGCCCATGACCTTTGACGACACCATGCTCGGTGCGGCCAAGGTGTATGCGCGTGCCAACCAAGCCACCATCATCACGCCCTTCATCCTGGCCGGCGCCATGTCGCCGGTCACGGTGGCGGGCACCTGCGCGCAAACCTTGGCCGAGGCTTTGGCGGGTATGGCCTTTGTGCAGCTGGTCAACCCTGGCGCGCCGGTGGTGCTGGGCAGTTTTGCGTCGAGCATTTCCATGCAGTCGGGCGCGCCCACTTTTGGCACACCCGAGCCCGCGCTGGTGCTGTACGTGATGGCTGCGCTGGCGCGCCGTGTGGGCGTGCCGTTTCGCTCGGGCGGCGGACTGTGCGGCTCCAAAATTGCCGATGCGCAAGCGGCGTCGGAGGCGGCCAACACCATGCTCCCGACCTGCCTGGGCGGCGTCAACTTTGTGCTGCACACGGCGGGCTGGCTAGAGGGCGGCCTGTCCATGGGATACGAGAAATTCATCATGGACTGCGACCAGGCCGGCATGATGCACACCCTGTTGGGCGGCGTCGACGTGTCCGAGAACGGCCAAGCCATGGACGCCATCCGCGAAGTCGGCCCGGGCAAGCACTTTTTGGGCTGCGCCCACACCCAGGCCAATTTTGAGAGCGCGTTTTACCGCTCACCCATTACCGACAACAACAGCTTTGAGCAGTGGGAGGCCGAAGGCTCGGTGGACATGTCGGTGCGGGCCAATGCGCTGTGGAAGAAGCAGCTCGCCGAATACGTGCCCCCGGCAATCGACGCTGCCGCCGATGAAGCGGTGCTGGACTATGTGAACCGGCGCAAGGCTTCGTTCCCCGACTCCAACGTCTAAAGCCGCAAGGTCAGGCTGCAGCCGTCTGCCGCTTGGCCATCACCTCGTCCAACCAGTCCACGCGCATTTCGGGCACGGCGGTAATCAGCTTTTGCGTGTAGGGATGCTCGGGCTGGTCGAAGATCTTGTCGGTCTCGTCAAAGGCGACAAACTGGCCTTGGAGCATCACGGCGGTGCGGTGCGCAATGCGGTGCACCACATCGAGGTCGTGGGTGATCAGCACATACGACAAGCCTAACTCGCGCTGCAGCTTGCGCAAGAGCGTCAAAATTTCTTCCGCCACCAGCGGATCGAGTGCCGAAGTGGGCTCGTCCAAAATAATGAGGTCGGGCTTGGCCGCCAGCGCACGCGCAATGCAGACGCGTTGCTTTTGACCACCCGAGAGTTGTCCCGGTCTGCGATCGAGAAATTCCAGCGGCAGCTCCACTAGCGCCATCAGCTCCTTGGCGCGCGCCAGCACCTCGGCGCGGCCAACGCCAAAGTAAAACTCCACCGGGCGGCCCACAATATCAAGCACGCTTTGGCGCGGGTTGATGGCCACGTCCGGGATCTGGTAGACGAGTTGGATCGTGCGTTTGAGCTCTTTGCTGCGACCACTCAGTGCGGGGGGTAGCGCCTTGCCCTGAAAAAGAATCTCGCCGCTGCGTGGCGTTAAGAGGCCGGTGATGATGCGCGCCAGTGTCGATTTGCCCGAACCCGATTCGCCCACCACGGCGACGGTTTCGCCCCGTTTGACGTCTAGTGAGACGCCGCGCACGACATGAAAGTCGCCATAGTAGGCGTGGCAGTCCTTAATGGACAGCACCGTCTGGGGCTTTACGGTGGCTGCCACCGCGCGCTCGCTGGCAGCGGCGCCGCGCACTGCGACCAGGCGCGCCGTGTAGTCTTGGGTGGCGCGGTGCAAGATTTGTTCGGTCAGGCCTTCTTCTACCTCTTTGCCGTGGCGCAGCACCTTGATGCGGTCTGCCACCTGGGCCACCACGGCCAGGTCGTGCGTTATGTAGAGCGCCGCGGTGTGGTAGCGGTGAATCAGGGACTTGAGCAGAATCAGCACCTCGATCTGCGTGGTCACATCCAGCGCAGTGGTAGGTTCGTCTAGCACCAACACGTCGGGGCGGCAGGACATGGCCATGGCCGCCATGGCGCGCTGCAACTGGCCGCCGGACACCTGGTGCGGGTAGCGTGCGCCAAAGTTGTGCGGGTCCGGTAGGTCCAGGGCCACAAACAGCTCGCAGGCCCATGTTTCGGCCTCGGCGCGTGTCATGAGTTTGTGCAAAACCGGCGCCTCACACACCTGATCCATC
>Ga0214919_10006357_pt1 | contig 16274 bp, 22 predicted proteins | sample LL1503_MetaG_FD_177994 | JGI IMG/M metagenome (GOLD analysis project Ga0214919, IMG submission 177994) | Freshwater microbial communities from Lake Lanier, Atlanta, Georgia, United States - LL-1503 | ecosystem: Environmental > Aquatic > Freshwater > Lake | place: USA: Georgia | collected... | reverse complement strand
AATGTTAAATTTGGTGTAGATATGAAATTTCTCATTTGTTTTCCAATACTCCAATCACCTATGATAATAATATGGTCTTTACTATATTTATTTACTATTTTATTTACCATATTATCTTCTGTTCGTTTCCTATTGATGTATCCATACCATTTGTATTGACGAAAATTTAGTTCTTGATATAAAGGAACTAATGTTTCATTTGCTTTTATTTTTTTAGTAATGTATTCTTGGAATTTTTCTATATTACAGGTTTTAGAATTATGTTTATTTAACCCTTCTTCTATTTTAGTAATACCTATTTTGTCCTTGTAATTTTTTAGCAATAATTGGTATTTTAATCGTTTTGTTTCTTTCAAATACATTCTATTCGTATAAGAAAAATAATTACCATCATCATCCATCATAGAAAATAGTGTTCTTTTACCAGGGTCAATAAAAATATGTTTTCCTTATAATTCTTCTTTTGAAATTTCATCTATATAAGGAAATTCTGGATTTTCTTGTTGTTCTTCCTTTTTAGATTTTTTAGGTTTATCTTTATTTTCCAATCGTTTTTGTTTTGCTTGTTCTTTTTGAAGTTGTTTCTTATCTTCTTTGATTTTATCCTTTTGTTCTTTGGTTAATCCTTGTAATGCTTTCTTTCCTGCTTTTTTCTTATCTTTCTTTTCTTGTTCTTTTTCTACAAAATCTTTATGTAAAAATCTCAACGAAGTAGCATATCCATCTGTAATAATGGTATAATCAAAAACATAATTCTTTCTTGTATGTTTTATATTGAAAATTGTATTCCAAATAAATTCTTTATTTTGTTCTAAACAATTATACAAATTTCCTTTTGTTTTATTTTTTGGTTTTCCTTTATTTTTTCCTGATTTTATTTCAGTTGTTTCTTTAATCCAAATATCTAATAATTTTTGATGCTTTTCTGTTTCTATAAATAATTCTACTAATGCTTTTGTATCTACTTGAATGTGTCTTGGTATAGAGTTTGTTTGTATAGGAAAAAACTGAAAGGATTTCCTATTTAAATTCTCTAATTCTAAACACATAAAAATCATATATTTCAAATACTTATAAGGTGAAACTTTAATATCATAGTAATAACTGGTTTCAAAAATTTCAGGAACAATTTTATAACGATTTTCTTTTAACCAAATATGGTATTTTTCATCACAAGTGAGAGTATTATTGATAATATCATTTTTAACTAAATTTATTTCTCTGTAAAGTTGTTTCTTAAATTCTTTATTTTCTATTTGTTCTTGATAAATATGTTTGAAATAGGAATTTACAAAGCGTTTAATATAATCAAAAAATCTCATCTTTATATTATTCTCAATAGCAGTAATCATCGTAGTAGCATAATAGTCTAAAATAGATGATAAATTACTGCCATCTTCTAATTCAAATATATTCAAGTTTTGAAACTCATCTAATAAAATAGCATTATTACCTTTTGGTTTTTGTCCTGATGAAGATTTCATTATTGATTTCATACACATAGAAATAGTGTCTCCTGTAATTTCAGGTATTTTTTGATTATTATGATACTTATGAAGAACCCATAGTCGCAATAAAAAATATGTTTTTGTTGTAATAGAGTTTGTTCTAATAATAGCATTTTGTAAAATTTCCATATTATCCTTAACTTCCTCATTATCCTTATAAAGAATAGATGTAATAGGAAGTTTCAAACACCGATATTTATCAGGAGGTTCTTTTTTGGAATTCATCCTATATAATTTATATAAAGAAAATATCTTTAACTAAATATACGCAATTATTATATTTTCCTAAATAATTAAAAAATTGAAATAAATTTATTATAAAAAATTATACATAAACTATTAAATAAGATGTCAAAACATTATATTCTTCGTGTAGGTCATGGTAATAATTTCAAAAATAGCAGTAATGTTTCTATTTGGGCTGTAAAATCAAGAAATAAAAGTTTCCTAAAAAAAGTCAAAGAAGGTGATAAATTATGGTTTATTAAAAATAAAGAAAAGGGTGATATCTATAATGGTAAAATAATTGCCGTTGCCGATTTTGTTTCTAAAAATGAACGAGTTATTGGTCCTTTAATAGCAATTACACCAAATAATGATGAACTTGGATAGGATGAAAAAGGAGGATTTTGTGATATTGAAATACACTACAATAATTTATATAATTTAACTGATTGTAATTTATTTACAGGACAAAATAACCAAACTACTATATGTGAATATGATAACATTAAAACTGGGTTATTAGTAAATTTAATTGTAGAATATGAATATATATCTAAATACTCAAAAATCACAAAAACAATGTAAAATAAAAATTTATATATTTTCGCTTACTTCTTTCTCTTGTTTCATTTTTTCCTTTCTTTTTTGATATGCCCTTTGTCTATATTCCTTTAATTTTTCAGGATTTTCTTCCTTTAACTTTTGTAAATAATTAGAACCTAATTCCTTATATTTTTCTTTATTTTTTTCATAATATCGTTTATGATTATCTCCATTTGTATATTTTTTTAATCGTTCTTCTAATTCTATGTTCTTTTTTTTTAATTCTTCATTTTCTTTTTTTATAATATCTATTTCTTCCATTTATTATTATATAATAATTATTTTTAAATATTTTGTGTATATTTATTATGAAGCAACATACCGAAGACTATAAACTTACTGCTGTTAAATATTATTTAGACCATAATGAACATAATGAAGATATGCGTGATACTTGTAATATATTCAATTGTAAGTATCAATCATTATCAAGATGGATAAAAACATATAAACAAAAAGGTAATTTAAACAGAAAAACTCGTAAAAATCATAATCTTAAAATTACACCTGAAATTGAAAAATTTGTTAAAGAGTATGTAAGAAAATATAATACAACTACTTTAAGTGAGTATTTATAAATTTCAACCTTATTTATTTTTAAATCCTTATTTATTTTATTTTAAAATATAATAAATAAAATATCTTATCAATAACTTATTAATAAGATATTTATTAATATTTATAAAACATTTAAAAATCGTTATTTAGAATTATAGTTAAGGTTGATTTTAACAAATATCCACTTTTTATGGGAATTATCAAAATTAGTAAATGAAAAATATAAAGTTCATTTAACCGATATGAGTATTTATAATATTTTACATAAACATAAACTTACACGAAAGCGTTTAAGAAGTAAATATTATCCTGAAAAGAAAGAAGGACAAGAAAAAGAAGATTTGGAAGAGTTTTATAAAAAGTTAAAAGAATTTGATTATAAAAGAACTATATGTTTAGATGAAACCTCTATATATTTGAATATGACTTTAACCTATGGAAGAAGCAGGAGTGGAACAAGAGTAATAAAAAAGACAAATAAATATCCTTACAAAAGATTTAATTTGCTATGTGCTATAAGTGCGGATAAAGTAATTGGTTGGAAATTGTATCCTGAAAGAAAAGGAGGTGTAAAGACAAATGATATATTAGAATTTTATGATGAATTCATACATACAAAATATAAAAATTATTTGGTAATAATGGATAATGCGGTTATCCATAAATCAAAAATCATAAGAGAAACAATAGAAAATGATAATAATCATTTGATTTATTCTGTGCCTTACCATCCTGAAACCAATTCAATTGAAGAATTTTTTAGTCAATTAAAACATTATATCAAGAAAGAAAGTCCTAATACATATGAGGATATTTATAATGTAATTTCTAATATTTTAGAGAAGAAAATAAAAAAGGAACATTTAACAAACTACCTGAAACATAGTTATAAAATATATAAATCATAACTGCATTTTGTCTCATTTTTCTTTTTGGTCGGTGTAATAGATATAAATATTGGACATAATTTTATTACAAATCATCCTCCAATGATTATTCGTAATAAAGTTAATTATAATAATATTTAAGAAAAAAAATATTTACTATAATGATAGATGATATAATGTGGGGTATTAATAAAAATAATCTTCAAAAGTTAGAACCGATATTTCGTAATAATTATGAACAACCTATAATTAAGTGAGTATTTATAAATTTCGACCTTATTTATTTTTAAATCCTTATTTATTTTATTTTAAAATATGATAAAATATCTTATCAATAACTTATTAATAAGATATTTGTTAATATTTATAAAACATTTTAAAATCGTTATTTAGAATTATAGTTAAGGTCGATTTTAACAAATATCCACTTAATACCTTCTATACGTACTAGATATAACAAACATGATGTATCTCAAAAAAATATGTTTAATAGTACACAAACACTACGTATACCATCAATAAATGATTCTGCATCAAAATCTATATCAAAAATATTAGAACTTACAAAAAAATATCCTATACAGGATAAAAATAATTATACAAGAGAGTTATTTTATGCATTTTATGGTATATTTATAGAATAATTTTTAAAGTTAATATTAGTACTATTAAAATTATGATAAGTGATACATCTATACATTCTAAAATGAATATTACATATAATGATTTGTTGGAAAGAATATGGCAATTAATTAAGAATCATTCTGAAAAAAATAATTTAATAGAAAGGTTAAAAACAGAAATGCATGATTCTTATATACACTGTTTTACTGGAAGGATTAATCGTCTTATTAATTCTTTATCTAGATTTATTGAAGGAGTTGGAATTACAATATCTGAAAAAGAGGAACTTCAAAATGAAATTACAATTATTAAAAAATTTGGTGAGAAGAAAATATTAAAAGAAATGAATGGTGCATTTAATTGTAGAAATTTAGAAGAAAATTATAAAAATGCATGGATTGAAGCATTAGAAGATTATTAAAAATTTGTCTATATAATATTTATAGATAAATTACTTTTAAAAAAGAATAATTTATTAATATTCTAAATATTAATAAATTTAAAAAAATATATTTTTTATAAAATAATTACAGTGAACTTAAATATTCTATAAAATCATCATTAGTTCTACCTCCATTATATTCTTGATAATCACTTGATAATCCAGATGGATAGTATCTTATTGTTGGGAATCCTTTAATATTTTGTGATTTAACTAAATCTTTATTTTCTTCATCTTCGGAATTTATTAAAATAATTTTAACATTACCATTATAATTATTCATTAATTTTTTAAATTCTGGCATAGTTTTCTTGCAATGACCACACCATTCAGCATAATACATTATAAATAACGCTCCAGAATCATTCGATTGATCTAGCGCATTATCGAATGCTTCTATTTCAAAAGATCCTTTAAGTTCTCCAATATGAGCATTAACACCAAAACCTACACTCAAGAATGGTGCAGCTGATCTAAATATTGCTAAAACGATTATTAATCCTAAAAGAAGCAGAATTATAATAAATAATGGATTTGTCATAACATTTGTATTTTTTAATTTATTTAGATTCATAACTGTCATAATATATATTTAATATATATATTTTTTTTAAAAAAATTGATTTAAATAATTAATTAATTATTTTAATTAATTATTTTAATTAATTATTTTATATTTCCAAAAATGAATAATTCAAGAAATATACTTACTTCAATGTTAGTCAATAATACAAAAACAGGTAATCAAATAGTTGATTATATAATAAGTTTTTTTATATTGTCAACTATAACATACCTTTTTCAAAATATAAATTTTTTTTCAAAAAATATTTTAATATTATATTCATATATTAAAAATAATAATACTAAATCTGAACTAATTATTGATGCTCAAAATGTAACATATGATAGGAATGGAATAAAAATAAATAAATTATTATATTCAAAAATATTTCAAGCGATTACATATTATATTAAAGAATTAAAATCTAATGAAATATATTCAAAAAGAGAACCAGATAAAAACGAAAAAGATAATAATCCCATGTTTGATGTATTTATACCAGACCAAGATAAACCATTTTTTTTAAATGAAGAAAAAACAATTAAATGTTTAATTAAATTAAATGAATTTGAAATTAATAATAAAGATAATACAGAATTTAAAAAAAATCATGTAATTAAAATATTTAGTGAAAATATAAATATAAAAATTTCTGATTTAGAAGATTTTGTTGATACATGTTTACTGAAATATAATAAATATCTTCAAAAAAAAACAATTAATGATCAATATTATTTTTGTTTTAATAGTTCAGAAGAAAATGGCGAAATATTAAATTTCACAGAAAAAATATTTAAAACAAATCGAACATTTGATAGTATATTTTTTGAAAATAAAAATACTTATATTAAAAATCTTGATTTTTTCTTGAAAAATGAAAATTGGTATATTAAAAAAGGAATACCATATCATTATGGTATTCTTTTACATGGTAAACCAGGATGTGGTAAAACAAGTATTATTAAAGCAACTTTGGAATATACTAAAAGACATGCATTTGTTATTCCTCTAAATAGAGTTAAAACATGCGGTGAATTAGAAAATATTTTTTTTCAATCTGAAATAAATAACAAAAATATTCCAACAGAAAAAAGAATATATATTTTTGAAGATATTGATTGTTTATGTAATATTGTAAAAGATAGAGAATTAGATTCAGATGATTTTTCAGAAGTTAAAATAAAATCTGAATTAGAAATATTATCTAAATTAACAGATATCTCATATAAAAAGAGAACAAGTCCAGAAGATGAATTAAACTTATCATGTTTATTAAATATATTTGATGGAATATTAGAAACTCCTGGAAGAATAATTATATTAACATCAAATTATCCAGATAAAATTGATAAAGCATTATTACGCCCTGGTCGGATTGATACAAATATTGAATTAAAAAAAGCATCTGTAACTATTATTAAAGAAATATTACAGTCATTTTATGATATATCACTAGAAAAGATAGAAGAGTTATCTCAAAATAAAATAGTAGATAATTTATTAACACCAGCAGAAGTAATGAATATTTGTCAAAATAATATTTTTGATTTTGAAAATACGATAAAAAAATTAACTTACATATAACTTTAAAAATAATTTATAAAAAAATTGAAAAAATTATTTTAAATAAATACTAATATCTAATAAAAATTATAAATATTAAACAATGATTGAACAAATTCAACCAATTATGTTTATGATGTTATCATCAATGAAAAATAATAATGATAATTGTATTACACAATACTTGACATTATTATTCTTATTATTACCTATAATTGGTAAAATAATACCTTTTGATAATATTAAAGATTATTTTAAAAATTATTTAAATAAAAATAATAATTATATATCTATTAACATATCTTCTCACGAAGTACCTGTAATAAGAGGTTTTTCAACAACACCTATTACAAAACTAATTTATAGCAAAGATTTTTTATCAATTATTCATTTTTTAACTACTAATAAAATAGAAAATTTACAATCATTAACTGAAATTATTTCAAGTAATTCAGAATTAGATATGAAATCTTATTATGATGGTATTCAAGATAATAAATTTATATATATTCCAATTCATAATAAAAAAGTATTAATATCAGAAAATGAACAAATTTATTTTGAACTAAATGATAATGATAATAAAAATGAAGAAGATAATAAAGATAATAAAAAAACTGTAAAAATTACAAAAAATAAAAATTTTATTATTATATTATCGATAGATGATAAAATAGTTAATGGTATAGATATTTTAAAAAAATTTATTGAAAAATGTAGAGAAAGTTACGATTTATTTCATAATAAAAATAAAGATGATAGCAAACAATATATATTTGAATATAAAAATTGTGAAAAATCAGATTCTATTTTAGAGTTAAAGTATAAACAATACTTAATGGAACATAATAAAGATTTATCAGTTAATATTTTCTTTGAAGACAAAGATAAATTAATAAATTATATTAAACCATTTATTTATGATCAATATGAAAAATATAATAGCGGTGAAGAAAAATATAAAAGATCAGGTTTTACTTTTAAAGCAGGTATTTTATTTTATGGTTCTCCTGGTTGTGGTAAAACAAGTACTATTAAAGCGATACTTAAATATACAAATCGTCATGGAATTATTATTAATTTAAATCGTGTTAAAACATGTGAAGAACTTCAACTTATTTTTAGAAATAGAACAATTAATGGACAAGAAATGAATGGTAAACAATTATGCTATATTTTAGAAGATTGTGATGCATTTGATGATGATATTATTAAATCTCGTAAAAATGAAGAAGATTTAAAAAAAAATTGTGATACAGAAGCATCACAACTTGCAAAATTAATAGATTTAGGTACAGTAACTGTACAAAATATTTTTAGAAAAGAGGAAGATAGTGTAAACTTATCATGTTTTTTAAATATATTAGATGGAATAATTGAATTACATGGAGTAATGATAATTATGACAACAAATCATCCTGAAAAAATAGATGAAGCATTAATACGTCCTGGTAGATTTGATTTTAAATATGAATTTAAAAGAGCTTCAAAAAAGGTTGTAAAAGAAATGATACAATTCAAATTTGAATTATCTGATAAAGAAATAGAAAAATATACTGAACATATGAATATTAAGGATGAAATACTTTCACCTGCAGAAATTCAATCAATATGTTTTAAAAACAATGATATTAAAAAATGTATTGATGAAATAGTATTAGCATCTCAAAAATAAGAAAATTAAAAATATTATAAAAAAATATTATTTTAAAGAAAATATTATAAAAAATATTATTTATAATTATATAAAATGTATGATGTATCATATCCGGGAATTGTAAATTGGAATAGACATGTTATGGAAAAGTTGGGTTATATGGTATTGGAATATAATCATAATCATATTGATGCAACAGAATCTTATAAAAATTGTATAAAAAATTTAATACACGCAATAGATGAAAATATAAATGTTAACGGTACAAGTAACGATAGAATGGATGATTATGGAAAGATGAAGAGAAATCTTGAAATTTTACAAAAATTTTGTGAAAGCAATTTTAAACTTAAAAAAGAAAAAAAGGTTAAAAAAAATAAAAATTAAAAATTAAAAATATTTGTTTATTTTATATATATTTATAAAATAAACAAATATAAAATAAATTATTATTTATTATATTAATGACATTTTATAATGAAATAATTCCAAATTTATTTATAGGAAGTATAGAATCATCTCAAAATTTTGATTTTATTAAAAATAATCAAATATCAGTAATTGTAAATTGTTCTAAAGATATAGTAGATTCATTTTCACTTAATTTATTAAAACCAATTGAAGAAGCACCTATAGATGTTCAAAATTGGTTGTATGAAAATTCATATTATATAAAATATTATAGAATACCAGTTGATGATAATGGTAAAGAACAAGAAATTGAAAATTTTTATGAATATACTATTAAATTATTAAATATTATCAAAAATGAATATGATAAAAATAAAAAAATTCTTGTGCATTGTTTAGCAGGTAATCAACGGTCAGCAGCTTTTACTTGTGCATTTATAATGTTATATAAAAATCTTTCATTAAATGAAAGTATAAAATTATTATTAGATAAAAAACCAAATGTTTTCTTTTTTGGAACTAAAATAAATTTTATAGAAGCTTTAAAAAAAATAGAAAGTTGTTAATTTATATTATCAATAATTAAAATAAATCATATCATTCATATAATTAAACAATTTTTATCCTCTAAATCCTTTTTTAAATCCTTTTGGTGCAATTTGTTGTTGACTTTTTGTTCCGGTTCGTCATGGTTTTATTCTTTTTCGTTGACCAAACTCTTGTTGATTTTTTTCTATATTATTTTTATCATTTTTTGAATTATTTTTATACTTATTTTGAGTATTTTTACTATCAATATCAAAAAAATCTTCTAAAAGAGAAATACGATTTTTTTTTTCTTGTGGAGTTTCTTTAGGCGATGTTTTTGATTTATTTGACATATATTAATAATAAATTATTTATTTAAGTTATTTATTTAAGTTAATTTTTTAAAAAAAATGATAACTCCATATTATAAAATCAAATAAAAATGCATGAATAAAAAAGTATGACATTCCAATTATTGCAAGATTTTTATTAAATTTATATTTAGTATCATTAACATTATATAATGAAATTAATAGTAAAAATGTAGATAATGCAACTAAAAATAATACAAATAAAGTAAAATATTTATATATATTATTTTTATTATTTTTTAAATATGCAAGTGATAAAGGTGTCCAAAATATTGATATTAATATAATCATTGAAGTATAAATAAATATTTTTAATATATCATTTTTTAAAAAATTATCAGAATATAATAAATAATATAATAATAAAATAAATCCTATTAGTGATAATAACATTGACATATAATATATTTTTAATAAATTTCCTTTAATTGATCCCCATAATTTTAATATATTATTATTATCTTTTAAAAAATAATAATAAGAATAAAGAAGTATTATTCCAAATAGTGATAAAATAATTACATAATATCTATCAAATAACATAATTTTTAACTTATATTATATAATTATATTTTTTTTTAACTATCTAAAATATATCTATCATCTTTAATATGTAAATTAAATATTATATTAATTACTTCTATATAATCAATTAATAATATTAATATAAATCCTGATAAAATTATCAATAGTCTATCATAATTTTCTAAATTATCATATTTATTCATAGAAAAAAATATAATAATAAAGGCACCAAAAAATAATTTAAATATAAAATCAATAATTACAAAAATTTTATTTTTAACAGGAATAATTTTTAAAGACATTAATGCAATTAATAATAAAATAAAAAATTTAAGTATGAAAAAAAATAAATGATATCCTTTCATATATAATTATTATAAGATAATAAATGAAAAGTTTTTCATACAAAAATCTTTTTATTAGTAGATATATTAAATACTATGAAATATTAATAAAATTAATTTTCATAATATTCATAATTATCATTTTCTTCATCATCTTCTAGTTGTCTTAAGTATGCTTCATTTTCTTTTTGAACCTTATTTTTAATTTTAATTAAATTTTTAGAATTATATTTAATATAATCATTAAAATTATATGAACAATCAAGAATTTTTCTATTTTTATCTAAAAATGGTAGACATATATTATCAATATATTCTTTAAATTCAAGTTTAATATCAATTATTTTTGAAGAATATTCAAAATCAAATTCATCTTCAGAATTTTTAATATTTAGATCGTTAACAATAAAAATTTTTTTTTCTTCAACTTTTTTTAAAGTTTCTTTCTGAAATTCATTATCATTTTTTTTTAAAATATTAATCCAACTCATTTATATAAAATTATATAAAATAACTTTATATAATTTTATATAATTTTATATAACTTTAATAATTTATATTTAAAATTTTATAATTTTTATAACTATTATTATTATATTTTTTATAAAAAAATTCTGGATATAATATTTTATCAATAACCATTTTTGAAGATTCGTTATACATCATTTCTAAAAAATTATTATATGAATTATTATCATCAATTAGAATTATATTATATGATTTTGATATATCAATTAATATATAATATAGATGAATTAAAGCATTTTTATTTTTTTTATACCAAAGATCAAAATCATGCATGTTAAGTTTTTATTTTATATAAGTTAAATTTATTTTAAGTTAAAATTATAAAATACTATTAAATAAAAATAATATAAATAATATAATGAATATTAAATTAAGATATGCAAATAATTTTAGTTTTGCAAAATTACCTTTTTATGATGAAAAACTAAATTATGAAAAAATAGATATAGGTATTGTTGGTATACCATTTGATTCTGGATGTTCTTATAGATGTGGTTCACGGTTTGCACCATCAAGTATAAGAATAAATTCTTGTATACTAAGAGAATATAATATAAAAATGGATGTATATCCATTTAAAAAAAATATAATAGATTTTGCAGATATAAATGTTACACCATTTAACAATGGTGAAGCAGTAAAAATAATGGAGATTGAATTAGATAATATTTTAAAAAAAACTGATAAATATATTATTTTAGGAGGAGATCATACAATATCATATCCTTCTTTAAAAGCGATTAATAAAAAATATGGGAAAGTAAGCATTATACATTTTGATTCTCATTTAGATACATTTGATGATCATTTTGGTTCAAAAATTACTCATGGAACACCATTTAGAGCAGTGCGTATTTTAAATGCCAGTTTATTACCAACCTATCTTTAATTAATACGTAGTGCTTTTTCCTAAATTCTATATAATGGGTTTATCATGCATTTGTTTTTATTAACGGACATTTGCATTCCCATCGTATGTTATTTGATTACCGTTTTTAATCAAACAACAGTTTGTTTTCTTATAAATTCTTTTGGTCTTTCTCTATGTTTTAGATAGTAAAGTCCAATTGAAAGTATATTTTTACATGCATTTACATCTCTATTTACGAATATACGCTTTTCAGTGTCCTCTTTTAGAGTTAGTATTTCGTGTAGAGATTTTACATGTTTACCTTTCCTTATTTTTACATTCTTTAATTCTTTATATGTTTTATTGTATAATTTACTTGTTTTATACTCATTTGTATCATATATTTCAAATCGTGTTGATAATAATCTTTTTAATCCTAAATTTGGCGTACTATAACATCCTTTCATTGATGTTCCAATACTATAATCACCATATAAAAGTACTATCTTTTTACCCTCATCTTTATCGTCTTTTGTCAAATATTTATTTTCTATTTCATTTAATAAATTTGATTCTGATTGTTTTGTTTTTGTATACCTTCTAAAAGATAATTTTCTAAACAATATATTATTATAAAAATCTTTAACATTATTATTAATTATATTCTTATTTTTTATAAAATCTGTATATTTATCTATATTTAATGTTCTTGAATTAAAATTAGATATTTCTGTTTCTTTTTCAATAATATTATTTTTCTTTTTCTCTGTTTCAATAACATAATTAGACCTTTTAGAGTATGTTTCAAATCTTCTTCTCATTGTTGAATATTTAAAAAATTTACCTTTTTCATCAATCATTGTAAATGGACGTTTCTTTCCAGGATCAACACCTATAAATTTATAATTACCTTCTAAATATTTTTTACATCTACCTTTTTGAAAATCTTCTAATTTATCAAAAACTATTTCATTTTCATAAATAGGTAGTTTATCACCAAATACTTTATTTTTATATTTTTTATTTATAAATAATAAAATACAATCAAAACCATCTGTTTTAATTTCATTATAAAAAGTATATTTAGAATTAGTCTTAAAAATAGATTTTTTTTCTAATTTTAATAAAGTTTTCCAAACATATTTTTGATATTTTTTACAATTTAATAAAATTTCACTTTTACCAAAACAAAAAATATTTTTCTTTTTATCATCTATTAAATCAACAATAGCACTTGTATTTAAAGTTATATGCTTAGGAATAATATTATTTCTTTGAGGTATAACTTGATAACATCTTTTTCCTAATTCTTCTATTTTTTGATTAATGTAGAAAGCATGTTTAAAATACTTTTCAGGATTTGCTTTAACATCATATACAATAGATACACTTATTTTTTCAGGAAATAATAATAAACGATTATTTTTTATCCATTGATGATATATTGGTTTAGAGTCTTCAATTTTATTATTTAATAAATCATTTTTTAAATTACGAATATTAATATTTAACTCTTTATATAATTCCTTTCTCATATTTTTGTTAATAAAGTTTTCTTTAATAATTGTAGAAACAGGATTTTTAAATAATTCATTAATGTACTTACATAAATGTTTATAAAAATGTAAAGATATGTTATTATTAATACATGTAAGCATCTCTTTAGCAGATTGTTCTAAAATATGTGATTTATTTGTAATGTTTGGTCTAATAAAAACATGCTTATAAAAAGTATTATTATAAAATATTTTAAGTTCATCTTTAATAGATTTATTTTTAATTTTATCATTATTTGTAGATTTTCCTCTTGATGTATTATTTATTCCAATTGTTTTAAGAATATCTAAAATAAACTGTTTATTAATAATCGGAAATTCTTGATTATTATTAAATTTTTCTAATAAAAATAATCTTAAAAATTGATATCCAATTATAACTAATTGATTAATATCTTTAACAGTATCTTCAATAATAGGTTGAATTTTATCATAATTTTTAAAAACAGATTTTAAAGGAACTTTAATAACTTTATAAATTTGTTCATTATTTGAATTATAGTCTTTTATATTTTTATCAAAAAAATTGTTTTTATGTTTTTTCTTTTTCATATATAATCTATATAAATATTTCTTTAAATACTTTTAAACGTAATTAAATATTTATATTATTTTCATTTAATATTTTTAATTTTCTTTTTTCATAAGCTCTTTTATTATATTCTTTAGATTGTTCAGGAGTTCTTTGAGATATATAATTATTTTTTTGTTGATATTCTTTAACTTTTTGTTTAATTTCATCTTTATGATTTTCATAAAAAGTTTTATTTCTTTTAGGTGCAGTATAAGTTTTTAATTTATCTTTAATTAAATTATAATCAATAAGTAATTTTTCATATAAATCTTTATAATCAATAGACGATTCCATAATATATAAATAATTAGTTTAATTTTTAAATATATTTATGTAATTAAAAAATAATTTATAAATATCATTTCTATATTATAAATGTTTTTAATGTAGTAAAAATATTAATTTTATATAAAGTTAATAAATGTCTTTATTATTAATGATATTTATTGTATATTAATTAAATTTTATAAAATAATTAGTAATTTTTTAATATCTTCTATTTTTATATTAAATTTGATTAAATATTAATTTCATCTAAATTTTTTATATTATTTGTATCATTTATTTTTTTGATAATTTGATTATTTAATAATATTTCAATCTTTAATATAGTATCTTCTGAATAATCACATAAATGATTTGCATAATTTTTTTTTGTAAAACCAATTAATGGTAATTTCATAATATAATTCTCGCATTTTTCTAAAGTATAAAAACACTTTTCATACTCCAAAATACTTCTTATCTCATGTTGATATTTTTCAATGTATAGCTTAACGCAATAAATTGTTGGTTTAGTTATTTCTTTAATAATTTGATTATTCAATAATATTTCAATCTTTAATAAAGTATCTTCATTATTATATCCAGAATATTTTGTATAACCAATTGGTGGTAATCCATTAATATAATTTTGACATTTTTCTAAATTATTAAAATATTTTTTATATTCAATAGTATCTCTACCAAATCCAGGTATACGATTTTCGGTATATGTCTTAACACAATAAATTAGTGATTTTTCATAATTATATATTTCTTCAACTAATTTATTTAGTCTAGTTGTAATTAATATATAAATATTATCTAAATAATTTAAATTATATGATTGAATTAATTCATTAATATCAGTTGAAAGTGATTTTAATTCTTGACAACAATAAGAATACGAACTAAAATACCTATCTTCTTCTAATGTATTTTTTTCAATATTTTCAATTATTTTCTCAAAATTTGTTTGAAAATGATTTAATAATTGTTCTTCAACTGATTGGCAATATGTAATAATATTATCTATATTTGTATATTCTCCTTTAGTTAAACTATTTTTTAATATATTAGTTAGAATTTTATTATTTAATATATTATTACTCATATTAAATTTTTTACAACAAGTTGAACCAACAATAATTGTATTTTTAGTAATTATATTATACATATAAATTATATTTTTAACTTTACGTTGGCATATACATAATCCATCATTATTTTCTCTTTTTTCTTCATATATAATATTCCATTCTTTTTTAGCATTTTCTATTATTCGTGAAAATGATGCTTTAAGTAAATTTATATCAAACTTATATTTTGCGTCTTTTGTAATAATTATTGCCATATATAATTATGTATATTTCATATTATATAATTGATATTATATATATTTTTTTTTCAATTTTTAATAATTTAACAATATAATATCTAATTTTTAAATATTATGGTAAAACAATTTTCATCGGATTTAAAATTAAAAGCTGTTAATTATTATAATAGAATTAAAAATTTTAAGAAAGTTTGTGATATTTTTGAATGTTCTCATAGAAGTTTGAAAAGATGGGTTTTGAAATATAGGTGCTGTTTCAAAATTCATTTACAATAAATTTAACAATGTTTATTTTAAAAATAATTTAAAATAAACATTAAAAATTATAAATTTGTTTTTTATTTTTTATATATTT
>Ga0214919_10006355_pt1 | contig 16276 bp, 10 predicted proteins | sample LL1503_MetaG_FD_177994 | JGI IMG/M metagenome (GOLD analysis project Ga0214919, IMG submission 177994) | Freshwater microbial communities from Lake Lanier, Atlanta, Georgia, United States - LL-1503 | ecosystem: Environmental > Aquatic > Freshwater > Lake | place: USA: Georgia | collected... | reverse complement strand
TTTTTTATCAAAGATATAACTGTTTTATTAAATTTATTGTTATTATTTTTTTTATTGTTTTTATTTTTTAAAGTTATATTACTTGACATTTATAATATATATTAATATTTTATAATTTGATTATATGTCAATTTAAAAATATATTAATAAAATATATTTAGATAAATGAGCATATGTCTCAATATGATTGTTAAAAATGAAGCACATGTAATTAAAAATACATTGGAAAATTTATGTAAATATATAAAATTCTCTTATTACGTTATTTCAGATACAGGATCAACAGATGGTACTCAAGAAATAATTAAAAATTTTTTTGAATCTAAAAAAATAAATGGTGAACTACATCAAGATGAATGGAAAGATTTTGGATTTAATAGATCATTAGCTTTAAAACATGCATTTAATAAAACAAATTATGTTTTTATATTTGATGCAGATGATAGAATAGTAGGTAGTTTTAATTTACCTCCAACATTAACTCATGATTCATATTATTTTAAATTTGGATCATCTGTTACATATAAAAGAATATTATTAGTAAATAATACATTAGAATGGAATTTTATAGGTGTCCTACACGAATATATAAATTGTTTAACAAAAAAAGATATAACTAATTGTTTTATAGAAGGAAAATATTTTATAGAATCTGGAAAAACTGGTAGTAGAAGTAATGATCCAGATAAATATAAAAAAGATGCAATTATTTTAGAAAAAGCATATTATGAAGAAGAAGAAAAAAAAACTCATTTAAGAATTAGATATTCTTTTTATTGTGCACAAAGTTATAGAGATGCTAATGATAAAGAAAATGCCATAAAATGGTATAAAAAAAGAATTGAACTAAAAGATTGGGAACAAGAAGTTTATTATAGTTACTATATGATAGGAAAAATGTATTATTATGATTTAAATGAAATTGAAAAAGGAATATATTATTGGATGTTAAGTTATGAAATTGATAAAGAAAGATATGAATCTATTTATGAAATAATTTCACATTTTAGAAAAAATAATAATTCTTATTTAGCTTATAAATATTACTTAATGATTGAAAAATTTATTCCAAACTTTAATGATAAATTATTTATTTACTATCAGGTTTATACATATTTATTAAATTATGAACTTTCTATAATATATTTTAATATAAAAAAATTTGACGAAGGTATTAAAATTTTTAAAATATTATTTTTAATTGATGGTATAACACCTGATATAAGTTTAAATATATTAGAAGTATTTTCTTATTATACTGATTATTTGAATTATGATTTAACTCTAAATGAATCTTTTTTTAATTTTATAAAAAAAATATATTTACAAATAAATAAGTTTGATATTAAATATATTGATATAATTAAAAAAGTAGTTAATAAATTTACAAGTATATATGAAACTATTAATATAAATGAAATTAAAAATAATATTAAAAATAAGCAAAATAAGCAAAATAATCAAAATAAACTAACTATATTTTTCTCAATAACTACTTGTAAAAGATATGATCTTTTTATAAAGACAATAAATTCATTTTTAATATGCTGTAAAGATATAAATCTAATAGATTATTTTTTTTGTGTTGATGATAATTCGACAAATGAAGATAGAAAAAATATGCTTGTTAATTATCCTTTTTTTAAATATTATTTTAAAAAAGAAAATGAAAAAGGTCATCTATCAAGTATGAATATTATATGGAACAAATTAAATGAATTAAAACCAACATATTGGTTTCATATGGAAGATGATTGGGTGTTTATAAAACCATTTAATTATATAAAAAATTCAATTGATTTTTTAGAAAAACATATGAAAGATAATATTCACCAAATTTTATTCAATAAAAATTATGCAGAAATTATTAATGATTATGATCTTGTAGGTGGTACAAAGTTAGACAAAGAATTCTTATTACATATTAAAGATGAACAAAATTTATGTGGTAAAACTTGTTCATATTGGCCTCATTATAGTTTTAGACCATCTATATGCATAGTTGATACTATATTAAAATTAGGTAATTATGATTCACCAAATGTTTTTTTCGAAATGGATTACGCTAATAAGTATTGTAATAATGGTTATAAAAGTGCTTTTTATAATGAAATTACAACTATACATATAGGTAAATTAACATCTGAAAAATCATCTGATAAAAATAATGCATATAGTTTAAATAATATTAGTCAATTTAATGATAATTTAAAAATAGGATTTTATATTGATAAATCGTATAACTATGATATTGCAAAAATAATTTTTAATTACGCCAAATATAATAAAAATTTTTTAAATAATGTAACATATATATTTATACCTCAATTATTAGATGATAATATTAAAAATATTTTCGTTAATTTAAATTTAGTAGAATATAATTCTACTGAATATATTGAATTAGCAATAAACAGATTAAATATAAATTATATATATTTATTAAATATTGAAAATAAAAAATATTTTAAAAATTGTACAAATATAGTTCATACATTAAATAAAGAAGAATGTAATAATGATATTAATTCGAATATAATTAATATTTCATTTTTTGATAATAAAAATAATATTGAACCAATAATAGAAAATAATATTAATAATGATACTTATAATAAAGAATTTAATATTTCAAATTCAAATATTGTTATAGGTATACTTAATAATAATAGTTCTTCAATAATTTATTATGAAAAAGTAATTCTAACTATATTAGATAAACTTCCCAATGTTTATTTTATTGCTTATAGTTCACCTTTATTTGGAATACATGATAGATTAATTTATATAGATGAAAATATTTTTGATAAAAATAAATTTATTAATACATGCAATATTTTTGTTAATGGTTATATTAATAATGATTTTGAATTATTTAATATTTTAAGTAAAAATAAAAAAATAATATGTGCATCTGATAAAATAGAAAATTATAATAATATTATATTTTATAATAATGAAAATAGTTTTAATGAAATTTTATTAAATATAGAAAATATAATTAATAATAATAATTTTGAATATTCTCCATATAATATCATAAATAAATTTAATTCAATATTAAAAAATAAAAAATCTCATTTTATTTATATTAATAAAATAAATAATAATAAAATTGAAAATTATAGTTATTTTGAAAAAATATATTATACACAAAAATATAATACTTTAATAAAAAAAATATTTTGTAAAAATACTTTTAATAATGATAAAAAATTTATTTATAATATATTAACACATTATATTTTATGGAAAAAATTTGAAAAAAATAATTTATATGATTATTTAATTATATTAGAATATAATATTAATATTGAAAATATAATTGATATTATTGATAAATTAATTAACAATAATGAGTTTGATATATTAATTCTACAAAATACATTTGATAATATTGTAATTGATTATAATAATTTAAAACTAAATAATTTAAAACTAAATAATTTAAAACTAAATAAAAAAGAAAATAATATTAATTTTTTTACATATATTATTAATAAAAAATGTTTACATAAAATATTTGATTATATTGATTCTAATAGTATTACTCATAAAAATATTGATAATATATTATTAAATATAAATTCATTAAATATATTAGAAATAGAAAATATTATATTTAAACTAGATAAAAATATTATTGATAATATTAATAAAAATATTAATTATCATAATATTGATGATATATTTACAAAAAATGAATATATTTATTTTGAAAATTTAGATCATTTTGGAGATGATATTACACTTATAAATGAAACAAATATTGATAATTTAAAATATTATTTTGAGGAAAATAATGAAGCAATTGCATTTAATACATATGGTTATTTTAAAAATGTTGTAAATATAGATAAATTATTATCGTTAAATAATAGCAAACATGGATTATATATACATATAAAACGTTATAATAAAAAATATAATACAGATATAATTAAAAAAATATATAGTAATGAAAAATTAAAAAATATTATATTAAATAATGAAAATAAATTTATAAATATTCAAGAAAATGTTCAAGAAAATGTTCAAGAAATTGTTCAAGAAAATGTTCAAGAAATTGTTCAAGAAATTGTTCAAGGAAATGTTCAAGGAAATGTTCAAGGAAATGTTCAAGGAAATGTTCAAGGAAATAATGTAGATAATGATATTAAATATATATGTTTTACAAATAAAATTTATAAATTTGATGAATTTGAATTTAAAAAAGAAGATATTTCAAATCTATTTAAATATATAAGAAATATTAATAAATGTGTTGCTTTTACTACTGATGGATCTTTGAAAAATTATATAAATATCTCTAATCTTGAATATTCTGATAAATATAATACTATTATTAACATTCATAAATATATAAATATAAATTATACCAATTTTATTGAAAAAACATCATATATTAAAATAATAAATAACTATTTATTTATTGAACAATTAGATCATTTAGGAGATGATATTTATTTTAATAACAATTATACTATTAACGAAATGATAAATTATTCTAATAATGATAATAATATTATTGCATTTAATACACATGGATTTTTTAAAAATAAATTAAACATAAATAGTTTAGTTAAAAATAAATATATTAAAAATAACTATAATGGTATATTTATTAAAATAGATAAATTAACAGATTATAATAAATATTTAAAAATTAATAATATTAATACATTAGATACTGAATATAAATGTGAAACTAATATACAAACATTAATAAATAATATTGAAAAAAGTGATTATATTGGATTTAATTCTATTGGTTTATTTAAAAAAGATATCAATTTAGAAAATATTATAAATATTTCACCTATATATAATAACTATTTGTGTATAAATATTAATAAATATATAAATTATAAATTAAATAATAAACAAAATAAAAGAGTTAAGTTAATTTGTGATTGGTGCAGTTCTGAAGATATATGTTATCAAATAAATAAAATGACAAAAGGTTCATTATTATGGAATAATATTAAATTTACATACGATGATAATTTAGTTGATTATTATATAATATTTAATAATATAGATAAAGACACTTATTATGATCCAGAAAAAACAATTATTTTTATTAATATAAAAAATGAATCTAATATTTATAAAAATAATTTTATGAAAAAAATTAATATTAATTTAAATGAAAATTATTATTTTTGGAAAATAAATAAAACATATATTGAATTAACATATGAAACTTTTATAAAAACTCATAATAAAATCTTTATAAATTTATCAAATGAATACGAAAATAAAATAGAAATTAATAATTTAGTAAAATATATTAAAAATAATAATTATATTTTAGATATATATACTGATAATTTACAAATAACTAATTATAAATATGGAATTATTATACAAGAAGATGATAATATTATAAAATTATTACATAATATTTTTGATATTATATTATCCGAATGTTTATGTTTTTACAGCGGTACAGATGATATATTTAATTATATTGATCAAAATACAATTATCAAAATAAATATAAATAATTTAACAGAAACTTATGATATATTAAAAGATTCTATTATAGAAGATATTTTTTCTAAAAAAATAGATTTAATTAAAAAACAAAAATTAAGAATATTAGATTATTACAATATATGTCCTACAATTGAAAGATTAATAAATAATAACTTAATAACAAAAACTGTATTTCAAACATCTAAAAATAAACCTGAAAAATATATTTATAATATGTTTAATAATATATTACCCAATAATTGGATATATAAACATTTTGATGATAATGAAATAATTGATTTTTTTAAAAAAAATCCACTATATGAATTTCCAAATATTATTGATAAATTTAATAGTTTTAATTATGGACAACATAAGGCTGATTTATTTAGATATTATTATATATATATATATGGAGGTGTTTTTATAGATTCTGATGCTATGATTGTAAGTAATATAGAAAATATAATCAAAAATTACTCATTTTTCTCTGTTAATTCTCAAATTATTAAAGAATCTATATTTCAAGGTTTTATTGGTGCAAATCCTAAAAATGAAATAATATATAGTGCGTTAAAAGATATTTATAATATTGATAATGATAAATTAAATAATGATTATCATTTACTTTGTAAAAATTTATATAAAATAATTAATAATTTTAACAAAGATTTAATAAAACTTTATAATGAAAACTGTACTAATAATGTTTCATATTGCTATGATGATAATAAAACAACTATTTTAATTCACTTTTATTTAACTAAAACAATTCCTAAAAATTTATTTTAAATATTTACTTAAAAAAATATTATTATTATACATAATGAAAGAAATAGATGTTTTTATTGAAAGACAAAATATAAATAATATTTTTAGTAAAATACCTAGAAATTTAATACAAACATATGAAAATAATAAATTAAATAATACAATTTATGATAATATAATATCTATACTTAAAATTAATAATGATTTTAATTATTATCTTATAACTGATGAAATTGGTATTAATTTAATTAATAAATACTTCGATAAATATACTTTAGATGCTTTTAATAAATTAAATATTGGTGCAGCGAAAGGTGATTTTTTGAGATATATTTCAATGTATATTTATGGAGGAGTTTATTTAGATCTTGATAGTAGTATAAATATTTCATTAAGTTCATATATTGATCCTAATATTGAACATATATTTTTCCTAGATTGGGATAATAATTTACAACAATGGTGTTTTATGTGTTCTCCAAATAACCCTATTATTTTAAGTATAATAAAAGAAATGGTTAAAAGAATTTATAATGAAGAAAAAAATATTTTTATAGCAACAGGTCCTACTTTATTTACAGATGTTATTTATAATTATATAAATAACACAAATATTTATAATACAAAACTATTAATACCTAGTTCTTATAGATATTATTTTTTTATGAGTAATAAAAATTTTATGAATGGTATTATATTATATGAAAATGATATAAATAATTTTTATAAAAATTTTCAATTTAAATTTAATGGTTTTAACGATAATATGTTATATAATAATAATAAATACATCGTTACTTATAATGAACCAACGCCTAACTTTTATAAATAATTATATTTATTTTTTAACATATGGAAGTGGTTCAAAATAATTTTCATTAAATTCTTCATATTCTTCTTCAAGTAATATTTTATGTATTTTTTCTTTATCTAGATCTTCTGGTTTTTCTAAATCTATTTTATTAAAATCTTCTTTTTTATCATTCAATGTATTATTTTTATCAAAAGCACCCGACGGTAATTCATTAACATTAAAATCTTCTTCTGGATAAATTAAAGCATTTTTATTTTTCTGTCCTGAACGAATTTTTGATTTATTAATTTTTTTATTCATACGATATTCTTTTGTCTTATCTGACGTACTTTTAGTATCTTTATTTTTAGATGACATCTTTTAATTATATTTATAATATTATAAATATAATTATTTATTCTTAAAATAAATATTCAATTTTTTATATAAATTCCATCTATATCAAATAATAATAATAAAATTATTATAAAATATATAATATTATAAAATAAATAATATTATAAAATAAATAATATTATAAAATAAATAATATTATAAAATATATTTTTATCAATAATGTTGGTTAACATGATAATTTTTACTATAAAATTTATATAATAAATATAAACTTATTATATATTTATTCAATTTTTTTATCTTATTTTATATATATGAATTTACAAGTACATGATTTTGTAATAAACAATAAAATAAAAAAAAAATATATTTGTATAAATCAAGGAGGTAATAATATTTCACCTAAAATTAGTTGGAATATTGTTAGTGGGACAGTATCTTATGCACTGATACTAGAAGATCCAGACGCTGTTATTAAAGGTACGTTTATTCATTGGTATATACCATATATTGATAATGATATTCAAAAAATTAATAAATTAAATCATAATATTAATTTAAAAAAAAGTTATAAAAATAGTAGTAAAAAAAAGATAAAATTAATACAAGGTAAAAATAGTTTAAATAAAATAGGTTATCATGGTCCATGTGCACCAAATAAAGTAAATCATAATTATACATTTTTTATATATTCGTTAGATGGAAAACTTAGTATCGATAATAGTATTATTTCAATTAAAGATCATTCTGATTTTGAAAGGATTTTAAAAAAAAATAATATAAATATTTTAGATAAAGATTCTAAATCTTTTAAATATAGTTATATGAATTATATTTGAAATATATAAAAAATATTTTACGTATTATATATTAAATGGATATAAAAGAAGAAGAAATACAAATATTATATAATTCTTGTTATGGTGGATGGTCATTAAGTAATAAAGCATATGAATTATATAATTTACGAAAAAATGAAAATTCAAATAAATTAAAAGTATATACTAGAAGGAGCGATCCAATATTAATTCAAATATATTATGAATTAGGAGATGAGTTTGATGATAAATATAGTAGAACTATGGTAGAAACAATTCCTAAAAAATATGAATATTGTTATTATATTCAAGCGTATGATGGTTTAGAAAATGTAATAATAGACTATACAAAATATAAACTTGATGAAATAAAAAATAAATTAAAAGAAATTTTAGAAAATACTACTATTAATAATGATGAAAAAATTAATAAACTACAAGAATTTATGTCAGTTGAAATATAATTTTTTTTGAATAAAATATTTAAATTCTTTTCTGAAAAAAGATATAATTATTTATCATGATCTATTTATCATGATCTATTTATCATGATCTATTTATCATGATCTATTTATCATGATCTAAAAATATATTTATTAAGTGGTTTTTGTATACCATTAAAACTAGATGATGCAGCAACTGTATATGCTCCAAAATTTTCAACATATACCCATTCTCCAATTGCTAATTCTGGTAGAAGTATCTCTTCTGAAATTATATCTATTGAATCACATGTTGCTCCAAAAATTTTACTTTTATGTAATTTACCATCTCTTTCATTAAATGGTAATATTATTGGTTTACAATGATCAAAAAATATACAATTAAATGAATTATATACACCGTCGTTCAAATAATATACAATAATATTTTCATCTTTGTCATTTATAATTTTTTTTTTACCAATTACATTTAATACTAATGTATGAGTTCTTTGTGAAAAAAAACGCCCTGGTTCTGAAATAAATTGAATGGATTTATTTTTTAGATCTTCTCCAAAAAAATTATTTATTCCACTATTTACTTTTTCTGCAATATCTTCAAATTTTATATCTTTATCTACACCAGGAAATCCACCACCAATATCTATCATTGATATATTTATATCTAATTTTTTCGCTATATCTCTTGCTTCTTTACATTGTCCAATTGCATCATAAAAACTATCTGTTGATAAACATCCACTTCCAACATGAAAACTAAATCCAGTTACATCTAATTTTAATGTTTTTGTTATTGTTAACAATTCTTCAACTTGATTTAATTTACATCCAAATTTTGAATTAAATTTACAAATACTTTTACTATCATCTACAGCTAAACGCAATATTAATTTTGTATATGGATGATATAATTTTATTTTATATAATTCTTCTTCACAATCAAACGTCATTAAATCCACATCATTTGCACGCGCATATCTTATCTGAGATGACATTTTACATGGATTTGCAAATATAATTCTTGTAGGATCTTTTGTAGCTTCAATGCTTAATCTTATTTCCGCTTCACTTGCACAATCAAAATTTGCACCTAATGATGCTAAAACTTCTATTAATACTGGATTTGGATTACATTTTACTGCATAATATGGTTTTACATCTGGTAGTAAATTAATCCAATTTATATATGATTTAGTAATTTCACCTAAATCAATCAAATAAAATGCTTTTTCACTTTGATTATCTTCTAAATAATCATTAATAATATCATATGTACAATAATCACTACCATATAATTTTACTTTGTATTTTTCAAATAAAGAATTATCTAATGTTTTTACAAATTCTGTCATATACGAGATTATATAATATTATTTTAAGTGGATATTTGTTAAAAAAAATAAACTTTTTTATGATTCAAAATTTACTATATTTGTAAATATATTTATTATATCTAAATAATAATCCATTGAAGCACCTATTACATCTTTTGTATCATTATATAAAATATTATTTGTATCATAAATTATAAATAATGAAAATAATATAATAGATATTACAGCAATACCTTTGTGAAATATATGATATTTATTCATTAATCTTAAAACTATAGTTGTTATTATTAATAATAATAATAAACCTAAAAGTACAAATCCAAATTTATAATCTAAATATACTCCAAATCCAACTAATATTAATCCAAATATAAAAATACCAATAAAAATTCCTAATGCACCGAAAATTGCTGTCTTAATTATTTCTGGAGATATATGTTTTTTTAATCCAATAAATATTAAGCCCCATATTGCTGAAAACAATGTCATTAATAAAAATTTAAAAAATATTGGTATTTCAAAAAAAGAAAAAATAAATATTATTCCAAACTGAAGTAATACCAATAATATTAAAGATAATTTATTATTAATAATATCAATTTTTACATTATAAAATATAACAAATGTTACTAAAATTTGAAATATCAAATTAGTAAATACTTTTAATAAAAAAACTTTTTTTTTATTCATTATATCAAATAATTTTATAAGATTAAAATTAAATTTATTCATTTTATTCATTTTATTTATTTTTATAATATATAATGTTATTTTAATTTATAAACTATTCGTTAGTATAAATGTAACTTATTTACAACTAATTTTTCTAAACATTTTGAAGATAATGAAATGCTTTATGTATTTTATTATAAGTTATAGTAAAACAATCATAACATCATGTATAATCTCTTGTACCTTTGTACACAAAATCTGTACAATTTTCACAATTTTTGGTCCAGAATCTGCAAGTTCTACACCATCTTGTATAAATAGTTTATGATCAGTCGCTCATTAAATAAGGAAGTGTATATCATATTTCGGACCATTACAAATATAGTATTTTTCATAATTACCCTGATATACAGGATAAATATTTTTATTGTAAGTTATTATACTAATAACGTTTATCATTTTTACTAAAAATATATTATAATAATGATTTTTAAAATATATAAATAACCATTAATTTTTTTTATTTTTGTATTTCTGGTACCCAATATATTGTTCGTTCTTGACTTCCTTCATGTAATTTTTCCGTAATAATTTTATTTCCGTTTATATCATATTCTGAACCATATGCAAAAAAGTTTCTTTCATAATCTTTTGGTAATTTATCATTTTTATGAATATATCCTAAATCTATTCCTTTTTTATAATCATAATCACCCCATGTCAATAATTTAGCATTTTTATAAATTAATTTTAATTCATTATTATTCAAATCTTTTACTTTTCTAAATGGTGAAATTTTACTTAACCACAATATATCAGCTCTTAAATAATTACCCATTCCTGAAATACTTTTTTGATCTATTAAAATATTTCCAATATATTTTTCTAAATTCTTTTTTTTTAATATTTGTTCTTTAAATAAATTAAAGGTTGTATCTTCTTCCATTATATCAGGACCAATACTTTTTAATTTTTTTATAAGATCATTCTCATCTTTAACAATTTTAAACGTTCCAAATGAAAGGGTATCATAATAATATAATGTACCATTATCTATTTTTAATTCTATGTTTAAATTATTTAATGCAACTTTTTTATAACTATCTAATTTATTTTTATTAATATAATCTATTAATATTGGAAATTTATAATTATTTTTCTCTATTGAATAATATACCCAACCACCCCTTAATCCAAGAGTGCTATAAAAATAATAATTATTTTCAAGTATAAAATATAAAAATTTACCTTTTGTTTTTATATCTATAACTTTTAAGGGAAAAATATTTTTTATATTATACATTTCAAATGGTTTTTTTGTATAACGTCCTTTTAATATATTTAATTCATTTAAATCTTTATTTTTAATTTTTTTTTTTAAAAAATCTGCATATTTTCGTATTTCTATTACCTCGGGCATATACTAATTTATAATATTTAATTATAATTTTTTTATAAATATATTAAATTAATAATGTTTCTGAATATTTATTATATAATTCATCAATATTTAATTTAATATTTATACAATCAATAATTAATTCTTTAAAATAATTAAATTTATTTGAATTAATTCCTAAAAAATTAATACTGTCATTTTTATATCTTTTTAAAAAATATTCTAATAAATCAAGTATTTCTATTTTATTATTATCATCTTCAATATTTTCTTTTAAAATATTTAATTTTTTTAAAATATTTTGATACTTTATTATTTGTTTTTTATCTTTTTTTAAACAATCTTCTAATATTTTTTTTTTTTGAAATATTAATAATTTAATATTTTTATATAATAATATTAATAAAACTACACCTAAACTATAAATATCATTATTAAATTGCACAGTTTCGTTCTTCAACATATATATTCTTGTTCCTCTCTGTTTTTTATTATTTAATATTTTTTTATATTTCTCTGATATATTATCTAATTCTTTTGGAATATTATTAAATACACTTACATCAAAGTCAATAATTTTTAATTCTTTAATATCATTATTTTCATCAATATTAACTACAATATTTTCTAATTTTAAATCACAATGTATTATATTATTTTTATGCAATATTGATATACTTTTTATTAAAAATAATGATATTTCTATAATTTTACTAAATGATAAAATTTTATTATTTTCATATAGTATATTAAAATATTTATTTAAATCTGTATGATATTTTTCAATAATATAAAAATATGAATTATCACTATTTACTATAAACATTATAGGTATTAAAAAATTTTCACCATTTTCTTTTATTTCTTCTAAAAATAGTGGTGTATCTTCAATATTTTTATTGCTTAATAATTTAATATATGTTTTAATATATGTTTTAATATATGTTTTAATATATGTATTAAACACTAATTCTAAAACAGATTTATTAGGTTGATATTTTAATAAATAAGTCTTATTATTTTTTTTTAAACCTTGTATAAATCCACGTTTTAAATTTAATTTATCAATATCTTTAATATCTTTTTTAAAATAATTTAATTTTTCTAAAAAATATAGTATATTATCTCTATTATTTAATATTGTACTATTTCTTAAAAAATATATATAATCATAAATATTACTATCTATTTTTAATAATATATTTTCTAATTCATTATATGTAATTTCATTTATTTTTTTACATTTATTTAATAATAATAATATATATTCAGTATTATTATTTTTTATTATATAATCATTGTATAAAATATTTTCTAATATACTTATTATTTCTAAATAATCTATTTTTAAATTATTATTTTTATCAATATAATATAATATTTTTTTTACATAAAATATTATTCTTTTAATATTATCAGTATTTTTAATTGCATTTAAAATATTATCTATTCTTTTTATAATATTATTTTTAAATAAATATTTATTACAAAATATATCTAATGATTTTAATGACAAATATATATTTTGTTCAGATGAATATTTATTTATTTTTTTATTGATTTCATTTATTAATAAATTAATATCTGATTTATCAATATATATAATAAATTCTTTAATAATATTTATATAATTAACTATATATTTTTTATCTGAATTAATAAAATTTTGAAATATATAATAAAATGAATTTTTTTTATTTATATCATAATAGTCATAATTAATATTTTTATATTCTCTTATAAAATTTATTATATATTTTTGATTAATGTTTTTAATTTTACATAATTCTAAAAAAAATATTTTATCATTATTTAAATTTTTTTTTTTAATTTTGTATTTATTAATTATATTTTTATATTTATCTAGCATGCAATTAGTTATTGTATTATTTATATTATTCAATTTTAATAGATTACTCATATTTTTATATAAATATGTAAATATATAAATTTTAGAATTATTAACAATTAAAATAATAATTACAAAAAATAATATTAGAATATAGTTTTTTATATAATTTTTTTATATAATTTTATTATATGAAATATTATTTATCATTATGCTGTATAATTAAAAATGAAAGATATTTAGAAGAATTTATATTATATCATAGAATAATTGGAGTTGAACATTTTTATATATATGATAATGATAGTACACCATCAATATCAGATAGATTATCTAATTTTTATTATAGTAAATTTTGTACTGTAATTAGATATCCAGGTAATGTTGTACAAATGAATGCATATCATAATTGTTTAAATAATTTTGGATCAGAAACTAATTGGTTAATAGTATGTGATGGAGATGAATATATACTTCCTAAAAAACATTTTTCACTAAGAGATTTTTTAAATGAATATGAACATGTTCAAGCAATTGGTATAAATTGGGTTTTTTTTGGAACAAGCTTTCATGAATATAAACAAGATGGATTTTTAACAGATAAATATAGATATTGTAGCAAAACACAAGATAGACATATTAAAACTATTTGTAAACCAATGTATACTATTAAATTTAATGATCCTCATAGTGTTACTGTTAAAGATCCGAGTAAATATATTGATTGTCACAATAATATTATAAATGGTCCATGGAATTATAATATAAATAATGATATAATTCAAATAAATCATTATTTCGGAAGATCAATTGAAGAAAATATTGAAAAACATTATAGAGGTCATCCTGATAGTACATCAAATAGATATAATCCTCCAAAAGATTTAAATACTTATAATAATGATGTAATATGTAATATATTAGCAGACAAATATTTACATCATATTATAAAGCAGTATAATATAACTGGTGTAAATTGGGAAATTTATAGAGCTCTAAATACAGATTTGCAACATATAACTGATATGAATAAAATTTATGATCATGTATTTAATAATGCAAATATTGAAAATAGATATTTACATATAGATGATAAATTTCCAAATTTTAATAGAGATATATATAGAAAAAATTATTATTGTTTTGACCATTTAGATGATTTAAATCTAGAACTTCATTATATTTATAATGGACATAGAGAAAATGATATTTGTCATATGATACTACCCAAATTTCAAGATTTGATTGAATATAATAATATAAAAATTATTGTAGCGAGATTTGATGAAAATATTAATTGGACATTAGAATTTCGAAATACTTTAATTTATAATAAAGGTAATAAAATAAATTGTGATAATGAAATATTATTAGAAAATGTTGGAAGAGAATGTCATACATATTATAAATACATTTATGATAATTATGATAATTATGATAATTTATGTGATTATATAATTTTTTTACAAGGAAATCCTTTTGATCATTCGCCAAATATTATAAATAATTTATGGAATTATATTATTAATAAAGATTTAAACATTGATTTTGAATATTTAAGTAAAGAAATATTAACATGTAATTTATCTGGATGTATACATAAACCTGAATTACTATTATGCAATATATATAAAGAATTGTTTAATGAAGATAAAAATAATATGGAATTTAATTTTGGTCAAGGAGGGCAGTTTATTGTTTCAAAAAAAATAATATTATCTAAACCAAAAGAATTTTATTTAAAAATTATAAAATTATTAGATTATTCAATAAATCCAATAGAATGTCATATTATTGAAAGATTTCATAAATTAATATTTTTAAATTCAATAAACTAATATTGATTTAGAAATATCCATAAAAAATATTTAATTATAAAGATATTTAAATATTTTTAATAATAGTCAATAATATTGTATAAAAATTTAAATTTCTAGCATTTTTACAAAAATCTTCATTTATCTATTATATCAATTATATCGATTATATTATTGTATATATAATTTTAATTGATTCATTGCGGATTTTTAATTATATATTCATATGTAAAAATAAATTTATTACATATAAAATTTACTTTTCTAAATACTTTCTATATTTTGTATGATTATTTATGAATCTGTTGTGGATTTTTAAGAATATATGTACATATCTGTAAAGAACATATTTATCACAAATATCACAAATATCATAAATATAAAATTTATTTTTTTTAAAATATTTTTTTTATGATTATTTGCGGATCCGTTACGGATTATTAAGAATATGATTACGCATCGTTAAAAAATCGCATTTTTTAACATAATTTTGAAAAAGTTTTTATATGTTTTTTCCTAATTTTTAGGTGTTTTTTTATATG
>Ga0214919_10006354_pt1 | contig 16276 bp, 21 predicted proteins | sample LL1503_MetaG_FD_177994 | JGI IMG/M metagenome (GOLD analysis project Ga0214919, IMG submission 177994) | Freshwater microbial communities from Lake Lanier, Atlanta, Georgia, United States - LL-1503 | ecosystem: Environmental > Aquatic > Freshwater > Lake | place: USA: Georgia | collected... | reverse complement strand
TTCACTGCTACCGGCGTTGTAGAACCTACAAGATGGTCTGTGTTGTCTAATAGATTCAAGTATATGAATTACGGCGGTGGTATTACACTCCCACGTTTGAACTGGAAAATCCCATGATGAACCAACAAAGGTTTGTGCGGCCAAATTGACAAAGTAATCTGGTTTAAGATCTTGTACAATTTTGTTTATGCTGTGTACATCACTTAGATCAAAGTTAACTAGTTTGAATCTGTCATTTTTTATATGATCGATGTTTTCGTGATTTTTTGTACTTAGTCTTCTGGCTCCACCAATTACGAAATAGTCTGTGGATTCTAGTAAATAATCAACCAAGTGACTACCATCTTGGCCTGTTACTCCGGTAATAAATACAACTTTGCGATTGTTAATAAAACCCTGTACGTCTTTGATGTTTAAAACTTCCATATAATTAATCCTTATAGATACGTATTTTTTCTATGTAATACAACATTATTTTAATTAAAATAAAATTATAAATCCCACTCTAAAATTGATAGATATATCATATGTGGAAGCTAAATACAAATCACTTTACGTTCTGGGATAGATTCAAGATCTGTGGATTCTTTTTAAATACTAACAATTTCTGGACATATGGAAAACAAGTTCAAAACTTTGAGAAAAAGATGGCTAAATACGTTGGTAGTAAATATGCCTTATTTGTGTCAAGTGGTTCTACCGCAAATACTTTACTTGCTTATTATCTTGATCAAGTAGAAACCAAAAGAAAGATTATTTTTCCAGCGGTTACTTGGGCTACATCTGTGACTCCATTTATTAAATGTGGATTTGAACCTGTATTTGTTGATGTCAATTTGACAAATTTATCTATGGATTTGGATCAAGTTGAAAGTATTCTCAAGAAAGATAGTGATGTAGGAACAATTTTCATCACATCATTGTTGGGTATTTCTCCAGATATTGATAAGTTGAACTATCTTAGAATAAAGTATAAGGTACGAATTATGTTGGATAGTTGTGAAAGTACCTTTACTAAGTTTGGTGGTAGAAATATAGCTTCTTATTTTACATCAACAACAAGTACGTATTTTGGTCATATGTTACAAAGTGTTGAAGGTGGATTTGTATTTACAAACGATGACACTGAATACGAAATGTTCAATATGATCAGAAACCATGGTATGTATAGACACTTGCCATCTGAGAATCAAGAGAAATATAAAAATCCATCGGTAGATCCGTTGTTTGATTTTTATTGTATTGGCAATAATTTTAGAAATAGTGATATACATGCATATATTGGTCAGCTTGATTTTAATCGTGTTCCACAATATATGTTTCATAGAAAATTTTGTGGTGAAGTATTCACATCAATGTTGGATCAAAATTATTTTTATAAGGTTCAAGTCAAGAATGAAGATAATTTATTTAGTCTACCAATCATTGCAAAAAATAAAGAAACTATTAACAAGATAAAGGATTTTTGTAAGAGTCAAAATATAGAATATAGACCTATCATTGGTGGTAATTTATTGAAACAAACTGCGTTTAAGAAATACGTTATTGGAGATTATCCAAATGCAGACATTATTAACGAAAATGGTTTGTATGTTGGATTACATTATAGTGTTACGCCGGAACAAATTAGTTGGTTTGTTAACACAATCAACAATATTTAAAACTCATCATCTTCTTCGTCATCCTCTTCATCATCAATATCATCTCTAGGAGGATTATCATTAAACATTTTATTGAAGTCACGAAGATCTTGGGTTTCAATGCCTAATTGGTTAAATATTAGTTGAATTGATACTAATATTTCGGGGGTACTTAATTTTTTCTCAATGGATTTTGCAGCGAAATAGTTTGATATTTGAACTAGTGTTTTCTTTACATGGGATGGAAGACCATCAAAATATATCATCATGTCTGATTTTTCCCTGTTTATTATTAGACCAGGTATATCATCCATGGATCGTGTTTCTTCTTGTAACAATATTAATTTATTTAACTTCTTAAGTATATCTGGTTCTGAATCAGACTCATCAATAATACTATTCTTAATTTTATTAATATCCTTGGTTTTTATTTTTCTAGCAATATTGAAACTAGCCATTATTCCGTGCTTTGATAATAGATGAGAAAAGTTAGACATTTAAAATTAAATATAAATAAATAAGTTAAATATGTATTTTTAATATGAAGAAGCCAGCAATTTTTATAGATGCATTTATTACTAACGACGAATCAAAACGACATTTTGACTATAATGTGGCTAATTTTATAAAACAAAACTTTGATGTATTTATTATTTCTAACAAAATTCCTAGCTTTGATAAGTTTTCTGATATAAAGTATTTTGAGTATGATTCTAAAAACAGAATACTAACTGACCCATCCAAGTATAATTTATCAAGCAAGATACATTGGCATTATCAATTGTATGATGAGTATGGCGGATGTTTTTTAAGTGGATATAATAAAATGCACGGATTTACAAATTGGACTGTTTTATACAACCTTAAAAAGATTTGTAAGGTTCTTAAAAGTTATGGATATGAACACATGATACGATGTGAGTATGATTTGATCTTTAAGAATTACGATTTGATGAATACCATATTCAAAGACTTTGGTAAAACTGAGAATAGTAAAAAATGTATGATTATACCAGATAATTTTGGGTGTACAACCAATTTTTTCCTAATCGACATAGACTACATAGATTCATTTATACCCGAGATGGAAACTGAGGATGATTATTTGAAATTTGTACAAACCTTATATGGAAAAAATTTATCTCCTGTATTTGAAGAAATCTTATTTACTATAATTAAAAACAATTGTGAGTTTCTTGATAAACAATCTGCACACGAATATATTGAAAATATTGGAGCTTGTATGTCAAACGGAGATTCTGGATATCGTCATCACACATGTTATAAAAATTTGTTTATGACCCCGATCAATGATAATACGGAATTTTTTATGTATAATGAATCAGATGACATCGTTATTTATATAAAGTATAGTACTGCAAATGAGGCAGGCGATAGAATTGAGAGTATACATGAACTTCATCCACGAAATTATTTTAAATATAAATGTTCAAAATTTGTAGAAATTAAAACATCCCAGATGAAGATGTCAGAAAGTCGTACATTCGACTTATCAATTCCTTGTAATTTTACTATTGTAAGAAACTAAAATCGTTGTTTAAGTATTTTTTTGCTATCTTGAAGAATGTCTGGATCAAATATCTTTGGACCTCTACTAATATATCCCTTGCCACTTGTAAAGGTGCAGTTGTAACATAATAGACGTAGATTTTCTAATTTATGATTGTGTTTATTTCCGTCTTCAAAGTTTAATAACAATGGTAACTTACCATCTGTAATTCTACGTTCGTGGAATCCACATTGTTCACATTCTGATTTTTTGATACTGGATCGTATCAATTTGTCTTTTAATCTGTGTATAGGAAAATCTGGGTATTTTCCATCCAAAACATCTTGAATTGGGTATCTACCTTTATTTGGATCAACTAGGCTTCTATTTTCAAAGTTTTTCTTAGTGGGTGGCCAACCTGGAGTTTTGTGTACACCATATCGTTTTGCGTATGTTTTGAATGTTTGATAACTAACACCCAAACGTTTTGCTGCTTTTCTGGCTGATGTGGATTTTTCTAAAGCCTCTTTGATTTCTGATTCAGTGATTGGCTTGTTTTTTTTAGATCTACCACCTCTACTTGGATAGATCTGATCTGCAAACTCTTGTTCTAAGTGTGGGATTTTTACGCCTTTTTCACGAAGGATTTTATACTCGTCTAGTTCTCGTCTAACATCGTCACCAATCTCACTTAAACTATATAACTTTTCGATCTTTTCCTTTAAGGAATCAAGTTCTGCTAATTTTTTATTAATTAACTCAAAATCGTAGGATGGATTTTCGTTAGTCATTTTTTAATGATGCTGATAATGGTTCTTTTGCCAAGTCTACATCTGTTGTACTTTCAAAGATTTTCCTCAAAGTTTCGGCTCGTTTAGGCATACCGGCATTCAACAAAATTTTATAAGTATTGATGTATTTAGTCTTGTTATCCGATGATCTTAATGGTTTACACACGATTACTGGATTCACCAAAAAGTCGTCATTATATATAGATTTTGATTTTAATTCAATAGCTCTTGTACACGCTTCTACATACGTATCATCAAATATACTTGAATCAACTTCAATATTTAGTCTCCAATCTGCTGAACTTACATCAAACTTTATTAGTTTCGTTTTTGCCATAATTTAAATCACCATCATTCAATAGATCTAGGTTACTTAGTTTTTGATTTACGCTATTACATACTTGTTCTTCGACCGTATTAGCTACGAACACGATCTTTTGTATACTTTTTGTTTTAGCACTATCACGCCATACTCGACCAGTAGATTGACGCATCAATACAGCCGAGTACGAAGGACATATTAACGCCAATCTTGGAAAGTTTCCATTTAAATCGTGTAAATTTAATCCTGCACCGCCAGCTGCGATGTTGACAAGAATTATTCTACTCTTGTCAGATTGAAAATCATCTATAGCTTGTTGTCTATCTTTGTCTTTGACTATACCATTAACAATACATTTGGTGTTTAGTCTGTTAGATAAAGCATTGATAGTTTCGGTAAAATTACAGAATATAGCAATACTCATGCCGTTTTCTATACCTTCTTCTGCCATTTCAATAATGAGTGGTACTTTAAACATCTCAACTTTTTGTCTAGCACGAAGAATTGCTACCATTTGTGTTTGACCTTTGTCTTTTTTCAATAGACGTTCAATTTTCAACAACTCTAACTGCATTTCATCGTATGCCTTGTTAATTTTGTCTTGATCTTCCTTGTCCATCTCATAACACTCTGCGGTAATTTGACTTTCAGGAAAGTTAGGAATTGTGTCACGATTAAGACGAACACCTCGGTTATTAAAAATGTCATTGCTTAGTTTTGATAAAGCCTTTTTGTCACCTGTAAACTCCATTCCGAATCTACCTCTAACAACACCATGTGCATAGGCCCACTCATAATATTGTTTGCTACTCTTGAACAACTGAATACATTGACCCACTGTTCTTAGTTCTAGAGGATTGGTTGCCATAGTAGCACTGCAAAACAACATCTTGTATCCAGATTTGAGTGCTGCCATACAAGTTTCACTATTTTTGGTCTTGGCATTTTTTAGTTTTTGTGCTTCATCCCATACAATAAGAGTATTTTTTGGAAGTTTCCACACAAACTCTTTACGTCTGGTATCTCTTCTCTTAACATATGATGCAATCACACTATCGGATTTACCCATACGTAGAGCTTCGTAGTTAATAATACCAGCACATTTACCCCACATTTTAAAGTGGTTCTTAATAACACGTTTCCAAGATTCTTTAACTGCTTTTGGACACACAACCAAAATGTCCATATCTAACTCTCTGGCTACGCCACATGCGGTGTATGTTTTTCCGATGCCAACATCGCTACCATCAACGGCAGCACCCCACTTCTTTAGTGATGATACAACTTTGCCAACCGCACCTACTTGCCACGGACGTAAACCATCTTGATGTTTTACTTCATATAGTGGAAGTGGTGCGTCTATTTTTTCTTTTTTAAGAGCTTTTTCTTTGAAAAGAGTTGGGTTATCTTTGGTTTCGGTTAGAACCCAATCATTATCTCTTTTGGTAACACTATAACCTTTATCTTTGAGACTTAACTTATTTATCTTCCAGTAAACAAAGAATTGATTTAAGTATTGAGATGGTATTTTCCACTCACGGATAAAAGTTACCTCTCCATTTTTTTCTATTTGAATTGGATCTGACCATCTGATATCCAAATTTATCATAATCAGTCACCCATTTCGTTTCTGTATTTAACATTACGAGCATGTTCATGTATGTTGGATCTGACATGGCGACCATCTTTACGATGTACACCCACATCAAATTTTTCCATCATTAGTTCTGTGAAATAAATTCCTTGGGTATCATCATATCCATAACCAAGATTTGCCATGTCATCCATGTAGGATTTACGGGTTTTCTTGTGAACTTTTTTGCAAAGTTCTTCCAAGTATCTTACTACTTCATTTACGTTGTTTTTATACACAATCTTATTGATTGTAGTGTCTTTAATGTAATAACTCATATATAGTATTCTTTCTTATATACCATATATATAGGACTAATTCAACTACTTTCAATATTATATTGTTAATTACTTGATATAGGAACGGATGTGTATATATTACGTTCAGTCTGACTTCTTATGGTTTCAAAATACTGAATCATATGGTTTATTGCGTGGTCCGCAATTGCTTCCAACCAATCTTCTGGCTTATATTCTGTAGTACTTATACCACCATGAACTGCTTTTAAATTACCATTTTGAAATTCTTGACGTAGAAAATTGATTAGATCTTGTTTCAACTCTTGTTTTTGACCAATAACAAATATTTCACTTAAAGCTTCTTTATAGCTAACTCTTACTGGAGATTGACCTTTGCCACCACTACCTTTTTCTCCTCTACCAGCAGATCTTTGTGCTGATTTCTTTCTTTTTACCCAATTAGCTATAGCTTTTTTACCACCTTTGGCTCTTATTCTGGCAGCATACTTTTTACCTAAACAAGCACTATAGCTGGCTCCTTTTTTTGCATCTCCACATTTGCCGGCTTTTTTACCAGTACTATCGTATCTATCCCATCCACCGCCTGATGTACTACCTACTGATCCTTTACCAAACCACGCACGAAGGCCTCCTTTATAAGCCTCGTTAATTTGATTTTCGTATTTTTGGTAAATCGTCATATTAAATATAAATATGACATAGTATTGTTAATCTCTGATAAAAAGTTTTGTTAAATTAGCGTAGAATTTCTCTAGGGATTTTTTGGTTGGGAATTTTCTGCGTGTTTCTTTAAGAAAGAAGGAAATACTTTCGCCGCTCAATTCGATGTTTTGACCATCGATATTTATGTTGTATATCTTGTTTTTAAGGGCAGGCATAAAAGTATCTTATATTAAGTATTTTATGCCTGCCCAAACGTTACAACTATTTTAAGTTTTTATCAAAAAATGTTCCCAATCAACATGACGAGCGTCTTTGATTAGAGCGTACATCGGCATAGGTTGTGGTGCCGTTGGGTTTTTCAACAATTTCAAACCAACTTCATTGTTCAAACGATTACCCTTCTTTGAGTTGATGTCTTTTGAACACAACACAAGATTTTCCCAAGTATCACCACCACCTTTGCTACGAGGAATAACGTGGTCCACCGTAGCAGTGTTACGATCTAACTTTTTACCAGTGTATTGGTCAATTCCACCATCACGAACATAGATTGCATCCTTGCTTGGCTTGTTTCTGAATTCCTTTACAGGCATCTTGCTGAAGTTAACCGCAATGATAACTGTTGGAACACGAACCTTCATATGTGCGCTGTTGATGCTTAGATCCCAAGGACGAACTGGCAATGACAACCATTCAGTCCAAGAAACAGGGTTCATGGTCTTTGGTTCGGTGAGAATTGGATCACCATTGTCGTCGATGTTATAATCGATGTCCAGTGCGAGTGTGGCTGGTTTTCCACCAACATCACATCCACACAGATCTACGATTGCGTCTTTAACGGTCTTAAAACCAACTGGTTGCCAGTTAGCATTAAGATTCAGACAGATCAGTTTGTTTTCGATTCCAGTCATAACTTCTCTATATTACCTCATTTTTTATATAAGTCAAACAAAATATTTTCTTCTGGTTCCAATGTTTCGTCCAATCTTTGTTTAGCAAAGGTTAGATCTACACGAAACCATTCATTTTTGATATCGGTAGCAAAATACTTCATTTTTTCACGTATTTTGGTTTCTGCCGAATAGCAATCTGGATGGTAAATATAATATTCTACCTTGTAATCTCTGTGAGGACTACTTGTTTGGTATGTACGCAATCTAGATTCTATATCTTTAGTAACTCCTACTTTATAGTAGTTTGGGAAATTTGAGTTACTTATGATATATACGTATCCATCTTTTTGTCTCTTGATTGCCATTTATACTACTAATAAGTAGTTAAATGATCTCGTCAACCAATCCGTATTTTAAACACTCATTTGCTGATAGATAGATATCGTGTTTCAACATTTCTTCTAAATCAGTACTAGTAAACTTGGTGTGTTCCAAGTAAATCTTCTTTACTTTCTCTGATAATAACTCAAGATTTTTAAATTCATCCTTGAAAGTTTCATGTGTTCCACCACACCAACTTCTTAATTGATGAACCAACATAACACCATTTTTACCTATAAATCTCTTTTTACCACAAACACTGATTAGTGTTGCAGCAGAAGCACTAATACCTTCTACGTATGTATAAACAGGTACTCTTGATGATTTTATACGATCTACGGTGGTAAATGCCGAAAATATTTCACCACCATCACTATTGATAAACAACTTTACGTGTGGTGGTGTATCTAATCCTAGATTGATTTGGGTTATCAACATTTGTTTTTCCAAATCACTAAGACTTCTATTGAGATTATATATGCTTTCTAGATCTACTTGACTATAAAAATAAATCTCATTGCCATTTATTTGGTGTGGGATTTTTGTTTTGGTGGTGGTAATGATGTCTTCTTCATCATAAACTGGTAAATCATTTTTATAGCGAGAATAAAGCATATTGCTTATAAGTAGTCAGGGAAAAATATTCCATTGTATTTAATTGACTCACAATCAGTGTCTATTTCACGTTCAAATTTATTTAAAAATTTTACTTTCACCTTTTTTACATCACTGCCGATCATAAAATAAAATCCAACCGCTGGTGATAGTGTTTGCATCGATATAAACTTGTCGTCGAGATATACTTCAACTTGGAATGTTTCTCTAAAGCGTTCTGATATGATGTGTGATGTATTATGTACAACACAATGTTTATTTTTATTTTTGTCCAAAAGTACCTGAGCAAAGTTATCATATACCCATTGTATGTTATCAAGACGTTTGGATTGATTAAACTCTGCTTTGTTTTGAGATATCATTTCTTCCAGTTCTGTCTTTATATTTTTGATTTCCCCCAGATTATCTTTTAGAACGTGATAAAAACTGACCTCGAAAGGTTTATTAAGTTTATATTTGAATATGTTATCAGTGTTATAATAAGCTTCCTTTGTGTCGGGTATTGTAAATTTTTCTAATAAAAAATCAACATTTGCTGCAAAAAATGTTGTATAAACACATTTATCATCTGCTAAATCTCCTATGACACTCATGAGTTTATATTGGTTAGTATCCAACTGATAAAAACAATCACGTATTAAATCAAATGATTCTGGTTTAAATATATTGTCATCCTCTGTGTAAAATATGTTTTTGTACCCAAGCATTTGGGCCATTTTAAATGCAAGTTTTATATTTTTGCAAATAGTAACATTAACATGACTACCATATACTCCATAAGAGCAATTGTGAAATGTTGTAAACCAATATGCAGTATCATGCATTTTCAGTTCATTTATACATTTGTATGTATGATCTTTATCAATTCTTATATTGTCTGTATTAAGAATAAAATAGTCTATAGAAGATCTTAATCGTTCTGGAACATCACATCCAGACACAACTAAAATCTTAACTCCTAATTCTTTAAAATTTGAAAGCTGTTTATCCAACAATGATATTTTATAGTCGTTGTTTGGATACGCATTGATTATTATCAAATTTTTCATATTTTTAATTTTAACTGATTAGGATCATCTTTGAGAATAGACCTCAGTTCCAAATCATCTACATAATGAAGTTTGTCTTTTTCTTTAGCAAAACTGATATGTTGAGTTTTATTCCACCCATTTGAATTGACCACGATGTCATCGGTTCTGCCAGATCGTTCACATATATATCCGGACATGTACTCCGCAAATGAGATTATAGCATTTGTACGTTCGTTGCCACCTTCAACATAAAATCTAAGTGTTGCAAATTTTTCTTTAACTTGCACAACCTTGATTTGTTTTACCGGAAGATATTGATCTGGATACTTTTCGGACCATTTGTTTTGTTGATCAATATAATCTTGAAGATATCGACTCAACCAAAGAATGAGTCTAAACCACCCATCATCACACTCAAATCCAAATTCTGTAAAAGGTTGTTGTTCTCCATACTCGGAATAAAGTTTTGGGAACTTTTTAATCAGATAATTTTCTAATTCAACTCTCATACTTCAAATTCTTTTCCGTCAAAATGTGCTTTGCATCCTAATACTCTATCGATCATAAATACCTCTACACCAGATTCATTAAACATAGTGAAAGTGGCATTATCATGACCCTTCCATTGTTCTCGTTGTGCATCATTACATAGATCATTAAATTGTTTGTGTATGTATACTTTATTAATTCCGCTTTGAATTATACCTCTAGCACAATCTGCACAAGGAAGAGCGTTGGTGTAAAGTACACTACCTTCTGTAGAGATGCCGTGTTTAGCTGCCGAATAAATAGCGTTACGTTCGCCGTGTTCAAACCACTTATATTTTTCAGGTCTTTCATTTCTGGTGGGTAACTTGTCATCTACACCAATTGGAATTCCATTATATCCAGTTGATATTATTCTATGATCTTTTACCAATATAGCACCAATCTTGGTTTTTGGATCTTTGCTTTTACTAGCAACCCAATAAACGCCTTCCATAAACCAATTTATAAAACTTGTATTGTCCTTCATAACTTAAATCATATCTTGACTTTGCTTTTTTACAAGTTAAAATAACTATCGTGTTAGTAACACACTATTTATAGTATATGAATAATTATACTGGAAAAATCCACGGGATTAAATTTCTTGTTAAAGATTCCAAAACAATACGTATATGGAAACCAAGTGATTTGGATATGATGGAATTTAGACCACAATGTGATTTCATAGTCAAATACTTAATTGATGAAGGATTTTTTAATAAAAAACAATGTAAGGTTGAAGTAGTAAATTAACCGATGTTAAAATTGTTATGATAACACTGATTATACCACCGTCCCCATTTTTGTTAGATGAAAGAGTTTTTCCAAGTTTGGGATTGCTCAAAATTGCAGCCGTACTACAATCCAAGTATGAATTAAACGTATTGGATTTAAGTGGTATAAAAAATTACTTGGATGTAATGGAGGTTTATTTGAAACAAAAAGATTCAAACATTTTTTGTATTACGGCAACTACTCCACAACTTCCACATTCTATCAAGATCAAAGATCTGATCAAAAAGTACAAACCAAATAGTAGAGTTGTTTTGGGTGGTCCACATGTCACTTTGGTATATGCAGCTTACAAGAATAATGTAAATAAACGATCCACGATAAATAAAGAAGTATTAGAACAGCACTTTGATTGTTTGGTTAGTGGTGATGGTGAGAAAGCTATTTTCCCAGCTATTGAGACCACTGAAAAGTTTATTGATGGTGATGATCCAAAACAAAGTTACTTCTTGACAAATGAAGACTACGAGAAGTTGCCAATGCCTGCCAGAGATTTGATTGATCTTGAATCATATCATTATACAATCGATGGTAAAAAGGCTACTAGTATTATAGCACAATTGGGTTGTCCATTTAATTGTGGATTTTGTGGTGGTAGATTAAGCAATTCTCTGCGTAGAATAAGAACTCGTAGTGGCAACAACATTTTGGATGAAATTGAATTTCTTCACGAAGAATATGGATTGGAAGGGTTCATGTTTTATGACGATGAACTGAACGTAAATAAACAATTTGAGTCGTTATTGACCGATTTGATTAAGTTACAAAACAGATTGGGTGTGGAGTTTAGACTCAGAGGATTTGTCAAGAGTGAATTATTTACAGACACACAGGCCAAGTTGATGTATGAAGCTGGATTTAGATGGTTATTGTGTGGATTTGAGGCTGGTAATGATCGTATTTTGCAAAACATCAATAAGAAGGCTACATACGATGATAACGTTCGTGTTATAGAAAAGTGTAAGAAGTACGGATTAAAGATCAAGTCGTTGATGAGTGTTGGTCATCCAGGCGAAAGTGAAAAGACTATTAATGATGTGGCTGAATTCTTAATCAAGAATCAAACTGATGATTTTGATTGTACAGTGATCACTCCATATCCAGGCACTCCATACTATGATAAGTCTGTAGAGATCGGTGATAATGTTTATAGATACACTGTTGAAAAGACTGGTGATAACTTGTATAGTAAAACACTTGATTATTCCACGACTAGCAATTTCTATAAAGGTGTTCCAGGTCAAAACTATGAAAGCTATGTTTTTACCGACTATCTAAAATCTGAAGAGATTGTTAAAATGAGAGATGATTTGGAATCCAGAGTTAGAAAAGAGTTGAATATTCCATTCAATCAATCCGCAGCCGCAATCTTATATGAACATAGTATGGGTCAAGGCTTGCCTTCTTTGGCTCTTAAAGATGTATAACTATTTTAAGTTGGTTAGAATTTTACAATCTTTAAATAGACCAATCAAATTCTTGTAGAACAATTTGTTATTCTTCTTCATTATACTTTCAAACTCTTTTAGTTCTACTAACATATCGGATAGAGAAGCATTTTCTAATACAGGTTTTGTTAATACAAAATAGTGCTTAGATTCATTATCTTCGTCTTTTAATCTATATGCTTTGGTTAGTAGTGCAAATGAAGGATCTGGTATTTTTTCCATTTTCAGATCTTTAAAATAATCATTACCCACTGAGTTTTTTAACTCAAATACCATTACATGGTCTGAATTGTATGTGTTTGCAAAGATGTTTTCAAACGCAAGTGTACACACTTCAAATATTTTATCTTCTGTAGATTCAAAACTGCTTGTGTTGGTAAAGTCCACTTTGGCTTTCCAATTGGCACACTCCACTATGTAAGTTTCTGGAGTCATATTCTTTTATATAAATATCTATAGATCATCCCACGATCCATTTTTTGCCACAATATCTTTTGTTAACGATTTAAACTCTTTTACTACCTGTGAATTAAACATGATTTTGATATTAGGTTTATCATCAAGTTTTAGATTTAGATCAATTACATGTTGTGATTCTTTCAATCGAATTGGTACGCCAACCAATAGTTCATCATTTACATAAACCTTTACATGAAACAATTCGTCTGGAAGATCGAACTTTTTAAAATTCAAGATTAGTTTATATAAATTTTGTTGTTTGTATTGAAGTATGTTTATTCTAGAATCATCTGATATGTTGTAATGTGAGAATATTTGATTTATCTTGGAGTCAGACCCAAATATAGCTGCAAAACCACCTTCTTTTATAGATTCAAGTACTACATTTGTTTTGTTGTGTACATAAAGATACGTTGCATTGTATAAAAATGTTTCATAATCACATGTATATGGAAATTGAGATTCTAATTCGTCATAGTTTTCTGGAAACTTGTGCAGTATTGACTCGTTAAAATATGCACTATTGCCGAACCAAAAGTATGAGTGTGTAACTTGTGATTTGACCAAACCATCCCACATGTTTGTAAAAAACAATGCGTTTATAGAATTGTGTTGAATTCTTAAAAAGTATTCGTTTATTTTGTCCAATCCAATATCAGAAAAGTAATGATCGTCCTCAACATAAAAGAAGTTTTTGTAGTTGAGTGCGTATGCTAATTTGATTAAATTTTTGGTATTTCTATAAACACTTAAAAAGTGGGTGTCTGTATATATTAGATAATTTGGAGCTGACGATGAATAGTAAAACGCTCCGTATGGTTTTAAATATGGAATGGAATAGGTGTTGGCTTTTTTGTAAAAGAATTTATCAATCTTTGCTTGGAAGAAATCAAACACTACCATTTTTGCTAGTTTGTAATATTCTTCGTTTATATTGCCAACGGTTGACAATACTATTATATCTTTTCCTAACTTAGCAAGTTGTCTTAGATTTTCCAATGACATTGATTCACGTTCTGGTGTACGTGGAGATGTCAGAAATAGTATTACATCATTCATATTTTAATTTATATATCCGTTCAATAATACCTCTTCTGGTGTAAGATTGAATGTTTTTATTATATTTTTATCGACTTCAACTTTAATCTCACCATCTATAGATATGGGTTCTAACATCCAACTATCACTATCAATTTTTAATAATTTGTTTATGATTGGTATGTTATTTTTATACACAACTACATGGGTTTGTTTATTTTTGGACTTGTCGATGAAAATAAATGTGGGTTTATTGTTTTTAAAATTGTAAAGTATATTACAGGCTGAATCAGCGTTTTGTTTATCGTCAGTTGAGTGTTGATTTAGTTGTGAGTCAGAGCCAAATAGTTGATTAAATGGAGTTTCATCAAATGATACTGATACGATGTTGTTTTTATTATGTACACTGCCATACATCTGTGTGTGAAGAAATAGTTCGTAATAAGTAAAACATGGATAGTTATCGTCTATGTCTTCTATACATTCAGGAAATTTGTTTAGTATAGATTCTTGAAAGTACTTGCAATTACCAAACCAAAAATGACTTCTTATCATATCGTGTTGCCATTTGTTTGTGAAATATATTGCATTTAAAGACTTGATATCATTAAAGTATTTACTGATACGATTAAGACCTGTGTTTGAAAAGTAGTGATCATCTTCAACGTAAAAGAAATTTTCATATCCCAACGCGACTGCAAAGTTTATTATATTTTTTGTATTTTTATATACGTTGAGATAATTAGTGTTTTGATATATTATTATATTTAAACCAAGATTATTTTCTATTGAGTAATGAAAAACTGATCTAGCACTATGATATGGTTGACTATATCCCATCAGTTTTTTATATAAAGACTTTGATATTACATTTTTGTTTTCATCAACTATAATATATTTTGCAATATCATGAAATTCCTGATCAACAATTGGTGTAGTTGATAGTATTATTATATCTTTATTTAACTTTTTTAACTGCTTTAAATTTGTTAATGCCATTTGTTTTCTCAACTCATTGGGTTGAGTGGTCAAAAACAATATTACATCGTTCATACATAATCCTCCAAATTACGACTATGCATATATGGACTATTTAAAAACAATTCTCGGTAAAACTTACATTCTCGATTATTTGTTCTTTTTTTGAATGATTCAACATCACAATCAAAATACTCCAAATTTGATAGTAAATAACCAATTCTAGCCAGTACCAACTTATCGGTTATTTCACCATTTTTATTGAATATAACAAAGTCTGATTCTTCAATTGATCGCACACATTCAAATAGTGATACAAGTGGAACTGATTTATGTTCGTGTAATTTTAAGTTACTTGAAACAATAATTGTGTTCTTAAATTTCTTAATCTTTAAATACTTTAATATATCAGATAATACTTTAAAGAAGTTTAATGTTTGATCTATAGATTTGTCAAATTTGCTTTCTTTGCAGAATATTTGATCAAATTTACAAGAAGTTGAAAAATCCTTGGTAAATGATATTAAAAAGTGATTTTTTATAGTCTTTGATAAAATATTGTAATTATGCTCTATATTGGATAAATCACTCTTATTATATAAAACGTATATTACACACTTCATGTATAATCCTCCAACCTTTTTGTTGTGCTAAATGGACTATTAATATAAACATCATATCCATTATATGGGTCTCTGTTTACATAGTCTTCGTATCTACAATTCGCATAGTCTAGGTTATTGTCAAGTACGCTTATTCTAAACATAAACATATCTTCATATTTTACTTGATTTAATTCAAATCTGACTAGATCTATATCTTGTGCATTGATACTGTTTAATAAACTGGTAAATTCTTGTACAGATTTCAATTTGGTTTTGGACGAAATAAACAATATTCGCCTTTGGTTTTTTGATTGTGCATATTTGTTGATCTGATACAACATGAAATATTTTGAATACTCTTTGTGTATATCATCTAAAAAGTCTATCTTTTTGTAAAATAATTGTTCGAATTGTCTATTTGGAATTGCGTTTGGTATGAATGACATTACATATTGCTTCTCAAATATTGGACAAAGCAAGTCGTAGTTGCTTTCCAATATGGATAGGTCAGTTACATCTTCTAGATAGTGTAATACACAATTCATTTGTTTTTAAATATTGAATTTAACAGAATATAAATACCCACCGATACAATGTTTTGGTTTATTTTAATTTTTGCCATATATTTATAACATATATGATAGTAACCAATCTTTTAACTCTACAAAACCAATTAAAAATCCACCACT
>Ga0214919_10006353_pt1 | contig 16276 bp, 13 predicted proteins | sample LL1503_MetaG_FD_177994 | JGI IMG/M metagenome (GOLD analysis project Ga0214919, IMG submission 177994) | Freshwater microbial communities from Lake Lanier, Atlanta, Georgia, United States - LL-1503 | ecosystem: Environmental > Aquatic > Freshwater > Lake | place: USA: Georgia | collected... | reverse complement strand
CTGAAATACGCCTTGCTCAGCTCGTATTACGATCAGATCCGCATGGTTTTGCCCAAAATGGCGGCAGACAAAAACGCCAAGAAAATTTGCATCATTTACCAAGACGACGAGTTTGGCCTGGAAGTGCTGCGCGGCGCGGAGGCCGGCGTAAAAACCTTGAACATGGAATTGACCGAGAAAACCTCGTTCAAGCGCGGTTCCACCGACTTTTCCACCCAGGTTGCCAAGATGAAGTCCGCCGGTTGCGAGTTGGTGGTCCTGGGCACGATTATTCGCGAGACCATCGGCACGGTGGCCGAGGCGCGCAAGACCGGCTTTAACCCGATTTTCCTGGCCTCCATTGCGGCCTACACCGACCTGATCCACAAACTTGGCGGCAAAGCCATGGACGGTATTTACGCCACCAACGTAGTGCAAAACCCTTACCTGGACGAAGCCTCGCAGCCCATCCGGTTCTGGGCCAACAAGTACAAGACCAAATTCAACGAAGACCCAGCCGTGTTTTCGGCCTACGGCTACATCATGATTGACATCTTTATCCAAGCGGCGCAAAAAGCCGGTCCTAATCTGACCAGTGCCAGCTTTGTCAAAGCCATGAACAGCATGACCATCCCGCCGGACTTCTTTGGTACACCCACTCTGACGTACAACAACACCAAGCGTTTAGGCAGCGAGGCGGTGAAGCTGTCGCAAATTCAGGATGGCAAATGGCGTGTCCTCATGGAAGTGAAGTAAAAAACGTGCTGGACGCGCGAGCGTCCGGCTAAGCCCTGTTAGTAATAACTATTTTTGGAGACCACTATGACCGCATTGAACTTTTTGAAGAAAACAGGCTTGGCCCTGGCTGCCATGCTGGCTTTGGGCGCCCATGCCCAGCAGCAAGGCGTGAGCAAAGACGAGATCGTCCTGGGCACCATCCAGGACTTGTCCGGCCCGCTGGCCGGCTTTGGCAAGCAGGCGCGCGCCGGCATGCAACTGGCCGTCGCCGAGATCAACGAGCAAGGCGGCATCAACGGTCGCAAACTCAAACTGCTGGTGGAAGACGATGGCTACGACCCGAAAAAGTCGGTGCTGGCAGCCCAAAAACTGGTCAACCAGGACAAGATTTTCATCATGGTTGGCCACATCGGCACCGCCCAAAACCTGGCCGCGATGCCTGTGCAGTTTGAAAAGAATGTCGTCAACTTCTTCCCCATCACCGCCGCGCGCGAGATGTACGAGCCGCTGGACCGCCTCAAATACTCTTTTGCCGCCACCTACTTTGACCAGATGCGGGTGGCTTTGCCCAACCTGATCAAAGAAAAAGGCGCTAAAAAAGTCTGCACCATGTACCAAGATGACGATTTCGGCCTGGAAGTCATGCGTGGCGCCGAGGCCGGCCTCAAAACCATGAACATGGAATTTGCCGAGAAAACCTCTTACAAACGCGGGGCCACAGACTTCTCCTCCCAAATCTCCAAGCTGCAGGCCAGTGGCTGCGATTTGGTGGTGCTGGGCACCATCATCCGCGAGACCATCGGCGCCATCGGCACCGCCCGCAAAATTGGCTTTAACCCGGTCTTCATTGGCTCAAGCGCCGCCTATACCGACCTGATCCACAAGATCGGCGGCAAGGCCATGGACGGTTTGTACGCCACTATGACGGTCCAAAACCCCTACCTGGACGAGGCTTCGCAGCCCATCCGTTTTTGGGCCAACAAGTACAAAACCATGTTTAACGAAGACCCTACCGTGTTCTCGGTATACGGTTACATCATCGTTAACAGTTTCGCCCAGGCAGCGGGCAAGGCCGGTAAGAACCTGACGACCGATACCTTTATCAAAGCCATGGACGCTACCGTGCTCGAGCCCGATATGTTCGGCGGCGCCAAAGCCACCTTCAGCGCCACCAAGCGCCTCGGTAGCGACGCCTCGCGCCTGTCGCAGATTCAAGACGGCAAGTGGAAGGTCGTCTCCGGCTACGTCAGCGCCTCCAGCGTCAAGTAAGCCGCTGACGCGCAGCCTCAGCCTCCAGGCCGCCCGGTGCGAATCGGGCGGCTTTTTTTGCGGCTAAAGCCCGCGCTGCACTGTGGGTGCGGCCGGGCGCGCTACAGTTAGCACATGGGCAAAACACCACCGCCACCCCGCCCCGCTCCGGCTCCTGCCAAGGCGGTGATGACCGGCTTTGCCGGTCTGGGTGCCAAACTCGACTATTTATCGCCAGCCGAGGTGGAGCAGGTGCGCCAGGCCTACCGCTTTGCCGACGAGGCGCATCTGGGTCAGCTACGTGGTAGCGGGGCGCCCTATATCACCCACCCGATTGCCGTGGCCGCGCAGTGCGCCGATTGGAAGCTCGACGCCCCGGCCCTGATGGCCGCCTTGCTGCACGACGCCATGGAAGACTGCGGCGTTACCAAAGTGGACCTGATCGAGCGCTTTGGCTCGCCCGTGGCTGAGTTGGTCGACGGCCTGACCAAGCTGGAAAAAATCAACTTCACCACCCGCGAAGAAAACCAGGCCGAGTCCTTTCGCAAAATGCTGCTCGCCATGGCGCGCGACGTGCGCGTCATCCTCATTAAGCTGGCCGACCGTACCCACAATATGCGCACCATGGGCGATATGCCGCGCAATAAATGGGGGCGTATCGCCCAGGAAACGCTCGATATATACAGCCCTATCGCCCATCGCCTGGGCCTGAACGAAATTTACCGCGAGCTGCAGGAACTGTCCTTTCGTTACCTGCTTCCCTGGCGCTATGCGGTGCTCTCCAAGGCGGTTGCTAAGGCGCGCAGCCGCCGGCGCGACTTGCTGCAAAAGGTCAAGGCTGAAATGGAGGCCGCCTTTGCAAGCCATGGCATGCCAGTGCGGGTGTCAGGCCGCGAAAAATCGCTGTATTCGATTTACCGCAAGATGAACGAAAAGCATCTGAGCTTCGCGCAGGTGACCGATGTCTATGGCTTTCGGGTGCTGGTACCCGAGGTGACCGACTGCTACACCGCGTTGGGCATATTGCACCAGCTCTACAAGCCGGTGCCGGGCAAGTTCAAAGACCATATTGCCATTGCCAAAATCAATGGCTACCAGTCCCTGCACACCACGCTGGTGGGGCCAGCGGGCATCAATGTGGAGTTTCAGATGCGCACCGAGGCCATGCATCTGGTCGCTGAATCGGGCGTGGCTGCGCACTGGCTCTACAAGGTCAACAATCCACAAGACGCGGCGCAGGAGCGCCTGGGCACGCAGTGGCTGCAGTCCTTGCTCGATATCCAAGACGAAACCCGCGACGCAGCCGAGTTTTGGGAGCATGTCAAAGTCGACTTGTTCCCTGACGCGGTCTATGTGTTCACACCCAAGAGCCAGATCATGGCCTTGCCACGCGGCGCCACGGTGGTCGATTTTGCCTACGCCATCCACAGCAATGTGGGTGACCGCACCATGGCCGCGCGCATTAATGGCGAGCAGGTGCCCTTGCGCACCGCGCTCAAAAACGGCGATGTGGTGGAAGTCATCACCGCGCCCACGTCCACGCCCAACCCGGCCTGGTTGAGCTTTGTGCGCACCGGGCGGGCACGTTCCAAAATCCGCCACCACCTGAAAACCATGCAGCTCACCGAGTCCGCCGAGCTGGGTGCCAAGCTGCTGGCGCAGGCCTTGCGCGCGGAGGGTATTGAAAACATGCCCCCGCTGGAGGGCAATAAGCCTTTTTGGGACAAGGTGCTGCGCTTTACCGGCAGCAAAAACCATACCGAACTGCTCACCGACCTGGGGCTGGGTAAGCGCATCGCCAATATCGTGGCCAAGCGCATGGTGTCTCTGTTGGCCGACGCTGGCCAGCGCCCTGACGCGCTGCTGCTGACCCGCGAGCGCTTTGCCTCGGACAACGCGCACGGCATGGGTACCATCACCTTGGACGGCAGCGAGAACGCGTCGGTCAAATACGCGGTATGCTGCCGTCCGATTCCCGGCGACCCCATCGTCGGCTATTTGGGCCGGGGCGAGGGTCTGGCAGTGCACATGGCCGATTGCCCGGTGGCCAAAAAACTGCAGCACAAAGACGGCGAGCGCTTTATGGGCGTGGAATGGTCCGACGAGATGGCGCGCAGCTTTGAGGCCGACCTGGCGCTGACGGTGGTCGACGGGCGTGGCGTCATGGCCAAAGTGGCCTCGGTGCTGGCGGCGGCCGAGGCCGATATCGACCACATCGAAATGGGCGAGGCCAACAGCCACGACGCCAAAGACATGCACTTTGTCATTGCCGTACGCGACCGCAACCACATGGAAAGCATCCTCACCAAGCTGCAGCGCTCTTCCGTGGTGATGCGCGCCAAGCGCAGCAAGAAGGCGGTGTAGGGCGGCAACTCAGGTCGGCCCGGCCGGGTACTGCACGTCCAGCACCTCAATCTCGGCCACCCGCTCGGGCATGGGCAGGCGCAGCACGTCGCCCACACGCGCTTTGAGCAAGGTGCGCGCAATGGGCGAGACCCAGCTCACCTGGCCGGCGCTGCTGTCGGACTCGTCGATGCCGACGATGGTGACCGTGCGCTCTTCTTCCAGATCATCGACATAGCGCACCGTGGCGCCGAAAAATACCTGGTCATTGCCGTGGTGCAGGCTCGGTTCTGTGACCACAGCCATCTCAAGGCGCCGGGTTAAAAAGCGGATGCGCCTATCGATCTCGCGCAAGCGCTTTTTGCCATACAGGTAGTCGCCGTTTTCCGAGCGGTCGCCGTTGCTCGCCGCCCAATGCACCACCTCGACCACCTGCGGGCGGTCCACGTCGATGAGCTGCAGCAGCTCATCGCGCAAGCGTTTGTAGCCCGGCGGGGTGATGTAGTTTTTGCCACCAGGTGGCAGCGCGGGCAGTTGCAACTCGTCCTCGTCGGCGTCGTCGGACTCTTTGGTAAACGCTTTGCTCATGGCCAAAGGCGAAGGTGCGCAAGTAGAGGGTGGGCGGGCAAAAACGGTTTCATAGAATGCACCATTCTAAGAACGCACCATGTTCAGCTTTTTCAAAAAGAAACCCCCTCTCGCTCCCGAGGCCGGCGCCGCCACCTCGGCTGCTGCGCCGTCAGACGCCGTAGCCAATACCGCAGCGGCCCCGGCCCGGCAAAGCTGGCTGGCGCGCCTCAAAGCCGGTTTGGGCAAGACGGCCTCGGGCCTGTCCTCGGTGTTTGGCGGATCGCGCATCGACGAGGCCTTGTTTGAGGACCTGGAAAGCGCCTTGCTCATGGCCGACGCCGGCGTATCGGCCACCACTTATTTAATTGCGCAACTGCGCCAGCGCGCCAAAGACAGCCAGGCCCAAAGCCCCGAACAGCTCAAAGCGCTCTTAATCGAGGCTTTGACCGAACTGCTCAGCCCGCTGGAGCGCAGCCTGCCCATAGGCCCCGAGCAGCCCACGGTGATGATGGTCGCGGGCGTTAACGGCGCGGGCAAAACCACCTCGATTGGCAAACTCACCCACCGTCTGGCCGATAGCGGCGCCAGCGTGTTGCTGGCGGCAGCTGACACTTTTCGCGCTGCCGCGCGCGAGCAACTGACGGTCTGGGCCGAGCGCAACACGGTAGAGATCGTCAGCCAAGAAGGCGGTGACCCGGCCGCGGTGGCCTATGACGCGGTCTGCGCCGGCAAGGCGCGCAAAAAAGACGTGGTGCTGATCGACACCGCCGGGCGCTTGCCCACGCAGCTGCACTTGATGGAGGAGCTCAAAAAAATGAAGCGCGTTGTGGCCAAAGCCGGCCTCGCCTCAGGCTTGCAGACCTGCCCGCACGAGGTGCTGCTGGTCATTGATGGCAACACCGGCCAAAACGCGCTGGCCCAGGTGCGCGCTTTTGACGACGCTTTGGGCCTGACGGGCCTGGTGATCACCAAGCTGGACGGCACGGCCAAAGGCGGCGTGCTCGCGGCGATTGCGCGGGAGCGGCCGGTGCCGGTGTACTTCATCGGCGTGGGCGAGCAAATCGCAGAGCTTGAGACCTTCAACGCCCGCGAGTTTGCGCAGGCGCTTTTGCAATAGCCAACCCTGAAATGGAATTCTTGAAACCCGGCGTAAGGCGCCACCAACCGACACGGCGCGCGCTTTTGCAAGCCGCAGCCCCGCTGCTTGCCGGTGCATTGGCGCCGGGCGCTGCCTGGGCACGCAGCGCCGAGAGCCCCGCCTGGCGCGCGCTGCTGGCACAGGCCAAGGGCCAAAGCGTGTACTTCAACGCCTGGGCTGGTGCGCCGGCCATCAACGCCTACATCCAATGGGCCGCCGCGCAATTGGCGCAGCGCTTTGGTATCACGCTGGTGCACGTCAAGATCAGCGACGCGGCCGAGATGGTGCAGCGCGTGCGCAACGAAAAAGCCGCCGGGAAAACCGAAGGCAGCGTTGACATGGCATGGATCAATGGCGAAAACTTTCTGGCCATGAAGCGCGAAGGCCTGCTCAAAGGCCCGTTTGCCGAGCAACTGCCCGCCTATGCAGGCGTCGATACCGAGGGCAAACCCACCACGCGCATCGATTTTTCCGAGCCCGTCCAGGGCATGGAGGCGCCCTGGGGCATGGCCCAACTTACCTTCATGGTCGATGGCGCGCGCGTCAGCGCCGCCCCGCGCAGCATGGCGGCCTGGCTGGACTTTGCAGCGCGCCACCCCGGGCGGCTGAGTTACCCGCGCCCGCCGGACTTTCATGGCACCACCTGGCTCAAGCAAATGCTGCTGGACTTGAACCCAGGCGCAGCGCGCGCCGCCCTTTACCAGCCGCACACGCCCGCCGCCTTTGAAGCCTGCACCGCCGCGCTGTGGAAAACCCTGGACGCGGTGCACCCGCATTTGTGGCGCCAGGGCCGCCAATTTCCGCTGAGCGCGGCCGCCCAGCGCCAAATGATGGCCGACGGCGAGCTGCTCTGGGCCCTGACCTTCAACCCCAATGAGGCCGCCAACGAAATCGCTGCCGGCCGCATGGCCGCCAGCGTGCAGAGCTACCAGTTTGACAGCGGCACCCTGGGCAACACGCATTTCCTGGCCATCCCTTTCAATACCCGGGCTTACGCCGGGGCGCAGGTAGCGATCAATTTTTTGCTCAGCCCCGAGGCGCAGGCCCGCAAAGCCGATATTCGGGTCTGGGGCGACCCCACGGTGCTGGCCGTGCAGGCCTTGCCGCCTGCCCAGCGCGCTTTTTTCCAAAGCGCCCCGGTTCCCGGCCAGTTGGCCCGCAGTGCCCCGGCTTTGCCCGAGCCGCACGCCAGCTGGGTCGAGCCGCTGCAAACGCAGTGGCAGCGCCGCTACGGCGCTTAGGCTTGCCGTCGCGCCGGTGCGTGGCCGCTGCCTTGCAGCCCCACCCATAATGGGCCACACCACCATTTACCGGAGACGCGCGCATGAAAACTATTTTTAAATTTCTGGGCCTGTGCCTGTTACTGGGCCTGGCCTATCTTTTTCTGTGGCCGGTGCCCATCACCCCGCAGGCCTGGGTCGCGCCCAAGGCGCCCGGCTACCAAGGGCCGCATGCGGTCAATGACAAGCTGGCGCATTTGCAGATCATCGACTTGCATGGTGAAGTCGGGCCCGAGCACATTGCCATCGGGCCCGATGGCAAGCTCTACACCACGGTGGCCAGCGGCAACATCTTGCGCATGCAGCCCGATGGCAGCGACCAGGAAGTGTTCGTCAACACCGGCGGGCGCGTGCTGGGCTTTGACTTTGATGCCAAAGGCAATCTGATCGCCGCCGACGCCATCAAAGGCTTGCTGTCGGTTAGCCCGACGAGCCAGGTCACATTGCTCACCGACCAGGCGGACGGCGGCCCCATCGGCTACGCCGACGCCGTGGTGGTGGCCCGCAGCGGCAAGATGTACTTCAGCGACGCCTCCACCCGCTTTGCGCCCAAAGTCTGGGGCGGCACGTTTGAGGCCAGTATTTTGGACATACTGGAGCAATCGGCCACCGGGCGCATCCTGGAGTTTGACCCGGCGAACGGCCAAACCCGCGTGATGGCCCAGGGCCTGAGTTTTGCCAATGGCGTGGCCTTGAGCCAGGACGAAAAATCCCTGTTTGTAAACGAGACAGGCAAATACCGCGTCTGGAAGCTGGCGCTCGATGCCAACAAGCTGCAGTTGGGCGATGGACCGGTGCCTGCCGGCGCCCAGATTTTGTTTGACAACCTACCCGGCTACCCCGACAACCTGACGCGCGGGCGCGATGGCAAAGTCTGGCTCGGTTTTGCCAAGCCGCGCAACCCCACCATCGACAACTTTGCCGATAAACCCTGGCTGCGCGCGCTCACGCTGCGCTTGCCGCGCGCCCTGTGGCCTATCCCCAAGACCTACGGCCATGTCATGGCTTTTAGCGAAGACGGCAAAGTGCTCGCCGATATGCAAGACCCCAGCGGCATCTACCCAGAGAGCACCGGCGTGACCGAGACGGCTGATCGCCTCTACATCCAAAGCCTGCACGCCAAAGGCCTGGGCTGGATGCCCCGCTAATTCAGAACGGATACACCCATGAACCGCAACCTGTGGCTGCTGACCTTGTGTCAGGGTTTGCTCCTGACCAATAACGTGGCCTTTATCGCTATCAACGGCCTTGTGGGCCTGCGTCTGGCCCCCGAAGGCTGGATGGCCACTTTGCCGGTGATGGGCTATGTGGTGGGCGCAGCCCTGGCCACGCCGGTGGTGGCCAAGGTCCAGGCGCGTTGGGGGCGGCGCACCAGTTTTCAGACCGGCCTGGCGGTGGCGTGTATTTCGGCCCTGATCGCGGTGTGGGCCATTGAGCGCCAGCTGTTTTGGGGCGTGGTCGGCGCAACAATGCTGGCGGGCTATTACAGCGCCAATGGCCAGTTGTACCGCTTTGCAGCGGCCGAACTGGCCGCGCCGCAAGCGCGTGAGCGCGCCGTTTCCTGGGTGCTGGCCGGCGGTTTGTTTGGTGCGGTGCTGGGGCCCTATTTGGCGGCACATTCGCGCGATCTGCTGGACTTGCCCTTTGCTGGCGCCTATTTGGCGCTGGCCGCCGTCGCCTTGCTCTCCATGGTGTTGATGGCTGGTATTGAATTTGCCCCCTCGGAGCCCGCGCCCGCGCCGACCGCCCAGGCCCCCGCCGGCGGACGCAGCCTGCGTGAGCTGCTGCGCCAGCCGGTGTTTCTGGTCGCCTGCCTGGCCGCCGCGCTGGGCTACGGCGTGATGAATTTACTCATGGCCGCCACGCCCCTGGCCATGCAGCAATGCGGTATGGGATTTGGCGACACGGCCTGGGTGCTGCAGTGGCATGTGGTGGGCATGTTTGCGCCGGGTTTTTTCACCGGCGACCTGATCAAGCGCTGGGGCGCCTTGCCGGTCATGGCGCTGGGGGTGCTGCTCAACGTGGCTTGCATTGTGGTGGCTTTGACCGGCGTGGAGCTGATGCAATTCACGTCGGCCTTGTTTTTGCTGGGCGTGGGTTGGAACTTTTTGTTCACCGGCAGCACCAGCTTGTCTTTGACGGCCTACCGCCCCGAGGAAAAAGACCGGGCCCAGGGACTGATCAACTTTTTCGTCTTTGGTGTCATGGCCTTTAGCTCGTTTGCCTCGGGCGCTTTGGTGACGACGCAAGGCTGGTGGTGGCTCAACGCCGGCTCGCTGGTGCCGGTGGCCCTGACCGGCTGGTTGCTGCTGTGGCTGCACCGCCACCCCAGCGCGCGCGCTCCCTAAGCGGCCCCCTGAACGCGCAGACCCGTGCTTACAATGAGCGGCTGTCTCGTTTCCTTTGCGGGACGGCGTCCAAACCGGTCGCTGCGCCTCGCTGCGCGTGCGACCAAGCCATTTTCTGGGAGCTCTTCAATGTTTATTTCTTCGGCTTTTGCCCAAACTGCCCCCGCTGCGGGCGGCGATTTGCAGTCCACCCTGATGAGCATGCTGCCGCTGGCGCTGATGTTCGTGGTTTTGTACCTGGTGATGATCCGCCCCCAAATGAAAAAGCAAAAAGAGCACGCCGCCATGATCGCCGCCCTGGCCAAGGGCGACGAGGTGGTCACCGGCGGCGGCCTGCTGGGCAAGGTGAGCAAGCTGGGCGACCATTTCATCAGCCTGGAAGTCTCAGCCGGCGTGGAAATTCAGGTGCAGCGCAGCGCCGTGATTCAGGTGCTGCCCAAGGGTTCGATTAAGTAATCTCTTTTATTAGCAGCCCTGGCGGCTCCGATTTATGAACCGTTATTCCCTTTGGAAATACGCGATCCTGGTGGTCGCGATGCTTATTGGCGGTCTGTACGCGCTGCCCAACCTGTTTGGCGAGTCGCCGGCGGTGCAGGTTTCGGCGGCCAAGGCCTCCATACCGCTGGACTTGTCTACCGTCACCCGCGTGCAAGAGGCGCTTACTGCGGCGGGCGTCGCGCCGGAGGTGGTTAGTCTGGAGGGCAGCTCCATCAAGGCGCGTTTTACCAACACAGACGCCCAGCTCAAGGCCAAAGGCGCGATCGAGAAGGCACTCAACCCCGATGCGGCCGACCCGACCTACGTGGTGGCCCTCAACTTACTCTCCCGCTCGCCTCTTTGGCTGAGCAGCTTGCACGCCTCGCCCATGTATTTGGGCCTGGACTTGCGCGGCGGCGTGCACTTTATGTTGCAAGTCGATATGCAGGCCGCGCTGAGCAAAAAAGCCGAGTCGCTGGCCGGTGACGTGCGCAGCGCCCTGCGCGAGAAGAATGTCCGCCACGGCGGCGTCAGCCGCAATGGCCAGACGGTGGAAGTGCGCTTTCGCGATGAGGCCATGGTCGAGGCGGCCAAGCGTCTGTTGCAAGAACAATTCCCCGACCTGGTGGTCGCCCAAAGCAAAGATGGCGCCGAAACCAAGCTGGTCGCCAGCATCCAGCCCGCTGCGGCGCGCAAAGTGCAGGAGCAGGCACTCAAGCAAAACATCACGACGCTGCACAACCGCATTAACGAGCTGGGCGTGGCCGAGCCGGTGATCCAGCAGCAGGGGCTGGACCGCATCGTGGTGCAACTGCCCGGCGTGCAAGACACGGCCAAGGCCAAAGACATTCTGGGCCGCACGGCCACCTTGGAAATCCGCATGGTCGAAGACGGTGCCGAGGCGCGGGCCGCCGAGACCGGCACCGGCCCGGTGCCCCTGGGCACCGAGCGTTTTCTGGAACGCAATGGCGCACCGGTGATTGTGAAAAAACAAGTCATCCTGACCGGCGAAAACCTGACCGACGCCCAGCCTGGCTTTGACAGCCAGACGCAAGAGGCCGCGGTTCACCTGACGCTTGACGCTAAAGGCGCCCGCATCTTTCGTGATGTGACGCGCGAGAGCGTGGGTAAGCGCATGGCGATTTTGCTGTTTGAAAAAGGCAAGGGCGAGGTCGTGACCGCGCCGGTGATCCGCTCCGAAATCGGCGGCGGGCGGGTGCAAATTTCGGGCCGCATGACCACCGTGGAAGCGGCCGACACCGCTTTGCTGCTGCGCGCCGGCTCGTTGGCCGCGCCCATGGAAATTATTGAAGAGCGCACCATCGGCCCTTCGCTGGGCGCGGAAAACATCGCCAAGGGCTTTAACAGCGTCACCTGGGGCTTTGCCGCCGTGGCCGTCTTCATGTGCGTGTACTACATGATGTTTGGCATTATTTCGAGCGTCGCGCTGGCCTTTAATTTACTGCTCTTGGTGGCGGTGCTGTCCATGCTGCAGGCCACGCTCACTTTGCCCGGCATGGCGGCCATGGCCTTGGTGCTGGGGATGGCGATCGATGCCAACGTGCTGATCAATGAGCGCGTGCGCGAAGAACTGCGCAACGGTGCGGCACCGCAGGCGGCCATCCACGCCGGCTATGACCGCGCCTGGGCCACTATTTTGGACTCCAACGTCACCACTTTGATCGCCGGCCTGGCCCTGCTGGCCTTTGGTTCTGGACCGGTGCGCGGCTTTGCGGTGGTGCATTGCCTGGGTATTTTGACCAGCATGTTCTCGGGCGTGTTCTTCTCGCGCGGCGTGGTGAACCTGTGGTACGGGCGGCAGAAAAAGCTCAAAACCGTGTCGATCGGCACGATCTGGCGCCCGCCGGGCTCGGATGTGGCAGTGCAAACCGGCCAGGAGAAATAAGCATGGAATTTTTCAAAATACGCCGCGACATTCCGTTCATGCGCCATGCGCTGGTGCTCAATGGAATTTCGTTGATCACCTTCTTGGCCGCTGTGTTTTTCCTGTTCTCACGCGGACTGCATTTGTCGGTGGAATTTACTGGCGGCACGCTGATGGAGGTGGCCTACAGCCATAGCGCGGACGTACCCGCCATCCGCAGCACCGTGGACGCTCTGGGCATTAAAGACGTGCAGGTGCAAAATTTTGGCACCGCCCAGGACGTGCTGATCCGCATGCCGGCCCAAAAAGGTGCCACGGCCAGCCAGCAGAGCGAAAAAGTGCTGGCCGCTTTGCAAGCTGCTGATGCCTCGGCCACCTTGCGCCGTACCGAATTTGTTGGCCCGCAGGTGGGTGACGAGTTGGCTACCGATGGCCTCAAGGCCCTGGCTTTTGTAGTGCTTGGCATCATGCTTTACTTGGCGGTACGCTTTGAGTGGAAGTTTGCGGTGGCTGCCATCGTCGCCAACTTGCATGACGTGATCATCATTTTGGGTTTTTTTGCCTTTTTCCAGTGGGAGTTTTCCCTGCCCGTGCTTGCCGCCGTGCTGGCGGTTCTGGGCTACTCGGTCAACGAGTCGGTGGTGATTTTTGACCGGATTCGAGAAAACTTTCGCCGCTACCGCAAGATGAATACGGTGGAGATCATCGATAACGCGATTACCTCGACCATCAGCCGCACCATCATCACCCACGGGTGCACCCAACTGATGGTGCTCTCCATGCTGGTCTTTGGCGGAGCGACTTTGCACTATTTCGCGATGGCCCTGACGATTGGCATTTTGTTTGGTATTTATTCCTCGGTCTTTGTGGCCGCAGCGATTGCTATGTGGCTGGGCATTGCCCGCGAAGACCTGATCAAAAACCCTGTGAAAAAAGACGAGGATCCGAACGATCCCAATGCCGGCGCTACGGTCTAGGCGCCCTACAGTGGCGTGCGCGTTTAGCCCAGCAGGTTGCGGGCCACGCGCCCGCTCAGTGCGTCGATATAACCCAAAAGCCGCTCGGGTGAAACCGGTTTTTGGTACAAGGTCACCCACTCGGGCAGTTCACCGTCGTGACGCGCTTCCTTCGCCGACTTTGCAGTCACGACCAATACCGCCAGCGTTTGGTACGCCATTTCGGTGGCCAAGGCTTGAATCAGGTGGTAGCCGTCAAAGGGCGCCATCATCAAATCAGTGATTATCACGTCGGGCCGCTGACGCTCAATCTGGATCAGGGCTTGCGAGCCGTCAGCTGCTACGCTTAGCGCCACCGGGTGTACGCTGCGTTTCATCAGCGACTCAAAATAGGCTACTTGCAGCGGGTCGTCTTCGGCCAAAAGCACGCGCAGGGCCCGGCGCGTCGACAGGTCGCTGCCGCCCACGCGGTTGGGCATCATTTTTTCGACGGCGCTGCGAAATATGCGCCGATGTCCGCCCGAGGTCACCCAGGCTTCTAACTCGCCGTTGGCCACCATTTTTTGTACGGTGGTGATGGACAGCCCCAGCAGACGGGCTGCTTGTTGGCTGGTGAGTACGTCGGGGGTGTCGTTCATCGAAAGGGCTTTATAAAAACAGGGCGTCGGTTGCGGTATAAAAATACCATTTTAATAAATATTATCAAATATTGTAATAAAAAATTAAAAGTGATTTCCCTTCGTGCTGCGCTGAAATAGGCCCCCTGGCAGCCGCGCCAGCGCGCCTTGCAGCTCAAGCGTCATCAAGTCGGCTTGCAGTTGTGCGGTGCTGCGCCCGGTGCGCGCTTGCAGGGCTTCTAAGCTGCTGGGCTCATAGCCTAGGGCGTCGCGCAGCGCCGGGTCGCCGTCCCACAGGGTCTGCGCGCTGCCATCGTTGGCAGGGCCGTGCGTTCCATGGTGGGCGGCCGTCGCGATGTCCATCACGCTCAAAATGTCTTGCACGCTCTCCACCAAATGTGCGCCTTGCTTGATCAGGGCATGGCAACCCCGCGATTGCGTGCTGTGGATAGAGCCGGGAATGGCAAAGACATCGCGCCCTTGCTCTAAAGCCTGCTCGGCGGTTATCAGGGAGCCCGATTTGAGTGCCGCTTCCACCACCAAAGTGCCTTGGGAAAGGCCGGAAATCAGTCGGTTTCTGCGCGGAAAATGGGCGGCCAAGGGCGCTGTGCCCAGCGCATACTCGCTCAGGATCACGCCACGTTGGGCGATTTGCTGCGCCAGCGTATGGTGCTGCGAGGGGTAGACCCGGTCCAACCCCGTGCCCACCACAGCGATGGTGGGTACGCCGCCTTCGGGGTCGGCGCCGGCCAGTGCGCCCCGGTGCGCCGCAGCGTCCACGCCCAAGGCCATGCCCGAGACCACGGTGATGCCCTCTTGCGCGAGTGATTGCGCAAAGGCCAGCGCGTTGTCGCCGCCTTGGGCCGTCGGGTTGCGGCTGCCTACTACGGCCACACAGCGCGATGCGTCGGGCCAGCCGCGCTCCCACACCGGCCCGTAGCCCATGGCATACAGCAGCACCGGGGGATCCTCGATGTCTAGCAAGGCCCGGGGATAGGCTCCGTCGCCCAAGGGCAAGACGCGACGGTGTGCCAAATCGGCTTGCAACCATTGCCAAGTGCGCTCGGCCACGGCATCGAGCGCAGGAGGCCATTGCAGCAAGGCACGCGCCTGGCGCTCGTGCACCACGCCAGCTAATGAGGCTAGGCTTTGGGCGAAGATCTCGTCGGGCAGTCCAAACGCTGCCAACAGCGTGCGCGCACTGATAGGGCCCACGCCGGGCGTGAGTTGTAATCGCAGCCAGCTGCGCAATTCGGGCAAATCCATGGGGCGAGAGTGCGGTGCCGTGGACGTTCAGGGGCGGGCGAGCTGATCGCCGACGCGCACGCTGTCAGTTACGCGGGTGAGCAGCGCATAAGACAGCGTGTCAAAACACAAAAACACCATGGCTACGCCATTGGCCGCCGTGGGCATGCGCATCAGGGGTTGTTGGGTGTCGCTGGCGTCCTTGCGCAGATCGGCGCGCCGCTCAATGCCCAGCACATGGCCGGGCTCGATGCCGTGCGTCGTTCCCTGGTCAATCACCACGATTTGGTTTTGCCCGGCGTTATGCACCGCGTTGCCATAAATCGAGACCACGCGCGCCCGCACCGGCCGTGTGGGCCACTGGGGGACGATGTCTTGCCAGCGCGCCTGGGTGCGTGGGAACAGCCGGTCGCCAACGCGGATTTCCTGCAAGGTGTGGCGCAATTCCAGGGCCGCTGGAACCACGACCGTCGCCTCTTTGTCCTCGCCGCCTGCGGGCTCGCTCCCCTCGCCCGAAAGCAAGCGGGCATGCCCCACCAGTTGTGCTTGCAGGCCCAAACTGGCGCCGGTGACCGGGTCTTTCAGCGTGCGGGCATCGCGGTAAATGCTCCAGTCGCCCCCCGCGTCCGCTGTCAAGGTGGCCGGGTTTTGTCCGCTGCTGCGGGCAAAAATTCGGTCCCCGGCAGCCATAATTCCTCGGTTTTCCGGGCCGGCCACCACGCGTGGGGCCGCTGCGTATTGGGCGGCATCGACTATGCGGGGCGCGGACAAAAAAGGCTCCATCACGTCGCGTTTGAGCGCGGCAATGGTCTCGGGCGGCAGGCTTTGGCTGCGCGCCTGGGGCAACAGGCGCTCGCTCTCCTGGATTGCAAACGCTTTGGACGCAGTTTGTGCCAGCCCGGCGGTGCAAGTGGCCAACAACGCGGCCAAACCGAGCGCTTGGCCGCCATGCCAGCGGAGCTTTAGAAGTCGCGAAATCACCATGCGTCTAACCCTTATTAAAAAATATATTTAATTTGGTAATTATTGCCGTTAAATACGATTTTTCAATGGATATTTCAGGGCTTTCTTCATAAAACCGCTAAAAAAGCGAAAATACGAGCCTTTCATTTCCCGCGCGCGCATGGCATTACTTCCGATTCTTTGTTATCCCGACCTGCGGCTGCACACCGTGGCCAAGCCGGTGGCCGCCGTGGATGCGCGCATCCGTCAGTTGTGCAGCGATATGTTGCAAACCATGTACGAGGCCAGCGGCATCGGTCTGGCCGCTACGCAGGTCAATGTCCACGAGCGCCTGATCGTGATCGACCTGTCCCAAGAGCACGACCAGCCCCTGGTGCTGATCAACCCCGAGCTGGTCTGGACCAGCGAAGGCAAGCACCTCAACGAAGAGGGTTGCCTCTCGGTGCCGGGCATTTATGACGGCGTGGAGCGCTTTGACGCAGTGCATGT
>Ga0214919_10006352_pt1 | contig 16279 bp, 16 predicted proteins | sample LL1503_MetaG_FD_177994 | JGI IMG/M metagenome (GOLD analysis project Ga0214919, IMG submission 177994) | Freshwater microbial communities from Lake Lanier, Atlanta, Georgia, United States - LL-1503 | ecosystem: Environmental > Aquatic > Freshwater > Lake | place: USA: Georgia | collected... | reverse complement strand
GTAGGCAATTTAACTGTTAATGGATTATTACAAGCAGGTGATATTGGTGTATCTAGTATTGGTAACGGAACAAGTAATGTTGACATTGAAGGTGTTGGCGGTAATGTAACTATTAGTGTTGGCGGAGTACATAACGTGCTAATTGCAACTACTACTGGTGTAAATATTGCAGGTACAATAAATGCTAATGGAAATGCTAATGTAGGTAACTTGGGTACCGGTGGTTTAATTGTTGCTACTGGCAATGTTACTGGTGGTAATTTAGTTACTGGCGGTATATTAAGTGTTACTGGTAATGCTAATATTGGTAACGTAGGTGCTACGAACTTTATTGGTAATTTGACCAGTACTGGTAATAGTAATATAGGTAATTTGGGAGTTACTTCTTCATTAACAACCGCATCATTAACAGTTAATGGTATAAGCAATTTGAATTCTGTAGGTAATCTTAGAATTTCAGGCGGTCTTAATAATCAATTCTTAGTCGCTAATGGTAGCAGTGGCAATTTAATTTGGTCATCATTCACAAGTAGTCCTCCAGGTGGTACTACTGGACAAATTCAATTTAACAACTCAATGTCGTTTGATGCTAGTTCAGGGTTAACATTTGATAGTGCATCAAGTAATTTAACAGTAACCGGCAACGCTTCTCTTGGTAATCTTGCAACTGCAAATTATCTTAGTGGTACATTAGTTACTGCTGCTCAACCAAACATTACCTCACTTGGTACAATCTCTCAATTAACAATGGGCGGCAATCTAGCAGCAATTAACGTTTCTATTAATAATACTCTTGTTGTTACTGGTAACGCTAACTATACAGGTGCAAATGTATCATTGGGTGCGGTGGGCAATTTACATATTACCGGTGGATCCAGTGGACAACTACTATCTACAGACGGAGCAGGTAATTTATCTTGGAGTAGCATTTCTGCTGGAACACAACTTGTTAATGGTACATCTAACGTAGTGATTGCGGCTAGCGGCAATGTAACAACTAGTGTTGCGGGAAATGCAAATATATTAACTGTGACTGGCACTGGTGTTAATGTTGCTGGTACATTGAATACAGGCAGTGGTGTAATTACTGGTAATGGAAATGGATTAAGTTCATTAGTTGGTGCTAATGTAACAGGTACAGTAGCAAATGCAACCTATGCGTTGAGTTCAGGTACAGCGGGTACAGTAACAACAGCAGCACAAGGTAACATTACTTCATTGGGTACACTCACCTCTCTTGGAGTAAATGGCACGGCTACAGCAGTAGCATTTACTGCTAATACAGGTGTGTTTACTGGCAATGGTAATGGATTGAGTTCATTAGTTGGTGCTAATGTAACAGGTACTGTAGCTAATGCGACATATGCACTAAGTGCAGGTAGTGCAACAAGTGCTACTACAGCAGGTACGGTAACAACCGCAGCCCAAGGAAATATTACTTCATTGGGTACACTTACCTCTCTTGGAGTAAATGGCACAATAACAGCAGTAGCATTTACAGCAAATACAGGTGTGTTTACTGGCAATGGTAATGGATTAAGTTCATTAGTTGGTGCTAATGTAACAGGTACTGTAGCTAATGCGACATATGCACTAAGTGCAGGTACTGCTACTAGTGCAACTACAGCAGGTACAGTAACTACTAATGCTCAACCAAATATTACATCGGTCGGAACACTAACATCTCTTGGAGTAAATGGCACAATAACAGCAGTAGCATTTACTGCTAATACAGGTGTGTTTACTGGCAATGGTAATGGATTAAGTTCATTAGTTGGTGCTAATGTAACAGGACAAGTAGGAAATGCACTAGTAGCGGGGACTGTTTATACAAATGCACAACCAAATATCACTAGTGTTGGTACATTAACTTCACTTGCAGTTACTGGTAATATTAGTGTAACCGGGCAATTAACCTCAACTATAGCCTCAGGTACTGCTCCATTTGTTGTAACGTCAAATACTCAAGTTGCTAACTTATCAGTAGCATCAGCCGGTACTGCTACAAGTGCAACTACAGCAGGTACAGTAACAACTAATGCACAACCTAATATTACTAGTACAGGTACACTAACAAGTTTAACAGTTACTGGTAATATATCAGCGGGTAACGTAACAGTAACATCATATCACTTGCGTTCAGTTGCTACTGGTATAATAGCACTGGGTATAAGTCAGGGTACTGCCACTGCATTAACTAAAGAAATAAATATTGTTTCTACTGCATTGACTGGTGCAAATGGTGTTGTATTACCAACAGCAATAGCAGGTATGGTATTAACTATTACTAATACTAGTGCTAACAGTTTATTAGTATATCCGGCAAGCGGTGGAACAATTAATTCATTAGCAGCAAATGCAGCATTTACACAACCTGCAACAGCAACATTACAATTTATTGCTCCTACAACTACGCAATGGTATACCGTAGGTGCAACATATGCATAATAGGAAATAAGATGGTAACATTAGATTTATTAACACACATGTGTCCCAAAACCAAAGCAAGTATTCTTGAAGGGTATTTGGAACCACTAAACACCGTAGCAGAATACTATGACATGAATGTTAATCCAGCAAGATTAGCAGGCTTTCTAGCACAAACAGCACACGAATCCGGTGGATATACTGCTATCAAAGAAAATCTAAACTATAGTGCTAAAGGTCTACGTGGTACATTTGGTAAATATTTCCCCAATGATGAACTAGCAAATCAATATGCTAAAAAACCAGAACGTATTGCCAATCGTGTCTATGCTAATCGCATGAGTAATGGACCAGAAGAATCAGGTGATGGATATCGCTTCTGTGGTCGTGGATTAATTCAATTGACTGGTCGTGCTAACTATACTAAATTTGCACAAGATTTAAGTATGAGTTTAGAAGATACTATTGCATATTTAGAAACACCAAACGGTGCTGTGGCAAGTGCTGGATGGTTTTGGGATAATAACAAACTAAATCAATACTGCGATTCAGGAGATTTTGTAACATTAACTAAGCGTATCAATGGTGGTACAATTGGATTAGAAGATAGAAAACATCACTACGAATTAGCGATGCATTACTTAACAACATAACATGGCACAACCAATTTGGAATACTGATGCAGGTTCATTGGGGACTTATCCTTCATTAATACCGCTTATCATTGCGGTATCAGCTTCGCCTGTTTTGCCGGCAGTTAGTCTAACATATTCGTTATTAAGCGGGTCATTACCACCGGGACTTTCTATAACAGAAAACGGAGTAATATCGGGTACTCCAAATTTAGTTGATTTTAAAACTACCACAATTTTTACTATACGTGCAACTGATAACTTTCAAAACATTAGAGATAGAACCTTTGCAATTGATGTTACTGGCACTGCAATTCCTAATTTCACTACAACTCAAGGTAGCGTATTAACCACGCTAGACAGTATATGGGTTGAAACACCCATATTGTATTCCAATCCTGATCCTACTAATCCAGTTTTTATCACATTGGCAGAAGGTGTATTGCCACCAGGTTTAGAAATTAATGATATGGGGTTGATTAGAGGATATGCTAATCCACCAGTTGAATTAAGAACATTGCCTCCTATAGTAACCTCTGCAACAACGACCGAAACAAATAATTTTATAACTTGCCTAACTACAATTGGGTTTACTCCAGGAAGACCCGTCACCTTTACAGGCACTAGTGTATTTGGTGGAGTTGTAGCCGGCGATATTTATTATATAAAAACAATTGAAAGTAGTACACAATTTACTATCAGTATTACTCAGAACGGGTCAACATTCCTTCTTAATAGCGGTACGGGATTTATGACTGTAACATTGCCGGCACAATCAATTGGCCAGCCTGCTAAAAGAACATATTCATTTACATTAAAATTAAATAGCCCATTGGGCAATGATGTGGGTTATTTTTCTATAACTGTAACCAATCAAAATTTACCTACTAGTCAAAATGGTCCGGGTAGACCCATAAACACACGAGTTCCTGTTATATTGAATACCAGACCGGCTACATTTAATTTAACAAATCAAGATTTATATTATGGTTATTATGTGTTACCTCCGGCAGATAGTGTCTATGACACATATCCTCCTAGCGTACCTGCATTTATAGGCACAGCACAAAGTGATAATTATTTTGCATTCAAAATAATTGGTGAAGATTTTGATGGTAATACAGTAAAATACTCTTTTGCAGGTTTGCCTCCTGGACTAGTTGGAGATGCAAATACAGGATGGATTACAGGTACGCCAGTGTTATCATCGGACGGTATTAATCAATATTCATTTCAAGTCGCTACTTACAAAGTAATTAATAATGTCTCTAGTGGCTTTTTTAAATTCTCATTCAACGTAGCAAAAAATCTTACATCAACTGTAGCTTGGCTTACACCAAATGACTTGGGTCAAATATTTAACGGTACTGTTAGTACAAAAAGTGTAGCGGCAGTTGCTGATGTTCCTCTTAATTATAGAATAACTTCTGGCACATTGCCTCCTAACTTAACTTTATCAAGTAACGGTGAGATTACTGGATACGTTGCAGATCAACCAACAGATCAAATATTAGTGCAAGGTGATGAAACTGTATTTACTGTTACTATTCAAGCATATAGTACAACTTATCCTGCAATTTCAAATCAAAAAACATTTACAATTACAGTAATTCAACAATATGCAACACCAACTGATACATTGTATATCAAAGCAACACCGAGCGTAGCTGATAGATTAATTATTAATTCTTTATTAGACAGTACTGCAATTATACCTGATAATTATGTATATAGACCCAATGATCAATATTTTGGTAAAGCATCTAGTGTAATATATGAACATGCATATGGTATATTTGCTAGCGGAATTAATCAATATATTGCTGCTATAACAAAAAATCATTATTGGAGAAATATTACATTAGGTAGTATAGAAACTGCTATTGCCAGAGATGCACAGGGTAATATTATATATGAAGTTGTCTATAGTAGAGTAATTGACAACTTAATTAATCCGCAGGGTATAAGTATTGGTGAAGAAATTGGATGGCCTAGAACTATTAATTTATTTTTAGGTCCATGGTATACAAGTATTACTGATATCTACACTAGTTATGTTAATGTATTAGGGCAGGATTACTATACTAGTTTAACACCCGGTAGCGTTAATACATTATATCCAAATAGTTTACCTAACATGAGAACTAGAGTAGGACAAGAATTGGGACAAGAATTTGATAGCACATTATTGCCGGCATGGATGACTAGTCAACAACTAAATGGTAGTACATTGGGTTACACTCAAGCATGGGTAATATGTTATTGCAAGCCCAGAGTTGTAGTTGACGGAAATGCATTAACGTATGCTGAATTTGATTTGACTAATTTGAGTAAGAGTAGCTATAAGAGTTACGCTGAGATTATAAAATATAATATTGAAAACTTATGGAAAGACCCTGTTGGTGAGAACTATAAGTTGAATAGGATCAATTTTAAAATTGATAGATTCTCAGTAGATAAAAGTTTGACATACAACTATGACAATGCTACTAGCCCACCTGCATGGACTGATTTACCGAGCGGTACACCCGTACCTGAGCCAATTAATAGTAAGGATTTTTACGTATTATTTCCTAGAAAAACTATTTTACCGGATAAAACGCAGTACTAAATACTTAATGGAATACAGATATGAGTACAATTAATACAAACGGAATCAACGTGAATTATCCAGTACCCGGAGTTAATAATAACTCTCAGGGGTTTCGTGATAACTTCGCCTCAATAAGAACTAACTTAAATACCGCAGCGGCTGAAATAACAGACTTGCAAAACAAAGTAGTTGTTAAATCAGCATTAGCAAATTCTACGCTCAATAATGATATGGCTAATACTCTCATTAGCAATGCGGCAGTTCGCGGGTTCAGATCAACCACTTATAATTTGGGTAACGCTTTAGTTGGGCCAGTAACGATAGATGCTACTCTGGGCGATGTGCAATATGGTACTATTGCAGGAAATGTTGTACTAACATTTGGTGGATGGGCTCCGACTGGTACTCAAAGTAACATTCAATTACAATTCAACGTAAGTAATGCTGATGCGGTGATTTCTTTCCCTAGTGAAGTTGTATTTGCAAACAATAACTTTGGTGTCACTACATTAGAAAATTATGCTAACATAGCAAATACACCAACTGTATCTATACCATACGGTGTGTCAGCAGTTGATTATAGATTAAGTACAGTTGATTGCGGAAGTAATATAACAATTGAACCGTACAATAGACCTAGAATTACTACACAGATTCAACAAAGAACTCCTGCCCCTACTGGATTCTTGGGTGATGTAGCCGGTACTGTGGCAGTTGATGCCAACTACATTTTTGTATGTACCGCATCATATGATTCGACCACAGTTTCTAAAGTTGGCATAACGAACACATATGCATCGGGTAATATCATAAAATTGCCGAACATTACTAGTTTGGTAGTTAATGCTCCAATTATATTTACAGGCACTACTGATACCGCAAATACAGGCATAAGTGCAAATACAATATATTATATCAAAACTATTAGTAGCCCTAATATAACGATATCAACTACTGGATTTGATGGTACTGCGGGAAATGCACTTGCATTAGGTACTTCAACTGTTGCTAATATGGATGCAATAAGTTATAACGGTTCTACAATTTGGAAACGCATTGACTTAGCATCTGTTACGGGCAATGATACAGTTACTGGAAACTTGACAGTTAACTACGCAGCTAATATTGGAACAACATTAAATGTAACTGGAAACATAACAGGTGGAAATCTAATCTCATACGGTGCGATTACTTCTAATAATACTTCTGGCATAGGTTATGCAGCGGGTGCTGGCGGAACTGTAACTCAAATAACATCACGTACTACAGGCGTAACTATCAACAAAACAACAGGGGCAATTACTCTAGTGTCTGCTATTGGTACTACGGCTTACCAAACTTTCACTGTAACTAACAGTACAGTTGCTGCAACAGATTTGGTTATCGTTAATCAAAAATCTGGTACAGATAAGTATGAAGCATATGTTACAAATGTTGCAGCAAGTAGTTTTGCTATTACTTTTGCTACTACAGGTGGTGCTACAACGGAACAACCCGTATTCAGTTTTGCCGTAATAAAAGGTGCGACTACGTAATCACACGACTAAATATTAGGATGCAACATCCTTTTATTAACAATCTGTCAGAAAAAAGTCTTGAGGACTTGCAAACTACAATATCAGAGTTAACCAAAAAGTATACCTACGCAGCTAGAACCGGCAACGGACCATTAATGCATCAACTGAGTATGGCTATGGATAGTTATAGAACTGAATATAATAAGCAAATGGATGATTTGATTAAAAAGCAAAACATTAATGCTACTGTTAGCATAGAAAAATCCAATAAATTATGAGCGCACAAATCGAACGAGATTTTGAATTTTTAGCAGGCGTCTACTTTGAAGGACGCTTCATGGTAAACATGTACGAATTTACTCTAAACATGGATGTAAATACTGATTCTATGCATGAACAAAATATTGCTATGGATAGAATCAAATTTATGATATGTGAAGTATTTGATAATGCGGTCTTTGTAGCAGAATCTGAAAAGAAAGTTATAGAAAAATACAAGGATGCTGGATTAAATGTATGTATTATTCCAGAAGAACCGTATGACCAAATTATAGCATTATTGCTTATGCTAAAGTTTGAAGCTATATCCGAAAATAAATTGAATATGCTTGATATCGTCCTCACAAGTAAACTTAGTGATGAAGTTAGATTCAAAGAAGATATAGTAATTGCTCAGGCTACTTACCCAATGCAAGGTTGGTGGAATGATTCTAGCCCGTCATTAACTTGCAATGTAAAATCAAAAAACAAAAAAGAAAAAGTAGTTAAACTTGTTAGTACAAATGAATGGAATGATTTGGGTCTATCTTGGAAAGAAAAGAAAGAAACCACTAACGAAATCATATTTACTTCGGAAATCTTAGATAAGTAACCAAACTCTATTGCATAGTGAGTATCTATATGCTATAATACTGCAATGCGTACTGATATATATGGTCAACAGATTTATACAGAGAATGACCTCTGTGAAATCTACATGCGAGACCCAAATAAAAAATTAGAAAACGTTTTGGTTGATAGAATCATATCAATTTCTGATATGCTTGAACTTGAAAATCAACCTAAAACTAATCTATACACAGAATCCAATCTATCAGTAAGTGAATTTGACAAAGACCTGCAATCAAAATGGTTAATGCCTGATAATTATAAAACTCTAGACATAGCCAAATATCTATTAGACCTGTGTAGTAGCGATGCCGAATTACAACGAGTGGGTCAAGAATTGATGTTATTTCAGGAACGTAATATGTTCAATCTATTACGCTATTTGAAATACTTAGTTGACACAATGCGTAAACATAATATAGTTTGGGGCGTTGGCAGGGGCAGTAGTGTATCAAGTTTTGTATTGTTTTTGATAGGGGTACATCGTATAAATAGTTTGTACTATGACTTATCCATAGATGAGTTTTTAAAATAAGGAGAAAATTATGTCAGTTTATAGATCGGCACAGGGAAAGCAAGTGGATATGGCAGCATTGGCTGCAAAGAATGAACGAGTAAGAGCAGTGGGCAACATGTCTGTTAACGCACGGGGTGATACTATTGACGGTCACGGCCGTGTTATCAAATCAGTTACAGAAAAGGTAAGTGGTGGATATGCTCAAACAGTAGGTAATCGTTCTGCGAATGCAACCAAACAACCTCAACGCCCATTAGTTCCAGATAAAGTAAAACCAGTTCAACCTAAACCAGTAGAAGAATTAGTGTTGACTCCCGAGGAACTAGAGTTAGAAGAAAGTATTGATGACATTGAGATTGAAAAAATCAAGGCAAAAGAAACAGGTAAAAAATAATGGAAGAAAAGAAGCCAGCATTCGCCCCTCATAAGATCAAAGGTATCAAACCTTTGAACGACAATATCATTGTTTATGAAATGGATTTTGAACAACGTATCACTACAAGTGGTATTATCATTCCAGTTGATGATATGAAAAGTGAGGGGATTCGCCCACGATGGGCACGTGTATATGCAATTGGACCTAAACAATTGGACGTACAAGTTGGGCAATATATCCTAATCAGTCACGGTAGATGGACTCGCGGCATTAAAATAGAAGATGACGGGGGAGCAAAAGTTATTCGTAAAGTAGACAATAACGATATACTCATGGTGAGTGATGAACCTGTATATGATGAAACAATGAGCGATAAGGTATAGTGATGATAAATTGGTTTAAGCAAAAAGTTATTCAGTGGGTTAGAGAAGATTGGAATAAAGTCCGTTCTGATAATGATGCAAACATAGCCCAAACTAGTATTGGTATTGGTACTATTAGTTCAGGTCGTAGGATAGATCAGTCAAATGGTATGAACTTTACAATACATTCAGCTAACGGTGGATATGTTATGGAGTACAACAAATACGATCCTAGAACAGATGAACGCAATACTGCTTTACATATCATTACTAGTGATCAAGACTTAGGTCAAGGTATCGCACATATTATAACTTTTGAAATGCTAAGAAAATGAAGAACCAACTTTGGGTAGAAAAATATCGTCCTAATACAATTGCAGAATATGTCTTTGTAGATGAACGACAAAAACAACAAGTAACGCAATGGGTTAAAGATGGAACTATCCCTCATTTAATCTTTAGTGGTGATCCGGGTACAGGTAAGACAACTCTTGCCAAAGTATTGATACAGGAACTTGGTGTAGAATCATATGATGTATTAGAAATCAATGCTAGTCGTGAAAACGGTATTGATAATATGCGTGAGAAAATCAATGGCTTTGTGCAAACAATGCCGTATGGTAAATTTAAGGTAGTATTGCTTGATGAAGCAGATTATCTAACACAAGCAAGTCAGGCAGCATTGCGTAATGATATGGAATCATATCATTTGACTGTGCGTTATATTCTTACTTGCAACTATCAACATAAGATTATTCCGGCATTGAAGTCACGGTGTCACGAATTCCATATCACTAAAACTGATATGACAGAATTCACAGCACGTGCCGCAACTGTTCTTGTAAGTGAAAATGTAGAGTTTGATTTAGATACATTGGATAGCTACGTTCGCGGAACATATCCCGATTTGCGTAAATGCTTGAATCAACTACAGGTTAATAGCAATGCAGGTGTACTAGCAGCACCGCAATCACAGGGTTCTAGCGAACATGAATTGTTAATTCAGGCTACTCAGCTTTTCAAAGCAGGTAAGATTATTGAAGGTCGGCAGCAATTGATGCAATATATTGCGTTGTATCCTACACGTATTGAAGATACTTACAAGTGGATGTACGAGAATTTAGATTTGTGGGGCAAGACACATGAGAAGAAAGATGCGAGTATTCTTGTGATTAGAAACGGTTTAGCTAATCTACCTTTAGTAGGGATTCCAGAGATTAGTTTAGCAGCAACATTGGTGGAGTTAACCTCGTGAGATATTTATTGATTACATTTTTTCGCAAACCCGGCGGACAGATTGACGAACAGATTGGTGTTGCCAAACGAGTTAAAGCAGCCGACATACAAACTTGTAACGTAATTTTGGATTATGGTACCAAGCAAGTACAAAAGTGCGTGATTGAGGGTAAAGTGGTCGATACTGATTTTGACAAGATGAATACATATTATAAAAAGATTTATCCTAATTTAGTTGAACAACTAGAGCGTGAAGCAGGTATAGATATTAGGGCAGACAAAAAAGGGGCCTATTAGACCCCTTACCCCTTTTATTATGAGTAGAGTTTTAAGACATGTTGAATAATTTTATGTCTTTGAACATCTTGAACCTCAAACTTACAAGACGATAGCCCTGGTACAGGGTATGCCTCTAGCCGATGTATTAAATCAGCAAGACCGTTTTGACTGCTTTTTCTATCTGTTTGCTCTATATCTCCTGTAATAACAATTTTACTGTTGACACCGATACGTGTCATAATCATTTTTAATTGTCCGGGTGTAGCATTCTGTGCCTCATCTAATATTACCCAGCTATACTTGAAATTACGTCCTCTGCAAAAAGCCAGAGGCGCTATTTCGATGACCTGATCATCTAACATAGTTTGTATTTCCTTAGTGGTATAATATTCCTTTAGCACATCAAGTAATGGTCTAGTCCATGGTTCCATTTTTTGATTCAAGTCTCCCGGTAAAAATCCGTGCTTTTCATCGTCTACTTCCACAGCAGGACGAGTTAATATAATATGATTACATTCACCCGATCTTAATGCTTTAATCGCAGCTACCATAGCCAAGTATGTTTTACCCGTGCCGGCCGGTCCAGAAACTACGACTATATCGGTTTCTTCATTGAGTAGGCTTAGGATATATTTTTCTTGGTTTAGAGTTTTAGGGACAAGTTCAACCGGGCGCTTTGGTTTTGCCCTAGGTTGTACTTGATTAAAATCTATGGTTTTTGATTGATTCATGTAGAAAGTTTGATTTGAGTTTTTGTGTGTAGATCGTGTGTCTGGCGTGTTGCGTAATGCACTGGTTTTTCTTTTGCTCAAGTGTATTCTCCTTAAATAGAGCCTGAATGTTATACATTCAAAGTTATTTACAAGTGCCTTTGGCTATGTAATAACTATCGGTAATACGCAAGAATTAATGATAAATATTAGGCTAAGCCCTAATTTTCTTATTATCTATAAATCTACTTCAGTTTGATAAATACTACATGACTATTCAATCCGCTGACAAATTTTTTGATGATGTAGACTTTACCAGCATAATTAGCACCGTAAAGGGCATTATGACCAGTGATGGATCTATGTCTACTATCCTGGACTTTGAACGTGTTTTAGATGAAGCAGATTTATATGCTTACCAAAACTGGATCAAGGGTGAACTTGTAGACGGTCCAGTTACTGGACGATACACAGTAAAATGTACTTTTATGTGGCCGTACAAATTAATGCCTGACCCAAGCGGAATGAAACGATTGGCTAACATTGGTTGTAACATCAAAATGGCTAAATCTAAACTAAAAGTTCCGATCCACGTTAAAAGTTCCGATGATTTTATCCCCGGATCACATTTCCCCAAAATGGTTGAAAAACAAGTATGGTTTGTACAGATCGAAATCCCCAAAGATTTGATGAACGAGATTAAAGAAGGTACAATTGATTTGGCTGATCAGACTATTGATTTAGATGACATTGATCAGGCTTACGAGGATGATTTAGATAAAGAAAATACACAACAGGAAGATGCAGGACAGGATGATATGAATGCTGACGCAATGGGCGGCGGCATGGGAATGCCACCTCCTCCGCCACCAGTATAATATGACTAAGAAAATTTTAATTACCGAAGGTCTAGATTTTAAAGATATGGAAGGTCAAATAGAACCTACTGTATCTGTAGATGAATACGAATCTAAATTGGGTGAGAACAAAGACCTAGTAACATTAGCATTTACCGTTAAATCAAAACAAGTTGGTGAAGATTTGGTTGATTGGTTTGAACGTGGCTATGATTGGATTATTGATGCTAGTCTTAGTGAGGGTGAAATCGAAGTAGGTAAATACTTAGTATTCGTTGAAATGAATCGTAGGTCTACTGTACCTGGTCGTATCCTTGAACTTATATCAGATTTAAAAACATTGACAGGAATGAAACCAACTGAGTGGACTATACAAGTTGAAGATGAAGATTATGATGCAGACGAAGATGTATTAAAGCAAGTTATAATTCTTAACCCCAATGTATATAAAGATACTAAAGGTGAAGAAGAGGAAGAAGAAATTAATGAGATGCGCCATCGTGCTGGATTAGATACAGTAAAATTACACGGTGAACCAGATAGTGAATTAAAAGCATTTATATCAATGGCAGGTTTATAAAATGGCAACTATTTTGGCACAGAAAGCAACAACCGATTTAGCAGTAGCAAAAAGTGACGATCACCACGAAATATTAGCGGCTGATCCTACTATATCTCAATTTCCACAAGGAAGCAGTTATGGAACAATCAGCACTACAGCAGGCTTTGGTGGAAGTTCAGCGTTTGGAACAGGAGCGCCTGGATTCAATCAAAACAACTTTAACTCCCCTGGATTCAACCAACAAGCAACTACCGGATTTGGAAGTACACAAAACATTAATCAATCAACAGGACAACAACCCGTATTAACTGGTGCTGCTCCTACTAATGCAGCAAGTGGTGCTGACGTATTAGTTGCCAACAATGCAGAAAGTGAACACTGGATAAATTCAAAATGGCGCCCTGCAATGGGTTGGTTATACATGTCCACATGTTTTGCAGATTTTATTTTGTTCCCCATTCTTTGGAGTCTATTACAAGCATTGAATCATGGACAAGTTACTAGTCAATGGCAACCCCTAACATTACAAGGTGCAGGACTATACCATATCGCTATGGGTGCAGTATTGGGTATTGCAGCGTATGGTCGTACTAAAGAAAAGGTTGCCGGCGCTAACTAAAGTGTTGACAATAGCATTAAGTTATGCTATAATCTTTCAATGGACCATTACAGTACTTTGGGTGTTAGTAAAACAGCTACCCCTGATGAAATAAAAAAATCATATCGTAAACTAGCCAGTCAGCATCATCCTGATAAAGGCGGTGATACTGCCAAATTTCAAACCATTGAAGAAGCATATCGTGTACTAAGCGATGCCGAAAAACGGCAACAATATGATAATCCTATGCCGCAAGGATTTCACACTCAAGGCGGAATGCCTCCGGGATTTGAAAATATATTCAGTCAAATGTTTGGTGGGGGCAATCCATTTCATCCGTTTGGTCAACAAAGACAACAACCCCAGCAACAAGTTTTTAGAACATCTATTAATATAACACTAGAGCAAGCCTATACAGGGTCTAGTCAAACATTAAGATTGCAAACTCCTACCGGAATCAATCATGTTAATATTGAAATTCCCAAAGGGATAAAGAATAGTGATCAAGTAAGATATGATAATGTTTTAGATACTGGAACATTAATGGTTGAATTTAGACTGTTACCCAATTTAAAATTTGATAGGAGAATTAACGACCTATACTGCAACCATACTGTATCTGTATTAGATTTAATTGTTGGAACAGATTTTGAATTTACAACCCTTTCTGGTAAAACTCTTTTAGTTACAATACGACCCAAAACTCAACCGCATATGCAGTTGAAAATAGTAGGAGAAGGCATGCCTGTATACGGTGTACCCAATACTTACGGCGACCAAATAATATTGCTAAACCCAATAATACCTGATACAATTGATGAAGAAATAACACAAAGCATTTTGCGCTCTAAAACAAAGTAAATACTAATAAAGGAACTATATGACACAATCACCCGAAATTGAAAGCATCATTGAGCAAGCAATTGCTTTTGCAAAGGAAAAAAGCCACACTTATTGTACAGTAGAACATCTATTGTTAGCACTAGTATCTCACCCTCCTTTTAAGAAATGCTTGGTTAGTTTTGGGATAGACTTTGATGCATTCACAGCAGAATTAGATTCTTATCTTAATACTCTACATGCAATTCAAAGTAAAGAACCAGAAGTGGTTCCAAAACGAACTAACTCACTTGAACGGGTTATGAATCGCACAGTAACTCAAGTATTATTTACCGGTCGTAGACAAGTTACTACTATTGATTTATATCTAAGCATTGCAAGTGAAGGTAACAGCCATGCACATTATTTCATGTTGAAATATGGTGTTAATAAACAAGAATTTGTTGGACATTGGCAAAAGAATTATAAAGGTACAGATTATACAACTAATCTAACTGAAACTCAAGCAGATGAAATCCTTGAAGAATATACTATCAATCTAACTAAACTTGCACACGAAGGTAAACTAGAACCTGTTATTGGTCGTGCAAAAGAACTTGACGATATCATTAACGTACTTGCTAAACGATTCAAGAGTAACGTATTGATGGTTGGTGATCCTGGTGTGGGTAAAACTGCAATCGCAGAAGGTCTTGCTCAGTCAATTGTCAATGAAAGTGTACCCGATTTCTTAGCTGGTTACGAACTATACTCATTGGAGATTGGATCACTACTTGCCGGAAGTAAATATCGCGGTGACTTTGAAGAAAAAGTTAAATCAGTATTGGATGCATTGAATACAAAGAAAAAGACTATTCTTTTCATCGATGAAGCACATACTATGCAGGGTGCAGGTGGTGCTAACAATGGTAGTGTTGACTTTAGTAACATGATTAAACCTGCAATTACTAAAGGTACACTTAAAGTTATTGCTAGCACAACATGGGAAGAATACTACGAAAGTTTTGAGAAGGATCGTGCATTGATGCGCAGGTTCTATCGTATAACAGTTGATGAGCCTAGCCATGATACAACAATTCGCATTCTTAATGGTCTAAGCACTAGACTAGCAGAGTTTCACAATGTTGAGATTACCGAAGATGCAATTAAAACAGCAGTAGAATCGGCTGATCGTTATATTCATGACCGTAAGAATCCAGATAAATCTATTGATTTGCTTGATGCCGCTTGTGCTAAACAACGTGTATTAGAGAACAAGGGAGCAATCATTACTAAAGAACTTATCTATGAACAAGTAGAAAAATATACAGGAGTCCCTGCTGATAAGTTAAGCGGTGATGACCTTGACAAGATTAGTAATCTTGAAGTTAATGTTAAGAGTAAACTATACGGGCAAGACGAGACAGTAGAAAAGGTACTTGAACGTGTTTATGTTTCGTTTGCTGGCATTGGCAATGATACTAAACCCACAGCAAGTTTCTTATTCTTAGGACCAACTGGTACAGGTAAGACTGAACTTGCTAAACTACTAAGCAAGAACTTAGATATGCCTTTGCTTAAGTATGACATGAGTGAGTATGGGGAGAAGCATAGTGTAAGTAGCTTGATTGGACCTCCTCCTGGTTATGTAGGCTTCGGTGATAGTCAAGTACAGGGCGGGCGATTGATTAGTGATTTGAGCAAGAACCCTCACGCAATTATGTTGTTTGATGAAGTTGAGAAAGCACATCCTGATATCTTTAATATCTTCTTGCAAATACTAGATGAGGGTGTGATTACTGGTTCTAATGGCAAAAAAGTAAGCTGTAAGAATGCTATCATTATCATGACCAGTAACTTAGGCTCTAGTGATAGTGAACGAAACAACATTGGCTTTGGTACTCAA
>Ga0214919_10006351_pt1 | contig 16279 bp, 15 predicted proteins | sample LL1503_MetaG_FD_177994 | JGI IMG/M metagenome (GOLD analysis project Ga0214919, IMG submission 177994) | Freshwater microbial communities from Lake Lanier, Atlanta, Georgia, United States - LL-1503 | ecosystem: Environmental > Aquatic > Freshwater > Lake | place: USA: Georgia | collected... | reverse complement strand
GCCCCTGAATCTTCGATAACTGCTTTTGCCATGCGCGCAGCTGCTGCAGAAGGTGCGTAGTAGGCAGAACCAGTCTTAAGTAACGCAACAACTTCGGCGCCACCATTGCGAGTGCGATCAACGAGTTCATCGATTTCACTCTGTGAAAGCAGATTTGAGAGTGGCTTGCCATCTACTGTGCAACGGCTTGGGACCGGCACCATGGTGTCACCGTGTGAGCCGAGAGTTAGAGTCTTAACGGAACCGACTGCCACGCCTAACTTTTCGGCAACAAAGTTGGTAAAGCGTGCGGTGTCTAGCATTCCTGCCTGTCCCATTACGCGGTTCTTGGGAAAGTTAGTTGCGATCTGAGTTAGCGCAGTCATTTCATCTAGTGGATTTGAAACCACGATAATCACTGCATTTGGAGAATGTTTTGCAATATTTTCAGCAACGCCGCGAACGATTCCAGCGTTTACACCAATTAGATCCATGCGGCTCATGCCCGGCTTACGTGGCAGACCTGCAGTAATAACAACGACATCAGAGTTTGCAGTTGCTTCATAACCTGCGCCATCAGCAGTTGTAGTTGCGCCGATGATCTTAGTTTCAAATCCTTCGATAGAACGTGATTGGTTCATATCGAGCGCCAAACCTTCAGGCTTACCTTCGAGAATATCTGTGAGGACAACAGTTTCGAAGATGTTGTATTCAGCTAAGCGAAGTGCGGTTGTTGAACCGTAGAAACCAGCTCCAACAACGGTGACTTTTCCGGAAATTGCATTATCTAATTTAGATTGTGCAGACATGACCGACTCTTTCTTCTCAAATTCTCTAGTCTTCTCTTGATATCGAGAGAAACTCTACAACCCACGCGGAAGCGAGATCGCCACGGCTAGCAGCGCCAGCGCAATTCCGAGGGCTAAATACCGTTCAACTTTTCCAGTTTTCCAATTTGCGATCGTAATCACACCCATGCCAGCGGATATCGCGATCGAACCGAGGCGGACAAACGATGCCACCCCGGCCAAGAAACCAATACCAATAACTAGGTATGCCAGGCGCACACCAATTGAATTTATCTCTCGCATGCTTCAACCACGTTCTGCAACAGCATTGCGCGAGTCATTGGACCGACTCCGCCCGGCATTGGAGCTACGAACGCTGCAACTTCCATAACGCCAGGATCAACATCGCCAAGTAAGCCATCGGATGTGCGAGAAATTCCCACGTCCAGAACTGCGGCACCAGCTTTGATGTGATCTGCTTTCAGGAAATGTGCGCTTCCGATAGCCGCCACAACGATATCTGCGCGCTTAGTGTGATCCAATAAATCTTTAGTACCTGTGTGAGTCAAAGTAACGGTGGCATTTTCTTGCTTACGAGTTAGCAATAATCCAAGTGGGCGACCAACAGTTAAGCCGCGACCGATAACGACAACTTCAGCACCTGACAATGGAATCTGGTAGTGGTTTATTAACTCGACGATGCCACGTGGTGTGCAGGGAAGCGGTGATTCGTAACCAGCAACCAAGCGACCCAGGTTCATGGGATGCAAGCCATCAGCATCTTTTGCGGGATCAATCGCCTCTAGAACTTTCTGGGTATCGATTCCCTTTGGAAGTGGCAATTGCACAATGTATCCGGTGCACTCTTTTGAGTTATTTAAATCTTTAATCGCGGCAAGAACATCGGCTTGCGACGCATCTGCCTTTAAATCAACGCGAATGGAGTTAATGCCAACTTCTTGGCAGTCGCGATGTTTACCAGATACATAAGAATGTGAACCTGGATCATCGCCAACTAGAACAGTTCCGAGCCCTGGTGAAATTCCGACAGCTTTCAAAACTGTTACGCGAGCGGCAAGTTGGCCTTTGATGGTGGCGGCAAGTGCTTTGCCATCGAGGATCGTTGCGCTCATATGCTGATCCTATTCGAGTTGGTTCTGACTAGTGAATTTAGGCGTGCGAGAAGTGGCGCGTACCAGTGAAAAACATTGCAATACCTGCTGCGTTGGCTGCCGCAATTACTTCTTCATCGCGCACACTTCCACCTGGCTGAACGACTGCTGTTACGCCAGCATCGATGAGAATCTGTAAACCATCAGCAAATGGGAAGAAGGCATCGCTTGCCGCAACAGTTCCGGCTACGCGATCGCCAGCGCGAGTAACTGCAAGTTTTGCTGAATCCAGGCGATTTACTTGGCCCATTCCGATTCCGATAGCTGCCCCCTTATGCGCCAACAAAATCGCATTACTTTTAACCGCGCGCACTGCTCGCCAAGCAAACTCCAGATCTGCTAAAACTGCAGTTGAAACAGGTTTACCAGTTACTTGTTTCCAGTTATCAGGTGAATCACCTGCGGCGTTAATCTTGTCGGTATCTTGCAGCAGAACCCCGCCGGATACTGGGCGAATTTCAAATGGAGAGATAAAGGTATTTGCACAGGTAAGAATTCGAATCGAAGGTTTGCGAGAAAGTATTTCTAGCGCTTCGGGTTCGTATTCGGGAGCGATAATTACTTCAGTAAATATCTGTGACATGGGCTCGGCCATGGCAACTGTTACTTTGCGGTTTGCCGCAACTACTCCCCCAAAAGCAGACACTGGGTCGCAGGCATGAGCTGCGAGATATGCACTAGCGATATCTTCGCCTGTTGCAATTCCGCATGGGTTGGCATGTTTGATAATGGCAACACAAGGTTGCTGATGATCTAACGCGGCACGCCAAGCCGCATCGGCATCGGTGTAATTATTAAATGACATCTCTTTGCCGTGGCTTTGTACTGCGTTAACAATTCCAGGAGGACCACCGCGATATATAGCGGCTTTTTGATGTGGGTTCTCGCCATAACGTAGCGAACTTTGGCGGTTCCAGATAAAGCCAAACCAATCCGGAATATCCATACTGATCTGCGTGCCAAGCCAACTCGCAATCATTAGATCGTATTCAGCGGTGGTACGAAAAACTTCGAGTGCAAAGCGACGGCGTTCTTCGAGCGTTGTTCCACCGGCTTTGATTGCAGTAAATAAATCGTCATACTGCGAAACTTTAGAAATAACGGCAACTGAGCCATGGTTCTTAGCGGCACCACGCAACATTGAAGGGCCGCCGATATCAATTTGTTCAATGCATTCGGCATATTCAGCGCCCGACATAATCGTCTGTAAGAACGGATAAAGGTTTATTACAACTAAATCAAAGGGTTCGATAGCAAGTTGATTTATCGCAGCTAAATGTTCAGGGTTATCTTGATCTGCCAAAATACCTGAGTGAATCTTGGGGTGTAGGGTCTTTACACGTCCGCCCATGATCTCGGGAAATCCGGTGTATGAACTAACTTCGGTGACTGCATAACCTGCTTCGGCAATTGTCTTGGCAGTCGATCCGGTTGAAATAATTTCAACTTTAGCTTCAGTAAGAATTTTGCTGAGTTCGAGCAGGCGTTCTTTATCGTAAACGCTTACTAGCGCCCGACGAATAGCTTTACGGTCAGTCATATTTTGATTTTTCAATTAGACCTCACGCGCTCGTTCAGTAGTTGCTGCAACGTCGCGACATAGAGACGTCGTTCCACAATCTTAATGCGCTCATGCAAGGACTCTTCCGTATCGCCAACTGCAATTTCAACTTCTTCTTGGGCGATGATTTCACCGGTATCTACGCCAGAGTCCACCCAATGGATAGTTGTACCGGTCTTGGTCACTCCTGCCGCCAGTGCATCGCGAACGGCATGGGCTCCCGGAAAAAGCGGTAGCAGCGCTGGGTGGCTATTTACGATCTTAAATTTAGCAACGCATTCGGCGGAGAGAATTCGCATAAAGCCAGCGCTCACAACTAAATCAGGTTGTAACTCAGTAAGTGTCGAAATAATTTCAAAGTCCCATTGCAAACGATTAACGGTCATGGGGATAACTTGGCTAGGTATTCCGGCTTTGGCTGATCTCTGCAAAACAAGAGCACTTTCTTGATCAGAGATGACTCCGACAATTTCCGCGTTAAGCACTCCGTCTTTCTGCGCATCGATAATCGCTTGCGCGATCGAACCGCTGCCTGAGGCCATAATTACGATGCGGGCTTTTGTCATCGCTTTACACGGATTCGAATCTGCGGCAGAAGTACTACCAACGCGATGCCGATTGCTAATTCAACCCCGGTAGATAAGGTGAATTTCCAAATCGATAGACCAACTGCGCTCATCGCTGGGGTCATGAGCGAACCGCTCGCTAGATAACTTAATAGCGCAAAGGAAATCAGCGTCAATACAAAACTTTGCATAAGGGTCGTGATGCTTGAGTTCTGCGCCCATATCGCTAGCGCTGCACCAAGTGCGATTACTAGAAACACTGCAAGCAAAGCCCAACGTGATGATGTAGTTGGAAGGACGGCAAGAAGTGGCAAAGCAGGTAGTTCACCTAAGCGATGGGTAAAGGGCGAGACCAAAGTTCCAGAGCCAATCGCAAATCCGGTACCTGTGAAATAGCCCAAAATCGCCAGCGCTGCATTTGGCAGGTAGATAGCATTTAGCGCAAAGAGAAGCAGTGAACCAAAAATTCCCGGTTGTAAAACGATCGAGATATTTTTAAAGGTGGAGGTATTGGTAAAGATTAAAAGGGCTAGCAGGATAAAGGAAAGGCCAAGTGCCAGCGCTATGACTCGACTAGCTAGAGATGCGGCCTGTGAAATACGTAGCCGTGAGCCGGCGGTCAGCGCCGAAAGATAAGCAATTGCGAAAGTAAATAGCGGAGTTAAATACCATTGCGCAGATACATTTGCGGAGCGACTTACTAGTGCAAGAATTGTTGCGACAAGTGCATATTGCCCAGCAAATATCATGCGAACGTTATTTATATTATGAAAATCTCCGTGCAGTTTGCTGAGTGCTTTACCGAAACCAGCGCGCAGCGCAAAGAATGGAATCAGCATCGCACCAATTGGTAGGTAAGAGAGATAACCAACGGTGCTGCCATTTAAATGAAAAGGAAGATGATGCGCGCCCAACCAGAGCCAGATTGCAGCGCGAATTGGATCTGAGGTATTTCCGGTAGCGCTACCCGCAGTTGCCCACGCGATTAAAGAGATAAAGGCGAGCGGCAGAAGTATTACTGAGATGCTACGCAAGACTTGTGCAAACGAGACCGCTAGGACACGTTGCAACATTTAAGTGTTATCGCCCGAGTATGGCGCGCATTAAGCGCGCAGTTTCACTTGGCGTTTGGCCAACTTTTACACCTGCAGATTCGAGTGCATCTTTCTTTGCTTGCGCAGTTCCAGATGAACCAGAAACGATGGCGCCAGCATGGCCCATCGTCTTACCTTCAGGTGCAGTAAAGCCAGCTACATAACCAACAACTGGCTTGGTTACATACTCAGCGATAAAGGCAGCAGCACGCTCTTCAGCATCGCCACCGATTTCACCGATCATTACGATCGCAGTAGTGTCGGGATCATCCTGGAATGCTTTTAAGCAATCGATATGCGTTGTACCGATTACTGGGTCTCCACCGATACCAACAGCTGTAGTGAATCCGATATCGCGGAGTTCATACATCATTTGATAGGTGAGAGTTCCGGACTTTGAAACTAAACCAATTGGTCCGCGCTTGGTGATGTCGGCAGGAATGATTCCAACATTTGATTGTTCGGGGCTAATAAGTCCCGGGCAGTTAGGTCCGATGATTTGGGTTGTTCCCTTTTGAACTGAGTATGCATAGAAATAAGCAGAATCGTGAACCGGAATACCTTCGGTAATCACAACAACGAGTGGCATCTTGGCATCAATTGCATCGATGACCGCAGCCTTGGCGAACTTTGGTGGTACGAAAACAACAGACACGTTTGCACCAGTTGTAGCCATTGCTTCCGCAACGGTATTGAAAACTGGTAGTTGGTGGCCATCGATATCAACGACCTGACCACCTTTACCTGGGGTTACGCCGCCGACAACTTTGGTTCCTGATGCCAACATGCGACGAGTGTGCTTGGTTCCTTCAGAACCAGTCATTCCCTGCACGATTACCTTGCTTGCAGAATTAATAAAGATTGACATTACTTTGCTGCCAATTCTGCAGCGCGTGATGCTGCACCATCCATGGTTTCGACCTGTTCAATCAACCGGTGATTGGCGGCCTTCAAAATTGCGCGACCTTCAAGGACGTTGTTGCCATCAAGGCGAACCACAATTGGCTTAGTTGCCTTTGCCCCAAGTAGTTCTAGTGCTTGCACGATGCCGTTTGCAACTGCATCGCAGGCAGTGATTCCGCCGAATACATTTACAAAGACGCTCTTTACATCTGGGTCGCCCAAGATAATTGAGAGTCCGTCGGCCATAACTTGCGCAGATGCACCGCCACCTATATCGAGGAAGTTTGCTGGGCGCATGCCGCCGAATTTTTCGCCAGCGTATGCAACAACATCCAGTGTTGACATAACCAAACCTGCACCGTTTCCAATGATTCCGACTTGGCCGTTATCTAATTTTACGTAGTTCAAACCTTTTTCTTTGGCGGCTGCTTCTAGTGCGTTTGCTGCGGCATGATCGACCAGAGTTTCGTGGTCTGGCTGACGAAATTCTGCGTTGTCATCGAGAGTAACCTTGCCGTCGAGGGCAATTATGCGACCATCTTCGGTCTTAACAAGCGGGTTAACTTCTACGAGAGTTGCATCTTCTGATTGGAAAGTCTCCCAAAGTTTTACGAGCACATCGGCAACTTGATCTGCGATATCTGCTGGGAATTTGGCCTGCGCAACAATTTCCTTCGCCTTAACCAAGGAAATTCCGTCAACTGCAGTGACTGGAACTTTGGCAAGTTTTTCTGGTGCAGTGTGTGCAACTTCCTCAATGTCCATTCCGCCGGCAACAGATGCCATAACAAGGAAGGTGCGGTTTGAACGATCTAGCAAAATTGATATGTAGTACTCGTCAACTATTGGCGCAGCTTGCGCGATCATGACTTTAAGAACGGTGTGGCCTTTGATATCCATTCCGAGAATCGCACCAGCTTTTTCCTTGGCATCGCTGGCATCAACGGCAAGTTTTACGCCGCCAGCTTTTCCACGTCCACCAACTTTTACCTGCGCTTTTACAACAACTTTGCTACCCATTTTGCTGGCAGCTGCAAAAGCTTCATCAGCGGTAGTTGCAACTGCGCCTGCTAAAACAGGGACGCCGTGCTTTTCAAAGAGGTCACGTGCTTGGTATTCAAAGAGATCCAAAGAAAACAACCATTCGAAGAATTACTAGCTCGTCTTTGCGCTAGCGGATATGGGTAATCCTAATCCTTGGTATTGGCTACAAAACCACAACAGGGGCGTAACGGAGCAAGAGGCGTTTTTCCCCGTATTGGCCGAAGTTGATCGTCGCCTCAGATTTATCACCTTCGCCTGCCAGGGCAACAACTGTGCCAAGACCGAATGTGTCATGAGACACACGCTGGCCAACTTCGAGAACCATTGCCGATGATGTTTTGCCAGTGGCGCGAGGTGGCGGCGTAGTTGGTGTGCGACGGCGAAGTCCAGAACTTGCTGAAGAAGATGATCTCGCTTCGTTCTTCCATTCAATTAAAGTTGTAGGAATTTCATCTAAGAAACGTGAACCTGGGTTGTACTTCGGAGTTCCGAAAGTTAATCGATATTCAGCGCGCGAAATGTAAAGTCGCTTTTCCGCGCGAGTTAAACCAACGTAAGCCAAACGTCGTTCTTCTTCAATCTCTTTTGGATCATCCAAGGTGCGTGCATGAGGAAAGATTCCATCTTCCATTCCGGTAAGGAAGACCGTTGGAAATTCCAGGCCCTTTGCGGTGTGCAGAGTCATCAAAGTTACGACTCCCCCGTGGTCTTCACCATCTGGCAATCCATTCAATCCCGAATCGCTTTGCTTATCGGGAATGTCATCAGCGTCTGCAACCAATGAAACTTTTTCGAGGAAACCAGATAGAGAAATTTCTTCATCTTCGCCAAGTTCTTCAAAGGGGCGCTCTTCATATTCCATCGATGCTGAAACAAGTTCTTTTAAGTTTTCTACGCGGACTTCATCTTGTGGATCGGTGCTGGCTTCAAGCTCGGTTAATAGACCTGATTGTTCGAGAATGGCTTCGATGATCACAGAGGGCTTGGTCTTTGCTTCAACTAATACCGAGAGCGCGGTAAGCATCGCAGTGAACTGACCAATTGATTGCGCTGCTTTATTTGGAACCGCAGTTGCCTCGGTTACCCGAAGGAGCGCGCTCCAGAATGAGATTCCTTGCGCTTGTGAAAATAGCTCAACTTCTTCAAGGGCGCGATCGCCGATGCCGCGCTTTGGAAAGTTGATGATGCGGCGCAGTGAGACTTCATCATCTGGATTAACTAGCACTCGCAGATATGCAAGTAAATCTTTTACTTCTTTACGTTCGTAGAATCGCAAGCCACCGACAACTTTATAGGGAATGGCAGCACGCATAAAGATTTCTTCAAAGATACGAGATTGGGCGTTTGTGCGGTAGAAAACTGCAGTATCTCCGGGGTTGGATTGGCCCAAATCTTGCAGAGAGCGAATTTCAGATTTCACGAATTCGGCTTCATCGTATTCGGACTCAGCAACATAACCAACAAGTGGTGCTCCTGCTCCGGCATCAGACCATAGATTCTTCGCTTTACGAGATTCGTTCTGAGTAATAACGGCGTTGGCTGCGTTGAGAATATTTTGTGTGGAACGGTAATTCTGTTCGAGAAGCACTGTGGCAGCGTTTGGATAATCGACTTCAAATTGCAAGATATTGCGAATCGTCGCACCGCGAAAACCATAGATTGATTGGTCGGCATCGCCTACGACGCAGAGCTCGGCGATTGGAAAACCATCGCCTTCGGTGCCAGTAAGCTCCTTAACCAAAATATATTGGGCATGGTTTGTGTCTTGATACTCATCGACCAAGATGTGGCGAAAGCGCGAACGAAAGCGCGCTTTGGTTTCGGGGAACTGCTGCAAAACCTGCACCGTCTTCATGATCAAATCGTCAAAGTCGAGGGCGTTGGCTTGCTGCAACCTTTTTTCGTACATCGTATAAACATCGGCGACGATAGTTTCGAATTGGTTTTGCACGGCTGATAGGTATTGATATGGATTCTGCAATTCGTTCTTGGCATTTGAAATCAGAGCTTGGAATTGGCGAGCTGGATAGCGCTTGGGATCGAGGTTAAGGGTTTCCAATACTCGCGAAATTAACTTCTGCGAATCAGCGGAATCATAAATACTGAAGGTGCTGCTGTAACCCAGGCGTTCTATTTCTTGGCGCAACATGCGAACACATGCCGAGTGAAAAGTTGAGACCCACATAGATTTTGCGATCGGCCCTACGAGTTCGCTGACGCGATCTTTCATCTCGCCTGCGGCTTTATTGGTGAAGGTGATCGCCAAGATTTCGTAAGGTTTAACTGATCGAGCCGCCATCAAATATGCGATACGGCGCGTTAAAACACGGGTCTTTCCAGAACCAGCGCCGGCCACGACTAATAAGGGTGCACCTTCATGGATAACCGCTTTCTGTTGCTGGGGGTTTAAACCTGCCAGCAGCGCTTGCGTATCAACCATGGCGCGGAGTCTATTAGGCTTGACTGTCATGGAGCCGCTACCAAATTCAGAAATAAAGCGCGTACTCGTCATCAACGCACATCCTGACGACTCAGATTTCGGCGCATCCGGAACTATCGCCCAGTGGGTCAAGGAGGGAATCGAAGTCGCCTATGTTTTCTGTACCAATGGAGATCAAGGTGGCGAAGAATCTGGATTTACCAAAGAGGAGATGCCAGCGATCCGCCAACGCGAGCAACGCGCAGCCGGTGCTGCAATCGGCGTTACCGATATTACTTTTCTAAATTATGTTGATGGACATCTTGAACCTACGTTGGCGCTGCGCAAAGATATCGTTCGCCAAATTAGAATTAGTAAACCAGATCGCTTGGTCTGCCAATCTCCAGAACGCAATTGGGATCGCATTGGTGCAAGCCATCCAGATCACTTAGCTGCCGGCGAAGCGGCGATCCAAGCAGTTTACCCAGATGCCCGTAATCCTTTTGCCTTTACGGATTTACTTGATAACGAAGGCTTGCAGCCACATCGCGTTAAAGAAGTCTGGGTGATGGGATTTGCTAACCCTGATCACTGGGTAGATATAACCGACACCTTTGATCTAAAGATGAAGGCTTTACGGGCACATGCATCGCAGACTGCCCACAACCAAGAACTCGAAAATATGGTTCGCGAGTGGGGCCAACGTAATGCTGGAATTGGCGGACTCCCTGAAGGTCGTATCGCTGAAGCCTTTAAGATCGTTAATACAAACTAATTTAATTAACGAACAGTGACTGATTTAATTTCGATTGGCTGCACAGGTATTCCATCGCCTGAGTAATAAGCCTTACCTGATGTTTGATCTACTTGGTATGCGCCCACTTTTTCGATGCGCAGCAGGAGCGGCAAACCAGTCTTAATCTTGCCCCAGATTGTGTAACTCGCTGGCAAAGTTGTGTCCTTATAGACCAAGAAGAACTGGCTGCCGTTGGTATTTGGGCCAGAGTTTGCCATCGCAACAGTTCCTGCTGGATAAGTCAGAATTGTATTGGTTGGAAGGTTTTCATCTTTATAACCCTTCCAAGACCCAGGTGAACCATTTCCCTGCGCAGAAGGATCACCACATTGCAGAACGTATATTCCTTCTGTGGTTAAGCGGTGGCAGAACGAGCCATCAAAGTATTTGGCGCGAGCCAGCGTTGCTAAGTTTGTAACGGTTTGTGGTGCGGCTGGGTTCATCGCGATTGTGATCAATCCACAGTTGGTTGTGATTGTCATCGTTTTCGCAAGCTTTTTATCGACGGTGGTTGGCTGCTTTAGCGTTGCGGGAGCGTGCGCTTTAGAAGTTGGCTTGGTGCAACCTGCAACTGAAGTTGGGCGATCTGCGGCCGATGCAGTATTTGAAGTTAACGTAGCCAAGGCGATTGCCAGGGCACAGAGCGCAGAAATTCTTTTCATAGTCGAGTTCCTACTCCCACTCGATCGTTCCTGGTGGCTTACTAGTTACATCAAGTACAACTCGGTTCACTTCGCGAACTTCATTGGTGATACGTGTCGAAATCTTTTCTAGGGTGTCATATGGAACGCGTGACCAGTCTGCAGTCATCGCATCTTCGCTAGATACCGGGCGTAAAACAATGGGATGACCGTAAGTGCGACCATCACCTTGCACGCCAACGCTGCGCACATCAGCAAGTAAAACAACTGGGCATTGCCAGATCTGACGATCCAGACCTGCAGTCTTTAACTCTTCGCGGGCAATGAGATCGGCATGGCGCAAAATCTCTAAGCGATCTCGCGTTACTTCACCGATGATTCGGATACCAAGACCTGGACCTGGGAAAGGTTGGCGCCAAACGATTTCTTCAGGAAGACCGAGTTCTAAGCCAACTTGGCGGACTTCATCTTTAAATAAAGTGCGCAGTGGTTCTACAAGTGTGAACTTCAAATCATCTGGAAGTCCACCAACGTTGTGGTGTGACTTGATATTTGCGGTACCTGTTCCGCCTCCTGACTCAACCACATCGGGATATAACGTGCCCTGCACCAAGAATTCAACATCTCCCCCAGCGGCGATATCGCGCGCTGCCTTTTCAAAAGAGCGGATAAATTCGCGACCAATGATCTTGCGCTTGGTTTCAGGATCAGTAACGCCAGCAAGGGCGTTTAAGAATTGCTCAACCGCATCAACTACAACTAGATCGATGCCAGTTGCGGCAACGAAGTCGCGCTGAACTTGTTGGGATTCACCGCTGCGAAGCAAACCATGATCTACAAATACACATGTAAGTTGCGCGCCGACTGCGCGCTGAACAATGGCCGCGGCAACCGCTGAATCAACGCCGCCAGAGAGTCCGCAGATAACTCGCTTGCTGCCAATTAACGCCTTCGCTTTAGCAACTTCATTTTCGGCGATATTGCCAGTTGTCCAATTTGGCGTGCAGCCTGCAATATTGATTAGCCAGTTTTTAAGAATTGCTTGGCCATGTTCAGAGTGCAGAACTTCTGGGTGGAACTGAACGCCCGCGATCTTTCCAGAGGCATCTTCGAAAGCAGCGATTGGGGTATCAGCTGTTACTGCACATACTGAAAAACCAGCAGGTGCTTGCGTAACGGCATCTCCGTGGGACATCCAGACGCTTTGTGTAGCCGGAAGTGTTGAAAAGATTTTAGAACTTACTTCTGCTTTTATTTCAGTACGGCCAAATTCAGATTTTCCGGTTTGGCTTACAACGCCCCCAAGGGCAGCGGCCATTGCTTGAAATCCATAACAAATTCCAAATATCGGAATACCTAGTTTGAGAATTTGGGGATCGAACTTTGGCGCATGATCTGCATAAACGCTGGAAGGTCCACCAGATAAAACTATTGCTGATGGCGCTTTCGCAGTTACTTCTGCTGCGGTGATGTGGGATGGAACGATCTCAGAGAAAACATTGGCTTCGCGGACACGACGAGCGATTAGCTGCGCATACTGCGCTCCAAAATCAACGACAAGTACGCCGTTCTGCGAATTACTCATTTACGCCCCGCGAATAATTACTTCTACGCGCTGGAATGACTTAACGTCTGAGTATCCAGAAGTTGCCATTGCGCGACGAAGTGCGCCAAAGAGATTCATTGATCCATCTGAAGTGTGTGATGGTCCGAGCAAAATCTCTTCGAGTGAGCCAACGGTGCCGACATTTACGCGTTCGCCACGTGGCAGTTCTTGGTGATGCGCTTCTGATCCCCAGTGCCAACCCAGTCCTGGCGCTTCGGTTGCCTTAGCCAGTGGCGATCCCATCATCACTGCATCTGCGCCGACCGCAATCGCCTTTGCAATATCTCCTGAGCGACCAACTGCACCGTCAGCGATGACGTGAACATAACGGCCACCAGATTCGTCGAGGTACTCGCGACGCGCTGCAGCAACTTCGGCGACAGCGGATGCCATCGGTACTTCGATACCTAAAACTTTACGAGTTGTGTGTGCAGCACCGCCACCAAAACCAACCAATACACCGGCAGCACCTGCGCGCATCAAATGAAGTGCGCCAGTTGATGTAGCAACGCCACCCACGATTACCGGAACATCTAGTTCGTAGATAAATTTCTTGAGGTTAAGAACAGAATCATCATGGCCAACATGTTCTGCTGAAACTGTAGTTCCACGGATAACGAAGATATCTACACCGGCATCGATAACTGCCTTATGTAGTTCGGCGGTACGCTGCGGTGAAAGCGATGCCGCAACAGTGACCCCAGAATCGCGAATAGCTTTGATGCGCTCTTTAATTAGCTCGGGGCGAATTGGCGCGCTGTAAATTTCCTGCATGCGGCGAGTGGCGTGCTTATCTGGCATAGAGGCAATTTCGCCAAGTGGAATTCGCGGATCGTCATAGCGAGTCCAAAGTCCTTCCAGGTTTAAAACACCAAGTCCACCAAGTTTGCCGATCGCTATTGCAGTATCTGGAGATACAACCGAATCCATGGGAGCTGCCATCATCGGGATTTCAAATTTATAAGCATCGATCTGCCAAGATGTTGATACATCTTCCGGGTTGCGTGTACGACGACTTGGAACGATTGCAATGTCGTCGAATGAATAAGCCTGGCGGGCGCGCTTTCCTGGTGCGATCTCGATATCCATAGCGGCCTTTCTTAGCTCTTCTTGCTGTAGTTAGGGGCATCGGCAACATGCAAGACATCGTGTGGATGGCTTTCCTGTAACCCTGCTGCAGTAATTTGAATTAGGCGTCCCTCGCGGCGCAGAGTTTCGATATCTGGGGCTCCGGCGTAACCCATTCCGCTGCGCAGACCACCAACAAGTTGGTGAACCACATCGGCGACCGGGCCGCGGTAAGCAACCTTTCCTTCAATGCCTTCTGGAACAAGTTTGTCTTCAGAGAGAACATCATCTTGCATATAACGATCTTTGGAATATGACTTTTGTTCACCGCGAGATTGCATCGCACCAAGTGAACCCATACCGCGGTATGCCTTGTATTTATGGCCATCGATTTCAACTAGTTGTCCCGGTGATTCTTCACAACCTGCAAGAAGGGAACCAAGCATCACCGAATTTGCACCAGCCACAATTGCTTTGACGATATCTCCTGAATATTGCAGACCACCATCTGCAATCAACGGAATTCCTGCTTTGTTACACGCCTTAGCAGCTTCCATGATCGCGGTAATTTGTGGAACGCCAACGCCGGCAACGACGCGCGTTGTACAGATTGATCCGGGGCCAACACCAACTTTTACTGCATCTGCGCCAGCATTAATCAAAGCCTGTGCACCAGCGCGAGTTGCAATATTGCCGCCGATAATTTCAGTAGTTGAAGAAAACTTCTTAATTCTTTCGATCGCATCAAGTACCGCGCGATGGTGGCCGTGCGCGGTGTCTACTACGACTACATCAACGCCGGCTTCGATCAACGCTTGCGCACGAGCAAAGCCATCATCGCCAACACCAACTGCAGCGCCAGCCAGGCCAACGTTCTTGACCAACTTAACGTGAGTTACTTGCTCTTCGATTGGCAGGTTGCGGTGAATGATTCCGATGCCGCCAGCCTTGGCCATTGCAATCGCCATCGTTGATTCGGTAACGGTATCCATCGCAGAGGAGACGACTGGAACTGCAAGTGAAATATTTCTGGTCAACCAGGTCGCAGTATTTACTTCGCTAGGGACTACTTCGGAGGCATCCGGCAATAAGAGCACATCGTCGTAAGTCAGCCCGAGCATCGCGACTTTATCGTTATCGCTGCTCATGAGCCCTCCGTACTGTGGTTGAGCGCCCTAGTCTAACTTGAGATTTAGGCTCCCAAAGCCTGCTTAATCTGCTCGCAGGCCAGCGTTAAATCATCGGCAAATGCGACATCAGCGCATTCATCACGGTCCCAACCTGGGCCGCCCAAGATAAAGCGCGGCGCTGGGCGAATTGCTGGAATATCGCGGAAAAATTTGGGATCGCCATTTTTTGATAACTGCGCCCAAAGGAAAACTGCTGGTGGCGCACTGCGCGAGATCATATTTGAGAGCGCCTCAAGTGGAGTTCGCGCACCTAAGAAATTGCAATCTACCTTCGCTTCAGCAAGAGCTGCATGTAGCGCATGAATTGCTAGGCAATGCAGTTCTTCTCCAACTGAGGCGAGCAATACGGGACGGGAATTAATCGGTGTTTTCAACTGCTTTGATCGCTCGCGCAGAATCGCAGTAATCGTCTCGGAAAGTAAATGTTCTACTTCAATACCGGTACCGGTCTCTTCCCAGGCACCTCCAACGATCACGAGCACCGGAACAATTACTTCTTGCCAGCAGTCAATAACGCCATATTTTTCAATATCTTTACGCAAGATACTTTCTACAAAATTTCTATCTAGCGAATTAGCAGCCTTAACAATCGCTTCCACAACATCTTCGCGAACTTCAAATGTCTTTAAAATCTTTTCTACTTTTACTTCGCCCTTATGAGCGAGTGCTTGCTCTGCGGCATCTGCTGGAGCCATACCTGCGGTGATCAAACGACGCATCAGCGTTAACTTCGCTAAATCGCTGGCGCAGTATTTGCGGTGCTCACCCGCCTCGTGGCTGGAAGGCCCTAGTCCGTATCGACGAGCCCAGGTCCGCAGGGTCGCCGGTGCGACGCCGATTTGGCGGGCAACAGCGGCCACGGTCAGGAGCTCTTCCATGCGCCTATGGTGGCGCGATCTAGCCCACCTCACCACTTGAAATACCCCGGTTCTCAGGATTTAAGTGACGAAACGAACAACTTTTGACCCGATAGATACTTGAACAACCTATGGCGCGGTTGTATGGTTGGCCTACCGAACAAGCAAGGAGACCGAAATGGCGGAACTATCACGTCTTCCGCTTCCAATCGCAGATCATTGGGAGTGGCAGTACGAAGGCGCCTGTCGCGATCTTCCTGCTGAGATGTTCTTCCATCCAGATGGCGAACGCGGTCCACGTCGTCGCAATCGTGAAAATGCAGCTAAGGCAGTTTGTGCAACGTGTCCAGTGATCGCTGCTTGCCGCGCACATGCTCTTGCAGTTCAAGAGCCATACGGAATCTGGGGTGGTCTTTCAGAAGATGATCGCGCAGTTCTACTTGGCAAAGAAGAGCCATCAATTTACGAAGCTTCATAACCCCCTCCTAGTAAAAGAAAAATCCCCCGCACTCATTGAGTACGGGGGATTTTTTTACTTTTGGTCAGTGGCTGTGCCCACCAGGTCCATGGCTGTGGCCATGTCCACCAGCTGCAT
>Ga0214919_10006350_pt1 | contig 16281 bp, 14 predicted proteins | sample LL1503_MetaG_FD_177994 | JGI IMG/M metagenome (GOLD analysis project Ga0214919, IMG submission 177994) | Freshwater microbial communities from Lake Lanier, Atlanta, Georgia, United States - LL-1503 | ecosystem: Environmental > Aquatic > Freshwater > Lake | place: USA: Georgia | collected... | reverse complement strand
ATTGGAGTGCCACCAAGTTCAGCCATGCGATGAAGTAATTTAACGTTTGTTACGGGCAGGATGCCAGGAATGATTACTAACTTTGACCCACGGGCTGCAAGTGCTTCAACTAATTTGGTGTACTGCTTTACTTCAAAGAAAAATTGTGTGGTTGCAAAGGTTGCACCTAGTTCTTCTTTGCGAATAAGTACATCTACATCTTTATCAAAGTCTCCGTTAGATGCAGGGTGGCCATCTGGAAATGCTGCGACACCGATTGTGAAGCCACCAAACTCGTCAGCTAATTGAACTAATTCATCAGAATGATTGAAACCACCTGGTGTTGGAGTCCATGGCGCACTTGGTCCACCAGTTGGATCTCCGCGCAGCGCCAAAATACTTGTAATTCCTGCTTCTTTATAACTGTGCAAAATTGCGATCAATTCATCACGAGTAGATCCGACACATGTCAGGTGAGCAACAGTTGAAATACCTGTCCGCTTTGTAATTTCTTGGGCAATTCGAATTGAGCGATCTCTGGTCGAGCCACCTGCGCCATATGTAACAGAGACAAAGTCTGGGGCGATTGATTTAAGCCCTTCAATGGCAGCCCACAGCCGTTCTTCACCCTCAACATCCTTTGGAGGGAAGAACTCGAATGAATACGAAGTGCGCAAGACCACGGAGTGAGGGTACCGTTACCGCGTGAGTTCAGAGCCGAAGGCAACATTAAAGAGCGTGCGAAGCGCCGTTGAAGAAGAGCTAAGCATCTTCCTAAACCGCGAAAGCGCATATCTGAATTCGATCTCATCAGATTTGTCACCCGTCTCAGATGCCCTGACCTCCTTCTTATTAGATAGTGGAAAGCGACTTCGCCCACTGTTTGCCTATGCAGGATTTGCAGCTGCCGGTGGAGCAATCGAGAAATCAACTACCCGTGCGATGGCCGCTCTTGAACTACTGCAAGCATGTGCCTTAATTCATGATGATCTAATGGATGGATCAGATACACGCAGAGGTAAGCCATCTATTCATCGTCACTTTGAATCAATTCATATGCAGGATCAACTCGATGGATTTGCCCCTCAATATGGATTATCTGCAGCGGTCTTGCTTGGCGATCTTGCACTTGTGTGGTCTGATCAAATGATTAATAGCGCTGGTTTATCCACTGAACAGTATGCGCGAATGATTCCTTTATATAACGAGATGCGTGTTGAGTTAATGGCTGGGCAGTTCTTGGACATTCATGAACAAACTCAAAAAGACACCAGCACAGATCGTTCGATGAAGATTGCACGATACAAATCGGGTAAGTACACGATTGAACGTCCACTGCATTTGGGTGCTGCCATGAGCGAAACACCAACTAGTGAAATTTTTGCAGCGCTATCTGCATATGGTCTGCCACTAGGTGAGGCTTTCCAACTTCGCGATGATCTGTTGGGTGTCTTTGGAGATCCATCAGTTACTGGCAAGCCTGCAGGTGATGATCTTCGTGAAGGTAAGCGCACCGTGTTAATTGCCTTGACTCATGAGCGCCAATCCCCTGCGCAGACTGAAACATGTAAGAAGTACTTTGGTCGCTCAGATCTTGATGCTCAGGGTGTTGCAATCTTGCAAGAAATCATTGAATCCACCGGTGCACGGGCCGAGCTTGAATCAACTATTGAAAAACTAACTGATGCTGCTTTAACTGCAGCTGAATCATCACTTTTCACCAACGATGGAAAGGCTTTGCTCGTCGAGCTAGCTAACATCGCAACTAAAAGGAGTGCCTAAATGCCTGCTCGCGTCAAAGGACCCACAGATCATGTCGTCATCGTTGGAGCGGGCTATGCCGGCTTGAGCGCTGCGCTTCGTTTGGCAGGTGCTGGCCGCAAGGTAACTGTTATTGAACGTGAATCTGTTCCGGGTGGACGAAGCGGTTTGTTGAAAAAGGATGGGTACTCATTTGATACCGGTCCAACTGTTTTGACTATGCCTTCACTTATTCAAGATGCATTTAGTTGCGTCGGAGAAGATATGAAGGACTGGGTTGAACTGATGCCCGTTTCACCTTTGTATCGCGCTTATTACGCCGATGGATCGCAACTAGATGTTCATGCAAATACCAGGCAGATGGAAGCTGAGATTGCAGAGAAGATCAGCCCTGAAGAGGCTGCCGGTTATGCAAAGTATGTAGATTTTGTAACCAAGCTATACAAGTACGAGATGAATGACTTCATCGATAGAAATATCGATTCACCACTTAACTTGTTGACACCTAACCTTGCGCGTTTAATCGCGCTAGGTGGTTTCCGCCGCCTGTCACCAAAGGTGAATCAATTTATGAAGGATCCACGTTTGCAGAAGGTGTACTCATTCCAGGCGATGTATGCAGGTGTTAGTCCGCAACAGGCGTTAGCAATTTATGCGGTCATCGCTTACATGGATTCAGTCAATGGTGTGTTCTTCCCTAAAGGTGGAATGCATGCGGTTCCTCGTGCGATGGCCGCTGCTGCAGAAAAACATGGAGTTGAATTTAAGTACAACACAACAGTTACAAAGGTAGATGTACAAAATGGTCGCGCAAAGGCGGTCATCACAGAGGATGGTCAACGCATCGAGTGCGATGCAATCATCTTGAACCCAGATCTTCCTGTTGCATGGCGTGATTTGCTGGGCAAGACTCCGCTTTCAGTTAAGCGCCTGAACTACTCCCCTTCATGCGTAACTATGTTGGTTGGTTCATCTAAGAAGTACGACTTTGCTGCTCACCACAACATTCACTTTGGTGAATCATGGGATGGTGTATTTGATGAGTTAATCAAGCAAAAGAAGCTCATGAGCGATCCAAGCGTGTTGGTAACAATTCCTTCAATGGATGATCCATCACTTGCACCAGAAGGAAAGCATTCGTATTACGTACTGTTTCCAACCCCAAACTTGGATGCAGATATTGATTGGACCAAGCAAGCAAAGCCATACCGCGATCACATGGTTGAGATCTTGGAACAACGTGGCTACACAGGCTTTGGCGATGCGATTGAGACTGAAGTTTTAACAACTCCACTTGATTGGCAGGCACAAGGCATGGAGCCTGGTGCACCATTTGCTAGCGCACACACCTTCTTCCAAACAGGTCCATTTAGACCACGCAATATGGCAGCTGGTATTGAAAATGTTGTCTTTGCTGGTTCTGGAACTCAACCAGGTGTTGGCGTTCCAATGGTTTTGATCTCGGGTCGACTTGCTGCAGAACGTATTGTGGGACCAGTTAAGTAAATGGATGAGTTAACCGCTGCAGGGATCATAGATCCCGATCTTCGTGCATCGTACGAAGAGTGCAAGCGGCTCAATGCACTTCATGGAAAGACTTATTACTTAGCTACTTTGTTGTTGCCCAAAGCAAAACGTCCCTTTGTTCATGCACTGTATGGCTTTGCGCGTTATGCCGATGAGATCGTTGATGATTTAGCCTCAGAACTAAGCGTTGAAGAAAAAGCTGAAGTTCTGAGCACATGGGGTAACGGAGTTCTGGCAGATCTAAAAAAGGGAAGTAGCCAAGATCATGTGGGTCGCGCCTTAATCGATACCGTCAATCGCTTTGATATCCCCCACGAACACTTTGAAGCTTTCTTACATTCGATGACGATGGATTTAACTGTTCAAGAGTATGAAAGTTATGAAGATTTAATTGAATATGTGTATGGCTCAGCAGCTGTAATTGGGCTAGAGATGGTTCCTATTTTGGGGCCGCTTCACAATGATGCCTTTGAAGCCGCTAAAAAGCTTGGTATCGCCTTCCAGTTAGCTAACTTCATTCGCGATGTGGATGAGGATCTTGACCGGGGACGTGTGTACCTGCCGCTCAAGGAGTTAGGTCAGTTTGGTGTGACCCGCGAGATGCTAGAAGAACGTGTATTAACCCCAGAAATTATTGGAGCCCTGAAGTTTCAAATCGCACGTGTGCGCCAATTGCAGGCAGAGGCAGCTCCTGGCATAAAGATGCTTGAAGCATCTAGTCGCCCATGTATTGAAGCGGCAAGCACCTTGTACTGCGGAATTGTGGATGAGGTTGAAAAGATTGGGTATGACATCTTTAATCATCGTGCAAAGACATCTACAGCTAGAAGAATTCGTGTTGCAGGTGCTGCATTTGTTAAGCGCCAACTGATTTCACGCTAAAGTAACAACCACGGGAGCCCACAAGGCTGAGAGGGTCTGAAATTCAGACCGACCGATTGACCCATCCGGTAATGCGGATGCGGAAAGGATTTAACTATGTCATCCACTTTATTTACAGCCTGGGGCTATGAAGTCTCTTTTCTTGAATTCATCGCTGCGGTTACATCATTTGTTGGCGTGTACTTGGGAACAACGGGAAAGCAAATCACCTGGCCTTGGTGGGCGCTGAGTAGCTACTTGTATGGAGTCTTTTTCTATCAAGTGGATCTCTTTGCAAGCGCGGCTCTGCAAATAGTTTTCATTATTGCCGCAGTGTACGGTTCAAGAGGTTGGGCACCGACTGGTGCGGTTCCTGGAAGAGTTTCAAATCGCAATCGTGGTTTTATCGCGATAGCTGTTGTCGTGAGTGTTGTGGCGTTAACACCAGTCCTAGCAAATTTAGGAGCAGCAGCCACATGGACTGATGCCTTCTTGCTGATCGGTAGCTTGGTTGCACAAATCATGATGGTCTATGAAAAGTATGAATCATGGATCGTGTGGCTAATTGTTGATTTGGCTGGAACCATTCAATACGCATTACTTGGTTACTGGTTTACTGCAGTGCTGTATGCAATGTTTACAGTTATTGCAGTGATCGGTTGGAAACGTTGGAATGACTCTCTTAGCCATTGATGGACCAGCTGGTGCGGGAAAGACAACACTGGCGGCAAAGCTAGAGGCTGAGTACTCAGTGCACTCAACTGTTCGTGTGATCCACATGGATGATTTGTATAACGGTTGGGAAAATGCACTCGGTAACGCCTTGATGGAGATTCTGGATCGCATTACCTCTGCCCATCTTGCCGGTCGTGAATGCACAATCAAGATCTTTAACTGGCACTTAATGAAGTTTGATCGTGAGGAGATAATTACACCTACCGATTACTTAATCATCGAAGGTGTTGGCGCTGCCCAAGCAATTGTGCGAGAGGCAGGTGCCATCACCTATTGGTTAGATATTGATGCCGAAACTGGTTTGCAACGGGTATTAGCTCGCGATGGCGCGCATCTTGAACAGCAAATGCGCCAATGGCAGATCGAACAAGCTATTCACTTTAATACCGACCAAACAAGAGAAAACTGCGAGTTTAAACTCACTTCATAAAGGTTTTGGGCGCGCCCTTATGCCATGTACATGGTGGGCTCCATAAAATCTGCACATGTCTGATCTGACCGGAGAGCTCATTGATGGGCGCTACCAATTACTGCGTCAGGTCGCCAATGGTGGAATGGCTTCGATCTATGAAGCAATCGATATTCGGCTTGATCGAAAAGTTGCGGTCAAGATCATGCATCCGCATCTTGCTCAAGATGAAGCTTTTGTATCTCGCTTCATCAAGGAGGCAAAGGCAGCGGCGGCTTTATCCCACCCCAATATCGTTGCGGTGCAGGATCAAGGGTGGAATCAGAGCGGAGTTCCTGCAGTCTTTTTAGTAATGGAGCTGATTGAAGGACATACTCTTCGGGAATATCTCAATGAACGTGGTCGATTTGAAATTAAAGATGCGATTAATTACTTAACTCCCATCTTGAGCGCCTTGGCTGCTGCACATGCTTTAGGAATTGTGCATCGCGATATAAAGCCAGAGAACATTTTGATTTCTAAAGAAGGTCGCATCAAGATCGCAGATTTTGGATTAGCCCGGGGCGAACTCATTGGTTCCACCATGACCGCAGAATCAAGCGTAATCTTGGGAAGTGTTTCCTATCTCTCACCTGAACAGGTGCAACGGGGCGTAGCTGATTCACGCAGCGATGTGTACGCGGCAGGAATCGTTGCTTACGAGATGCTGACAGGTGAAAAGCCATTTTCAGCAGAGTCGCCAATCCAAATCGCGTACATGCATGTCAATGAAGAGATTCCGCGTCTTCGCAGCAAGCGCAAAGATGTACCTCAAGCCTTAGATGATTTGATCGCAAGCTCCACTGCGAAAAACCCTGATGAACGTCCGCGTACCGCAGGTGATTTCCTAGAAAAATTACAACAGATTCAGATTGATTTAGATCCACGCAAGAATCAAATGGATTTAGGCCTAGATCTTCCAGTTGAGCCAATCCGCGAAAAGCCACGCAAGAAGGTTAAAGAGGTTGCGCCGGTTGAAATCACCGCACCAGTTGTAGAGACAACTAAAGAGATTCGCCGCAAGGAAGAAAAGAAGAAGCGTGCAAGCAAGCGGGTTCGTCGTAACCGCAAAGTTGCATTGATTCTCGCCGTTGTTTTAGGTGTGGGCGGTTGGTGGACCTTGGTTGGTCCTGGCTCACGCGTAGTTGTTCCATCTGTAGTTGGTGGAAGTTTTGATGAAGCGGTCAGCGTTATTTCGCCTTTGGGATTAAACGCGGTTGTCGTTGAAAATAGATTTGATGAGGAAATCCCTAAGGGAAAGATCATCGAAAGCATTCCATCAGGTGGCGGCAAGGTTGATGCAGGCGGCTCCGTTAAGTTAATTGTTTCAAAGGGTCCCGAGCGTTACGCGATCCCAATGACTACAGGATTAACGCCAGAGGCTGCACAAGTTGCGATCAAGAAGTCTCCACTTGTGGTCGGAACAATTACCGAAGTATTTAACTCCGATATTCCAAAGGGCTTTGTTATCTCAACTTCACCTGCATCGGGAACATCTGTAAAACGAGACACCGCAATTAATATCTTGGTATCAAAGGGAATTGAACAGGTCGCACTTGCTTCGTATCTCGGAAAGAGCGGCGAGCAAGCACTGAATGAGTTAACCGAGGCAGGCTTTGTTGTTGAAGCAGGATATGCCTTTAATGAAACCGTTCCAGAGCTTGCAGTTATCTCACAAAATCCAGCAGGTGGAGCTTCGGCAAATAAGGGTGGCAAGGTTTCGATCTTGATTTCAAAGGGACCTCGTTACACATATATTCCAAAGACTGTGATCACCATGGAAGCAAATGCTGCGAAGGAGATGCTTGAATCCCTTGGTTTAAAGGTCAAGGTTGTCACTATTGGAAATAACAAGAAAAAGGTTGTTAAGAAAGTTTCACCTGCGGTCAACACCAAGGTAAAACGTGGCAGCTTGGTGACGATTACCGTAGGGTAAGCCAATGCCCACACCAGTTAAGAAACCTCGTATCGGTGCCCACACCCCTACTACTGGTGGAATGGCGAAACGATCAATCGCTTACGCACAAGAAATCGGCGCAGAAGCGATTCAAGTTTTTGCATCAAGTCCCCGAACATGGGCGATGCCGGAAGCCAAACCAGAGCTAGATGAAGCATTTAAGATCAAGGCCGCTGAACTAGATATCGAGAGTTATGTTCACGCGCCATTTTTAATTAACTTAGGTTCTCCAACAGAGGCGACATACTTAAACTCTTTAGCTTCTACTAAGTATTCATTGCAACGTGGCGCGGATATTGGCGCATTAGGGGTAGTTATTCATACAGGCTCTGCTGTCGATGTTGATCATGTTGAGAAAGCTTGGAAGCAGATCCATGAGGGCATGATGCCTATTCTGAATGCACTAGGTGACGATGCTCCGTACTTGTTATTAGAGCCAACAGCAGGTCAAGGTCAAAGCCTTGTAAAGAAGTTAGATGATCTTGAAATGTATTTGAAGGCCCTGGAATACCACCCAAAGGTTGGCATCTGTCTTGATACCTGCCATGTTTTTGCAGCTGGACATGACATCTCAGTTAAAGGTGGCATGACAGCGACAATTGATTTACTCGTCGAAATCGCTGGAATCGAGCGTTTTCAATTGGTGCACGCCAATGATTCGATGGATGTTTGCGGTGCGCTTAAGGATCGCCACCAAAATATTGGTGATGGTCACATCGGCGTAGATCCATTCAAGGAGCTGCTATCCCACCCAGCGATTGCAAATGCTCCATTAATTCTTGAAACACCAGGCATGGAGACAGAACATGGCAAGGAAGTTGCGTTGCTGAAGAAGTTTCGCGGCTAATGTCTGCTCGCCATCAACTCCAGCTCAAATTAGCGCCATGGGCTTTACTCTCAGTTGCTGCCGCTTGGGGCTTTGCCTTCGTCGTCATGAAGGATGCAATTGAGCGCCAAAGCGTTAACAACTTTCTCTTTACTCGCTTTGCTCTTGCTGTCGTAGTTATGCTGATTATTAGACCGCAGACAGTTAAGCATTTCAATAAGGATCTTTTGCAACGTGGATCATTAGCTGGAGTATTTCTAGGGCTTGGCTACATCGCACAAACTCTAGGTCTGGAGCGCACAGGCGCTGCGATCACCGGTTTCATTACAGGTTTGTATGTAGTTCTAACACCTTTAATTGCTTGGTTAGTTCTGAAGGAAAAGATTTCACGGTTCACCTGGTTGTGCATCATGCTTGCAACTGTTGGTTTAGGCCTGTTATCAATCAGAGGCTTCTCTGTTGGAATAGGTGAGATGTTTGTTCTGGCAAGTGCTTTTCTCTTTGCCGCTCATATCATCGCCTTAAGTAAGTGGTCATCTGGACGTGATGTGTACGCAATGACGGTTGTGCAACTTACGATGTGTGCAATCTTGTCGGGTGTTGCATCTATCCCAGGTGGCTACTCAGCTCCACCAGATACAGGTGTTTGGGCGGTCGTTGTCTTTACCGCTGTCTTTGCAACCGCTATCGCCTTCATTGTTCAAACCTGGTCACAAGCACATATGAGCGCTACAAAGGTTGCGGTGATTTTGACGATGGAGGTTGTCTTTGCAGCAATCTTTGCCATCCTTTTCGGTGGTGAAAGACTCACGCTACAAAGCGCAGTCGGTGGAGTTCTTGTGGTCGTAGCGATGTATTTGATTGTGCTGAAGGAACAGAAGTAGGCTCTGCAAATGGCAATTGACCTTCGAAGTGACACAGTAACCCGTCCATCAGCTGCAATGCGTGAGGCGATTGCTAGCGCTCCGGTAGGCGATGATGTTTACAGTGATGATCCAACGGTTAACTCTCTTGAAGAGCGCGTTGCCGCAATGTTTGGCAAGGAAGCTGGTTTATTTACTCCTACTGGTTCACTTGCCAATCAATTAGCGATCCGCATGTTGGTAGCACCAGGCGAAGAGTTAATCGCAGAGACCAATAGCCACATTGTTCGCGCAGAGCTAGGTGCAGCAGCGGTGTTCAGTGGAATTACTACACGCACCTTTCCCGCGAAAAATGGCCTGCTTAAGGCTGCAGATGCCCTTGAAATTGCACGCCCAAACAGCGGTCCTTACCTAGTTTCTACTACCGCTATTGCAGTAGAGAACACCCACAACTTTGGTGGCGGAACTGTTCAACCGATTTCAGAGATTGCCGCATTACGTAAAGGTGCAGATGAACTTGGTGTTGCATTGCACTTAGATGGTGCGCGTATTTGGAACGCACATGTTGCATCTGGCGTCGCATTTACTGAATATGGAAAGTACTTCGACACGATCTCTGTCTGTTTATCAAAGGGGTTAGGTGCACCAGTTGGTTCTGTAATGCTTTCTACCAAGGAGCGTGTAGCTAAAGCCCGTGTGTGGCGCAAGCGGTACGGAGCAGGAATGCGCCAAATTGGTTTATTGGCAGCTGGAGCGCATTACGCACTGGATAACAATATTGATCGACTATCTGAAGATCACCGTCGTGCTCAAGAGCTTGCACAAGCAATTGCCGCTGTTGATTCATCATTGATTGACCCAACAACGGTTCACACAAATATCGTTGGTTTAGATCTTGCAGCGCTTCCGATTACCGCCGCTGAACTTGCTGCACGTTGTAAGGATTCTGGTCTCTGGATTAGCGCACTTGGTCCAAAGTATGCACGCCTAGTGACACATCTTGATTTTGATGATGCTCAGTGTGCAGAAGCAATTGAAATTTTAAAGAAAGCCCTCGTGGCTTAAGAGCCACTGCTTCTTATCCACACCATAGGCGTAATTTCCTAGCGCTCCCCCGGTTTTTACAACGCGGTGGCAAGGAACAACAAGCATGATTGCATTGTTTGCACAGGCACTTCCAGCTGCGCGAACCGCTGCAGGGCTGCCAGCTTTTTCCGCTAAATCCGAATACGACCAGGTTTTTCCAGGTGCAATCTTGCGCATTGCTTTCCAGGCAGCTTGTGAAAAGGGTGCTCCTGGTTGGCGAACCTTGATTCCATTAAGCGCTGTGAGATCTCCATCAAAGTAATCATTAATCAGATCAGAGATCACCGGGATTGCTTTAACAATCTTTACATCTTTGCCTGCTTTGAAGGCAGAAACAGTTGAAAGATTTGCACCGATCAGAATTTGATCATCGGCAAGTAAGTTGAGTGTGCCTACTGGGGTCTTGTGAGAGGTGATGAAAAGTGGCACTCGCCAAAATTAGCGATCGCGCAACATTTCAGCAACTAGGAAAGCAAGCTCCAGGGATTGAGCGTGGTTAAGACGTGGATCGCACGCTGTTTCATAGCGTGAAGCAAGGTCCTCATGTGAAATCTCTTCGCCACCACCAACGCACTCGGTGACATCATCACCAGTTAACTCGATGTGGACTCCACCAGGATGTGTTCCCAATGATTTATGAACTTCGAAGAAGCCCTTTACCTCATCCATAACATCATCAAAGCTGCGGGTCTTGTAACCAGTTGGTGCCTCGTAGGTGTTTCCATGCATTGGATCGCACACCCAAAGAACCTTGGCGCCAGATTTTGTAACGCCATCAACGAGCGCCGGCAAAATCTCGCGGATGTTCTTGGCACCCATACGTGTAATAAAGGTAATTCGCCCAGGCTCGCGGTTTGGATCTAACTTGTCGATCAAGGCGAGTGCATCTTCTACCGTAGATTTTGGTCCAAGTTTGATACCGATTGGGTTGCGAACCTTTGATGCAAAATCAACATGTGCGCCATCTAGTTGACGGGTTCGCTCACCAATCCAAATGAAGTGGCCTGAAACATCGTATGCATCACCGGTACGTGAATCGATACGGGTCAAAGCCTTTTCGTACTCCATGATTAACGCTTCATGGCTGGCGAAGAAATCAACTGATTTAAAGCTTTCAGGATCTACTCCTGCAGATTTCATGAATTCAAGTGCGCGGCCGATTTCCTTAGCCATCTGCTCGTAACGATCGCCAACCTTTGAGTCACGGATAAAGCCCTTGTTCCATTCATGAACCTGGCGGAGATCTGCAAAGCCACCTTGGGTAAATGCTCGAACTAAATTGAGAGTTGCAGCAGATGTGTTGTACACGCGGACTAAACGCATGGGATCTGGTGTACGTGCTGCCTCTGTAAATTCAATATCGTTTACTGCATCTCCGCGGTAAGCAGGAAGCTTTACATCTCCACGTGTTTCAAAATCACTGGAACGAGGCTTTGCAAACTGCCCCGCCATACGACCAACCTTGATAACTGGAAGGCTTGAGTAGTACTGCAATACAGCAGCCATTTGAAGAATAGTTTTAATGCGGTTACGAATTGAATCCGCGGTTGCTGCTGCAAATGTTTCTGCACAATCTCCGCCTTGTAACCAAAAAGCTTTTCCTTCTGCAGCGAGCGCAATGCGCGCCTTTAAATCATCACACTCACCAGCAAAGACAAGTGGTGGTAGAGCTTTGAGTTGTGCCACCGCTGCTTTGATCGGTTCGCCCTCTGGTCCACCTGGCCATGTTGGTTGCTGGGCAGCAACAAGGCCAGGTGTGAACAGGGAGTCTAAGTGTGTGCTCATTGGAGAAGTTTAGAGTGTCTATGTGTAACTGCGTGTGGCAATTATCCGAAGAAGATCTCTGACTCCTTGTATAGCTCAATCGGAACGGTCTTTAGCTTCTCAGTTGCGGTCGCAAGCGGTACACGAGCGATATTTGTGCCGTGAAGTGCAACCATCTTGCCCCAGTCACCTTCATGAGCAGCTGTAATTGCATGCAATCCGAAGCGAGTAGCCAACACACGGTCAAAAGCTGTTGGAGTTCCACCACGCTGGATGTGTCCCAATACAGATGTACGCGCTTCCTTACCCGTCTTGGCTTCAATCTGTCCTGCTAGCCAATCACCGATTCCTGAAAGCTTGACGTGACCAAAGGCATCGAGAGTTTGATCCTTTGTCACCATATCGCCATCTTGAGGAATTGCACCCTCAGCGATAACGATGATTGGTGCGTAATGAGACTTGAAACGAGATTCAACCCATTCACAAACCTTGTCAACAGAGAACTTCTGCTCTGGAATCAAGATACATGTCGCGCCGCCTGCAAGACCTGAGTGAAGAGCGATCCAACCAGCGTGACGGCCCATAACTTCTACGATCAATGCGCGGTGATGTGATTCAGCTGTTGTGTGCAGACGGTCAATTGCTTCAACTGCGATGTTTACAGATGTATCAAAACCAAATGTGTAATCGGTGTTGTTCAGATCATTATCGATCGTCTTTGGAACACCAATCACCTTGACGCCAAGAGCATCAAGCTTTGTTGCAACACCAAGAGTGTCTTCTCCACCAATTGCGATCAACGCATCGATGCCAGCCTTCTCAAGGTTTTCCTTAATCTTTTCTACGCCACCCTCGATCTTGAAAGGGTTGGTACGTGATGAACCAAGAATGGTTCCGCCGCGAGGCAAGATTCCACGTGTTGTTTCGATGTTCAACGGCATGGTGAGACCCTCTAGTGGTCCCTTCCATCCATCACGGAAACCAACAAACTCGTGACCGTACTCTTTTACACCTTTACGAACTACTGCGCGGATAACCGCGTTAAGACCAGGGCAATCTCCGCCGCCAGTGAGGACACCAATACGCATGATTTACTCCAACAATTTTATTGTTTGATTGAGTGGCTCAAATACTTTCCGCCACCTGTGGTCAACGCTGACTGGCACAGTCTAGCCTTGCCCCATGGCTAATCGACAACTCATCGCCGGCGTGGATTCCTCAACCCAATCTGTGAAGGTAGTTATTCGCGATGCTCACACAGGTGAGTTAGTGCGCCAAGGTCGTGCCTCCCACCCCGATGGCACCGAGGTTGATCCCGCGCATTGGCTGAGTGGATTGCATGCCGCTTTCGCTGATGCAGGTGGATTAGATGATGTTGAAGCGATTTCTATTGCAGGACAGCAACATGGAATGGTCGCACTTGATGCGAACGGTGAAGTAATTAGAAAAGCGTTGTTGTGGAATGACACTCGTTCTGCAAAGGAGGCTGATGATCTCAACCGCGAAGTCGGTGGTGATCAAGAGATTGCGCGAAAAGTTGGATCAAAGTTGGTCGCATCCTTTACCGCATCCAAGGTTCGCTGGATGGCAGATCATGAGCCTGAAAACGCAGCTCGCGCTGCATCGATCGCACTGCCCCACGATTGGTTGTCATGGCAGCTACAAGGTGGCAAGGATTTATCCACTCTATTTACTGATCGCAGTGATGCATCGGGAACTGGTTACTTTGATCCCAGTACATCTCATTACCGCGAAGACATTGTTCGCCTAGCGCTGCGCCATGATCAAGAACTAACACTTCCAAAGATAATTCAGCCAGCTCAATTTGGTGGAAAGACAGTTTCTGGTATTCCAATCGCAGCAGGTGCCGGTGATAACGCTGGAGCTGCATTGGGATTACAGGCACAACCTGGTGATGTCATTGTTTCTTTGGGAACAAGTGGAACAGCTTTTGCAGTTTCGGAAACTGCAACTCATGATCCAAGTGGCGCGGTTGCAGGTTTTGCTGATGCAACTGGTCGATATCTGCCTTTGGTGTGCACATTAAACGCCGCACGTATTTTGGATGCTGCCTGCAGAATTTTAGGAAAGAACCATGATGAGGTTGCACAACTTGCACTTGCTGCAAAACCTGGAGCGAATGGATTAACACTTCTGCCCTACTTTGAAGGTGAAAGAACACCTAACCGTCCAAAGGCAACTGGTGTCTTTGCCGGCATGAACTTAAACAACTCAAATCAAGAAGATATTGCTCGCGCGATGGTTGAAGGAATGCTCGCAGGATTAGCAGATGCAGTTGATTCATTGGTTGCCTTAGGTGTCGGTGTTAATCGCATTTTGCTCATTGGTGGTGCAGCGAAAAACCCTGCTGTCCCAGTGATTGCTAGCGCATTGTTTGGTCGCGAAGTTTTAGTTCCACCAGCAGGTGAATATGTTGCCGATGGTGCAGCTAAGCAAGCTGCATGGGCCCTACTAGGTGAGATGCCAACCTGGAATTTAGGAGAAGTTACTCATCACACCAGCGTCGCAACACCTGATGTAATGGCACGGTACAAAGAGTTAAAGGGCAATACAGAAAGCTGGAGTTAGACGGTAACGCGAACACCCTTACCGACAATAACAATTCCGCCTTCGCTGACTGTAAAACGTTGGCGATCCCGCTCTAAATCAACACCGATCTGTGCACCTGGATCTACAACAACGCTCTTATCAAGAATTGCTTTACGGATAATCGCCTTTTCGCCAATACGAACATTAGGCATCAATACTGTGCCTTCCACGATGGCAGCTTTTCCAACTGAAACATCGTAAGAAACAACAGAACCATGAAGGATTCCACCAGAGACAATTGAACCCGCTCCAACGATTGAATCGTGCGCTGCTCCACCCTCGCTGAACTTGGCAGGTGGCAGTGATGGTGGATTGGTAAGCAAAGGCCATTCACGGTTGTATAGATTAAAGATTGGATGAACAGAGACTAAATCCATATGTGCGTCGTAGTACGCATCGATTGAACCCACATCACGCCAGTAACCTTTATCGCGCTCTGTTTCTCCAGGCACAACATTGTTAGCAAAGTCGTAGACCATCGCCTGACCTTGTGAAGTTAAGTAAGGAATGATGTTTCCACCAAGATCATGTCGCGATTCAATATCTTCAGAGTCGAGGATCAACGCCTCTTCCATCACATCGCGCTTGAAGATGTAGTTGCCCATAGATACCAAACACAGATCAGGGTGCCCAGGCATCGCTGGAGGATCGGATGGCTTTTCATGGAAAGCCTTAATGGTGATTCCATCCTCTGCTAATTCAATAACGCCAAAATCATGAGCTTCAGATCGTGGCATGCGGATCGCGGCAACTGTTACGCCAGCTCCAGTTTCGACATGTTGTTGGAACATCTGCATCGGATCCATGCGGTACACGTGATCTGCACCAAAAACTAAGACATGCTTTGGATCTTCATCATGAATTAAATTGAAGTTTTGCAAGATTGCATCAGCACTACCTGTATACCAACGTGGTCCTAAACGCTGTTGCGCAGGGACAGGGGTGATGTAATTTCCAAGCAATGAGGACATGCGCCAGGTTGTTGTGATGTGGCGGTCCAGTGAGTGAGATTTGTACTGAGTCAACACCGCAATCTTGAGCATGTTGGCATTTGCAAGGTTGGATAAAACAAAATCAATCAAACGATATGAGCCACCAAATGGAACTGCTGGCTTGGCGCGATCTGCGGTCAGCGGCATTAAGCGCTTTCCTTCGCCACCAGCAAGAACGATGCTGAGCGGAAGTTGCAGTTTGGCCATGTCTTAACGATAGCCTTTCACCCTTGTCGAAGGAAGAGGAATACAAAGATATGACCGGGTTGAAGGTTGGAATCGTTACCAAAGAGTGGCCACCGGCCATTTATGGTGGCGCTGGAGTCCATGTCCTCCAACTAACGCAAGCCCTTCGCACAATCAAGGATGTTCATGTCGATGTTCACTGCTTTGGTGGCAAACGAGATGATGCTTTTGGTTACTCACTGCCTGATGGTTTTGCAGATGCAAATCCAGCGGTGCAAGCTTTAGCGATTGATCTTGAGATGGCAACACATCTTGGACATGTTGATGTTGTTCACTCACACACTTGGTATGCAAACATGGCAGGACATGTTGCCGCGCTTCAACACGGAATCCCTCACATCGTCAGCGCGCACTCGCTTGAACCATTGCGTCCCTGGAAATCAGAACAACTTGGTGGCGGCTATCGCATTTCATCATGGGCAGAAAAGACCGCCTACGAAGCAGCAAATGCAATCATCGCCGTGAGTGATGGAATGCGCGCAGATGTTTTGAAGGCATACCCTGCTATTGATCCAGCAAAGGTTGTCACTATTCGAAACGGTGTAGATACCACTAAATTTGCTCCTAACCATGATGCATCAGTACTAGAAAGTTTTGGAATTAATGGGCCGTATGCAATCTTTGTT
>Ga0214919_10006349_pt1 | contig 16285 bp, 17 predicted proteins | sample LL1503_MetaG_FD_177994 | JGI IMG/M metagenome (GOLD analysis project Ga0214919, IMG submission 177994) | Freshwater microbial communities from Lake Lanier, Atlanta, Georgia, United States - LL-1503 | ecosystem: Environmental > Aquatic > Freshwater > Lake | place: USA: Georgia | collected... | reverse complement strand
TTCAAGTAGTGCATATTATAATAATATTGGATTTTTAACTTTTGCAAATATATCTACCTTGTATATTAATACTTTATTGTCTGTTAAAAATTTGGAATCTGCGCTGGATAATATTGAAAAGAAATTATTGTCACACTGCCTCCAAAATGGAATAAATTGTATTTTACATGTTCCTGCAGAATTAAATTTGAGGCAAATTTTGATGATGAAAAATATTGAACTTTATGATAAAAATATTTGGTTCATTTGGTCTGAAGAAATTCAACGCAAGGAAAGATATTTGGCAACAATTTCCGACATTGAGAAATTCTGCCCCAGTAATGAAAATTTAAATCATTCCAATTGGAAAAATGCGGCTTTGGAAATAATGGATACACATTTTGAACGAATTTTAAAAGAAAAGAAATTTGCATTTAGTTTAATTTATAGTGATAGCAATGAAATGGTGAATCCAATCAGCCGGTATAATTGTGGCACAGCAAAGGAAAATATTTTACCAGAATTTATCATTTCCATTTTGACACAATTATATTTGAATAAAGATTTATCAAAAGTTTTGAGTAGTGAAATATTAGATTTTCAAATAGAAGATATTCAAAATGAAAAATATATAAACTTTTTACAAGTTGATTTATAAAAATAGACAATGTATGAAAATGAATACAGGAAATTTCTGGAGCAAAGAAGAAGAATTACAATTATTGGATGAAATTGGTGATAAAAGAACAGTTACAGAGATTGCCAAGTTACACGGGCGCACACCAAAAGCTATTGAAATGCGAATTGATGCATTGATTCGAAAACAATATAGTGAAAATTATACAATGGCATCGCTTATGAACTTGTACAATAAAAATGAAAAGGAAATTTTAAGAATAATACAAGATGCACCACCACAAAAGGAGTCAAAACAGCCATCTGATAAAAAACAAAAAACCGAGGACAAATTAAAAAATATTGAAGACCGTTTAGAAAGAATAGAAAAATATTTGACCAGAATATATAAAAAAGTTGTAAATTAAAATAATCTTTTGAAATATTAGAATGAGTCCATTATATAATGCCGGATGTTATAACATCCCTCTTGAATTTATCATGTCTTTGAATTGCAATCTTCAAAATAATTGCAATTCCCCTTGTCCTCCAATCATTCCTGTATGTGGTAAATCTTCTGTTCCTTATGCCATTAATACTAATTGTGCTCCTCCTTATGACCCCTATTGGCCCAACAAGGCTCCTTGTGGATACGGTTGTCAAAACTTGTGTGGTTACGGATGCAACCCCTTATTACCAATTGCTTACAAAGTTTCATTAACCATTACCGGTATTAGTACTTATAGTTTTGTTATTACTGATTTGGCTGGAAATCAAGTTGCACAAGGAACTGCTGTATTGTGTGGAAATGTATTGCAACTCACTTTTCTAGATACAGACAATAATAATATTGGATACGCCAATATTGTTTTTGTTGATTACAATATTGCTCGACGTGGTGTTGTCACTTTCTGCGGTTCCATCAAATGCACTTTCCCTCTTTGCTACACTGTTACTCCTAATATTCATTGTTGCTACCTTTGCTAGGTTTCCTAGGTCGGGGAATTGGTACTGGTAAAGGTATATAAGGAAAATTTTTACAATATCCTAAACTACCAACAAATTGATGGCAATACATGTGTCGTGGGCAATCTAATTGACTTGTACAAGGACTATATTCTTTTTTGGTTTTTGGAAATAAAAAAAACAAAAAGGTTAATTGTACGATTCTCATAATTCTTGCACCCTTTTTATTTAAGCATTTTATAAACATTTTTTGTATTTTAAAAGCTCCAAATTGAGAAAATTTTTTGCTGGTTTGGAGGCGTTAATCGCGAGAAAGTTGCGTAATAATGAATTTCATATTTTCAATATCCACAGCACGGTCCTCATTTCTATTTCGATAAAAAATAATACTATCCAATTCTAAATTTAAAACTTGATTTACATTAACAATGTATCCAAGCTGTACTGGGGTAATCTCTGGAAATTTGTTTTTAATCAATACAGCAATAGAAACATCATCCATAATTGTATAGTCTAATTCTTTTTGGTAGGTCAAAATTAAGTGCACCATACTTTTAGAAAATATCATACTAGTACCACTTGCAAAATTTGTGCCATAATGTTTTGATTTTACAATTCCATCAATTCCATCATCCCAATTTAAATTCAAAATTATACTAGAGGCATAGTCTGGAGCTGTATCAATTAACTTTTGTTCGAGTAACTTGAAATTAATAATTGTACTAATATTGGATCGAACTAAATAGTCATACTCCTTGTCTTTTACATAGTCGAGAGCTTTTATAGTTTTTTCCAAAATGCCTGGAGTTCTTGACTCAATCCCGTGTATGTATAATATATCATCTTTCAAATAAGGATTGTGAAAATTTTCCGTGTTTGAATATTTGTAATAAATGGTTTTTACTTTTGGGGAAAATTTCTTGTAAAGGTCTCTAGTTATGTCATACATTTGATTATAGTAGATATCATCCGAAAGTAATACCAAGTGTAAAATTTTTACAGTCTTGTTTTGATAACATTGCTGAATAAAATTTTGATTTATTTGTATAGACTCATTATTTTCAATCACCATACTTATATGCTTAACAGTGTTTGGTAAATGATCCCCAAATAATCCAACTCGTTGACAATCCGATGCAGGAATTGAAATTATATCCTTGTTACTTGCATCACGACATTTGGTCAATACATCAAAGGTTATGTTTTTATAATAATTTTCTACTCCATATAAAATCTTCATTATTTTATATGGAGTGGAAAATCTTTTTAAACGGATTTATTTCTTCAAATATATTTTTCCTTCATTTGTTGGTAGGCTTCTTCAAGCGTTCGAGTAAATAATTCTGGATTTCCTAAAGATATTGTTTCCATCTTGGAACGAATCGTACTATGAAGCAAATGTAATTCCTCGATGTTTCTTCCCAAGTCGACCGTCTTTTGAATATATTCACCTTTATTTTTGGCAATGTATTTTTCCATATTCATATGACTTAATAAACTAACTCCCACGCGCGAATGATAAGTTTTGCCCTCCAAGGTGATGAACGGTGTATTCATCCATAAACTTTCATGACTTGTCATTCCTCCATTATACGGGTGCGGATCCAAACTTATATCAATATCGTTGTAAGAATCTAAGTATTCTGCAATATTTGAACATAGTGAAATGTTGATTTGTTCTTCTTTGACACCCTCTTTTATAAATTTTTGTTTCAAATAAGTACGATAAAATGCGCAATTATAAAATAGACAATAACGGAAAAATAACTTTGCTTCAGGAAGCATGATTAAAATATGCGAAAAAATTTTTATCATTGTCGGTGAAAGTTTTTTTGGATTATTAAAATAACCGAGACGGATTATATAGGAATCTTCTCTATTATATCTTTTAAGAGCTTCTACTGGATAAAAATTATTTTGATAGGTTTGAAAACCGTTCGGTAAGCACCATAATTTTTCTACATAAAGTTTTTGTAATTCTGGAGGAGTAGTATATTGATCGGTTAATTTGTAATCTATTTCTGGAATTCCACTTGTTCCTGGATATGCAAAGTAAGAAACAATGATTCGGGCTGGTTTGTATTTTAACAAATAAATTTTAGAATTGTTGGTAAATCCCATCATTTCAACAAGTATATCTAAATTATCTTTGCAAATTGTGCTTAAAATGACAGAATCCGACTCCTCGCCTAAATAACGAAATGTACTATTATCAAGATTTAACATTTTCTGGTGGACCATATCTTGTTCTGGTTTTTTGTATCTTAAATCATAACAATAGATATCCAACTTGGATTTATCATGATGTTTCAAAATATTATAAAACATGAATCCAACAGGATGGGTTTTAAAATCTGACCCAATATATCCAACGCGAAGTTTGTGTTGAAATACAAATCGATTAAAATTTAAAGTAATTTGTGCTAATTCTGGTTCTTCCACAAATAATGTCTCCATTAAGTTGATTATATGGGTTGAATGTTCCAAAGGATCTTTATTTTCTAAATATAATTCTGTAATGACATAATTAACAATGGCATTGTTGACAAAATTTCTTATATTTTTGGTCGATGCAGTCATTAGTGTTTTCAACATATTGCGTTCACATTGTTTAATTTTTTCAGGATTATCCAAGTTTAATAAAATATCGATTTCGTGTATATTTGCAATGGCTACATAATTAAATGGATCGATGTATAATATTTTTTGATATAATTGGTAGGCTTCCATTAGATTATTAAAATGTTTTTTGGAACTTAGCAAGTTGGCAATGTTTAAATCAAATTCGTGTAAAAGCGCTCGTTCCATATATTCCATACTTTTAGCGTCATTTTTGTCGTCAATTTCCAATACTGCCAAATTTTTATTAATGTTAAAATCATCCTTCATGTCTAGACAATTTTTGAAATATTTTCGCGCGTGGTCATAATATTTTAATTTGTAATAAGAAACTCCTAAATTTAACATCAAGGTATAATATTCCTGATTTTTACAAAAGTATTTGGATTGTTCATTAAAGGTTTTAATACAATTTAAAAACTCTTCCTTGTTGTAATATTCCATAAATTGCTGTATCATGACGCTATAATTTGAATCGATATATTGATTTCTTGCTGTAAAAATTTTTGCAACTTGATTTAGAAATTGTCTAATATTATTTTGACTCATATAATATTCAATAATGTATTGTCTATTTTTATCTCGAATGATATTTTTTTCTTTTGTGCTGAGACTCAAAACTTTTTCCAAGGTTGTCGTATAATTTTTTTTAAATTCAGTACTATTTTTATCGTAATGAACAATATAATTGTAAGATGGTGTTGTTTCAGGAAGCGCACCTAAATCACTTGTTACAATAATACAACCACACGCCATGGCTTGTAGAATTACAATACAGCTTGATTCGGCTGTGTTACTGGGATAGGTTAAAATATCATGATTCATCAGAAGAGTTGATAATTCATATTGCGAAACAGGCGCCGTCAAATCTACATTGGGAATTGTTTTAAATTCATTTTTCCAAGGTATCTCTGTGTTATTTTTATTGTATAGGCTCATTCCAGAACGAATGGTTAATTTTGATTGCGGAAATTTTTCTTGTACTTTTGGAAAGATTGTTAAAAAATATTCTAGTCCGCGATCAGGAGCGCTACAATAAATCATGCTATTTAACTGTTTTTCATAATTTGGTGTTTTTAAAAGACATTCGAATACATCCCCTATTGAGTTTTTCAATAATAAACTCTTGTATTTTGGAATATCAAATTTACATTCGTAGCGATTTTGTATCCATCCGCTGACAAAAATAAATAAATCGACAAGTTCCAAAAAATGCTCGTGTTTAAATTTTTGTTGCATACTGGGAATAAATGTTGAAATATCATTATGAATATATAATGCATACAAAGTGTTTGGATTATTTTGGATTGATTTCTGATAATAAAGATCGGATGGATCATTAAGAACAATAAATATATCACAAGGTTTTGAATTTGAATTAAATTCATTTCGAGAAATATGTTCGACTCCATCAATTATTTCTGTTTTGAGAATGTTATTGACCAAAGTAACTTTTTGATTTAGTTGTGTTAGTTGTTTTGCTAAAAAACATACAGCACTGGGAGTACCCCCTAAAGATTGAGACAAACTTTTTATAGTATAATCAGCGGAACTATCATATAAAATAAAATTCATTTTATATTGATTGACAATGTTTTTAAGTATTTATTTCTTTTCAAGCCAAGTATATATCTATGGCCGACCAGAATTATTATTTACTAATTATCGATATGGTTCAAATGAAAATTGTGGTACAGAATACAATACTTTATTTTTATATTTGAAAATCAAATTATGAAATATATGACCCAACATTTCATGCCATTTAATAGGATAACCAAATCCATTTTCTAGAGCATCGTGAGATTTTTTGGCTGGATTTTGTTTCAAAAGTTCCAATTTCTCATCCAAAACTTTAACTACATAATCGTACCATTCTTGTGTCAAAGGTGTCCTTGGTTTGCAAATAATTGCAGCAGTTCCAATCAAATAGTGACAAAATGGTTTCATTTCCTGGACAAAAATTGCACAGGGTAACTCTTGATACCCACAAATCCAATGGTCATTATGAGTTGCTAAATCATAAAATCCCTTTTTCCAAGTACCTGTAGTATGTTTAATGTCTGCATATCCTCCACCATAAAAATGCATAAAATAGGCTCTTAAATAATCCGATTTATGAGTATTGCATAAATATTGATATGCAGGATGTAAGGGATGGCCAGGTAACATGTATTTGGTTACATCCTCATTCTGAATCAAAATAACTTTGACACCACACATTTTTTTAAATTTTTCAAGCGCAATTTTACGAGTTGCACTCATTTTTTGATCACCTACCCAAAACATGTAGATAATATTGGTTTGAATGGTAGAATATAAATACGATAAGATGGAATTTTTAAAAAACCGTTCCGAGTTATAAAATGTTTGAGATGATAATAAATACACGGGTTGATCATCAATCTCTTTTACATTCTGTTCCAATAATTTGGAATACATTCCACGTTGCAGAATATAAAATAAGGAATCAAATTGTATTACCTTTTTTTTTGAGCTTTCGACATTTGAAATTTTTTGATTGTTTTTCAGATATAAAAACCTTCCATCCTCTGTTGTAATAATTTCTGCATCAATAATTTTTGGTAACCAATCATCCAACGATTTATTACAAAATAAATATGGATCCAAATATAATCCTCCATGCTCTTCCAAAACATTATGTTTGCATCGCTCTTTTTCAATTTTATTGACTTTCCATGAAGGATTATGAAATATCCAAGATTCAATGCATTTTTCAGCTATACTTGAATATTCAATTGGTATAAAAATATTCTTCATGATTTTTATAACCAAACATGCTTATATTTAAATTATTTGGTGGCAAGAACTGGTAATAATTCAACATTAATATTTGCTGACAACATGAATCTTTCTTTGTTGGACTGACTAAAAAATGGATTAACCAAATGAATAAGATAGTCTTCCCAGATCAATAATGTTCCACTGGTAGGTCGAATATGAACTAGTTGATTCTGATAAACAAAGGTAATGCACCCAGAATAGGTTTGAGACACATCAGGATCTCCATCATCAATATAATAAGCCACGCTAAATACTTTGTGAAAGTCTGAATGGGTAGAGGCTATGTGATTATGAGGACTCAAGAAATTACCTTGCTTGTATTTTTGTATCCATGAATTTGTAATAGTATATCTGAAATCTCCTTGATGATTATAAATAACGGAAATCATCTCATTAATCCCATCCATTATATATTGTCTAATTTTATCCACATACATATTATTCATTTGAAGAAAATTATTACCAGGCACATAGGCATTTTTGGAAGTGAATATACCAAAATCTTTACTTGGATCTTGATTTTCTTCCACATAAATCTGTTCTTTAGTTAAATCTAGAATCAGAATGTTAAACTCGGTATTAAATTCTTCCACTTCCTTAAAGTTGGATTTAATATAAATGGGAATTGGATTAATATCTAAAATATTTTCAGATAGTCGAACAAATTTTTTGTGTTCTTGACTCACCCTATTTTGATTCATAAAATCATCTAAAAATATGTTGGTGGACATTTTATAATCAAAATTTAATTATTTAAATTGTTTTGATACATCAATACTAGAATTTTAGCTATAATAAAAAAAAATTGATTTTAAAAATGTTATTCTAACCGGTATAAAATGGATCTTGTAACAGAATTTAAGCAACAGTATTTGATTACACAAAAAGCTAGGGAAGATGATCTTTACAGTAAAGATCATATGAATGCAATTAGCAAATTGGATAAATTATTTTTCAAAATATCCGAGCATCAAAATATGGGTCTTTGTGAAAATGAGTGTAAGCAGAATATGTTCTTTAAAAAGGTTGATAAAGGATGGGCAGCAGTTTGTCAATGCAGTCAATCTTACTTTATTAAAAATTAAAGAAGAATAACATGAAGCCTCCAGCGGATAGACCACACAAGATGAATTACTTTTAAAAAAATTACAAAAATCGTTTCTAAATAAAAAACACTAGCAATAAAATGAAACAACAAGATTTTCCACCTCTTGGTACTCCAGCTCCAACAAAATCTAATAGAAGATCAGCTCGTATTGCTGCACCAGCTGTACCACCAGCGCAACCAAAACAATCTCCTTTTTCTACCCTTTTAAAACAAGTAATGGCAGCCAAAACTCAACAATCTCAAATATTAGCAGAGATTCGACCTTTTATCAATGCAATGATTGAAAACAAGGATTATACCATTAAAAAAATTCCAGGTGATGGGCAATGCTTGTTTAGTTCTTTAGGTTATTATTTGACACCGATTAAAGCTGCTCAATTAAGAAAGGAAGCCGTTGAATTGGTGAGCGAAAATTGGCAACAATATCAACCATTTCTACAAGAACAACAATTTGGTAGTGTAGAACAATATAAGCAAAAAATGTCAAAAAAAGGAACCTATGGAGCTCATATTGAATTATTAGTCTTGGCAATTAAGTACAATCTTTGTGTAATTGTTATAAATCAAGATGATTATGATTTTACAATTGTAAATAGTCAAGGTTCAAAAATTATATATTTATGGCTATCCGGAAGATTTAGCGTGCCACATTATGATGTATTTATACCTGGATGTTAACAACCACATCGCTTATTTGGTTGATAAAATGGAATTAATGTTAGTGTTCTCAAATTTTGGTCTAGAGCAATAACATTAATATATTGTATTTTTTGTTTAAATCCGGTCTGGTCAGTAACAGTTGCTTGTTCTTTTTTACCGATTGGAAAAAATTGATTTGGTGAATCGCTGTGCGCACCACTAGCACTCAAATTCTTTCCATCATCAAAAAATAATGTAACGACATATGGATTATAAGCAGTTGTTTGAGTAGGACTTACTAAACTATATACTGTTGCAGTATAAAGTACTTGTCCTACTGGTTGTGTCAAGTTGGCATCGCTATATAAAATATATTTGTTAATTCCTGCAAAAGCTGTATCTAGAGTATTTTGTTGTGTTGTAAGCTCCGTTGAAAATTTAATCAACGAAGCTTTGGTATAATAAAATGTTTGCATATCCTATATAAATGCAAGATATTTATTCAGAAGTAACTGTTTCAACCGAAACAGGAGCTAAAGCGCTGTAAATGTCATTAACAAATGCATTCGTGTTCTCTACAGGATAACCTCCAGCCAATAGACTGCATTGATACAAAAGTCCTAGTTCACTCTTGGCTCGGAACTCATCGGTTGTGTAGTTTGCAAACACACGCTTCACAATAGGATGCTGACTATTCAGCTCCAAAATTCTCTTGCCCTTCATAAAAGCCATCGACTTGTTATCTCCGAGAGGCTGAGCAGCCATAATCTTTTCCATATTACCTGTCCAACCCCACTTGGTGGAAAGAACACAAGCGGGTTGATCATCCTCAGAGATGAGGCGGGTAGAAATCTTGACGCTTTCAACATTCGAATCAGTAATTGTGTTCTTGGCCCACTCGAGGAAAGCCTTTTGCTCTTCCTTCTCCTCTTCGGTTGTCTCATTTGCCCAAGGAGTAGTATGGTCCTTGCAGATATTCACAAGCTCAAAATCCTTAAACTTGGTAGTTCGCTGAAGCATAAACTCGTCAATAGGCTCATCAAAGAATAGAACTGTGTACCCCTTGGATACATAAAGCTTTGTAAATACATTTTCGGTGGCTTCGGTACCCGTGACATAGTAAATTGACTTTTGCTCACCCACAAGATGCTCTTCTACATAGCTTTCAAGAGAAATTTGTTGATCATTCTTGCTATTTTTAATCTTGAGAAAAGACATCAAGGACTCATCTCCTTCGTGAATACCAAGTTTAACATGACGGCTAAAAGACTCGTAAAACTTGTTATAGAGGTCATCATTCGAAAACAAATCATTCATCATGTTCATGACTTGCTTTTTTAGTTGACTCTTGAGCGCCTTGACAATCTTATTTTGTTGAAGCATCTCACGGGAAACATTGAGAGGTAGATCCGCGCTATCAATTACACCTGTTACAAAGTTCATCCAGTCGGGAAGCATTTCCTTGTCAAGCTCATTAAGAACTAGCACCTTCTTTACATAAAGCTTGATATTGCGCTTATCACGATTGCGGTCACCAAGCATATCAAAAGGTAACTTGGAAGGAATAAACAAAATACCACGGAACTCATATGCACCTTCCGTTTGGAAGTGACGCCAATATAGCGGCTTCTCCCAATCCTTAGAAATCGTCTTGTAAAGAGCGTGGTATTGTTCTTCGCTGACATCAGAGGCCTTGGAATACCAAATAGGAGGCTCCCCGTTCATTTTCTCCCATTCTTGGACCTTTTCAGTCTTGGGTGCAGGCTTTTCCTTGACTTGCTCTTCTTTGGTCTCCTCCTCATCAACTTCCTCTACGGTTACCTTGCCCTCCTCGTCCTCTACTTCTACCTCCTCTTCAATAATTTCCTCCTTGGTTTCAGGCTCTTCCTCCTTGACCTCGACAGTTTTCTCAATATAGAGTGAAATCGGATGAAGAATAAAGGAGCTGTATTGGCTAATGATACGGCGAAGGGTCGCTTCTTCAAGATAAAAAGTCGAGTCTTCCTTGAGGTGGAGGACAATACGAGTACCATTTTCTGGAAACTCGACATTATCAAGTTTTTCAATCGTGTAATACTGATTGGCATCGGAAGTCCACTTGTAAAGATCACATCCCTTCTTGCGAGTGTAAACATCGACTTGATCCGCTACAAGGAAAGCAGAATAAAAACCAACACCAAACTGACCAATCTGATCCGACTTTTCAGTAAGATTCTTGACAAACTCCTTGGTTCCCGAAGTTGCAATGGTAGAAAGATGCTTTACGAGGTCGGTTTCGTCCATACCAACACCATCGTCTTCTAGGACGAGGCACTTTTCAGTAGACAGAGGATTTACACGAATAGCATATTCATTTCCAACAATACCATTTTGGAGGTCAAAATGTCTTTGTTTGTCAATAGCGTCGCTGCTGTTGCTAATGAGCTCTCGGAGAAAAACATCACGGTTACTATAGAAAGAATTGACAATAATGTGCATCAATTCAGAAATGTTTGCCTCAAAAGGCTTTTTATCAATGTTGCTTTCAGTTGAATTCATTTTTTTGAATTTTTGAATTAATAAAATTTATTCATCAATTTTTGACTTAGTCTTTTGTAAAATAAAACACCGAACAAGTTATGATAATATACAAATAAATTAATATTACAATCCATCCAATAATTCTATCCGTATTTGTTGTCACTCTCCACATTACATCGGGATACAAAAATGTAGGAAATCCTAGCAAAATTGCACTTAATAATATGATACAAGACAAGATTGAATAAGGAAGACTAAATACTAGTCCGACTACCAGCAATGAACAAACAAATTGAGCAATAAATAATCCGATTGCACCAACATATAGTTTATCAAATCCAAACCAGCCAATAACAGGTAAGGAGGATAATATAAGCGCGGTTCCCTTTGATTTTTCTGACATTTTTTATTACACTAATTTTTTTTTGTTTTTGGACAAGCAAAAATATTTTTGTGTCCTCGATCATTCCAATACTTTAAGAAACTTGTTCTCGTAAAATACTCTTCAACGTCCTCATTTTTGGTCGAAAATAAAAAGTAAAGATTTGTCATTGTCTATGTTTTGAAAAATAAAATTTTTTATAAAATAAAAATATGGTATATTTTACCAATGATTTTATAATTCCTTGTCATCATAACAAGTTTTATATAGAAATTATACAAACACTTCCTCAATTTATTCAAGACTACGCTGATAATATTATCGATGAATGCACAATAATATCTAACCAAAATAATCAACGAATTTGCTTTTTTAAAAAAAATAATATTTTAATGTATATTCCAAAATCGGTTTTGAATCTGGTGTCCAAAAATTTTTTGGAAACAATGACAACTTGGAAAGAAAAGAATGAATTCGATGATGCAACACAAACCATCCTCTGGACTGCGGAACCAAATGATTCATCGCTACCAATTTATGCTTTAAAGGGAAAAACAGTTATAAAACCTGGCTCACAACCACTTGAATCTATCGTGCATATTGAATTTGATTTTGTATTGTCGCTAGATATAAAAAATAATATGTTGAAATATTTTATTCATCAAATTCTTGAAAAGAGAATTCCAATGATTATTTATAATCAAACCAAACAAATTTATATTTCCTTTGCTAGCTACCTAAATTCTTCGTAAAAATAAATTGTTGTCAAATTCCAAAGGTCGAACATTGAATCGTTTACTGTGAATGGATAGTTGATTATTGGCATAAATCGCCAAAGTCTCAAATTTTTTGATATGGTCTTGTACAAGGCTTTGCGAATCAAACATCAGACATTCATGAAACAATGAAATACAAGTGTTGCAAACCATCTCATACAATAAATATAGATTCATAAATCGTTCCAAGCGATTTTCCTTCAATATCAACTGATTTTTGAAGGATTGTTCATCCATTTTAGATTGTAAAAATAAAACTCGTGTATCAATATTGCGTTGAAATAGTTCTTGATCTCTATTTTCTTCTTGTAATCTGCGCATTTCAATATCTTGTAAATGGCCAATGGAACGATGAATATCAAATATTTTACGCTTCAAGGTAAATTCCATACCCAAGTTTTGTGCCCAATTTCGCAATTGAGACAATGTTGGCAACTCATTTTCGTTGCATGTTCTAGTAGAATTATTGTTGGTGGTGGCAGAATCATTATTTCGCTCCCATTCGTAATAATGGGGATTATGAATGCGTTCACGAATTATGCATCCTGTTCTCCAATCAAATGCTGTATGACATTGAGTACACCACATTTGACGACATCCATCAATCTTGTATATTGCAACTTGACAGTTGGGACAAGATTTTGTTTCCTTCTTAATTTTGTTTACGGATTCAATATTCTCAGGTTTACATTCATGACCTTGGATTTTATCTTCGTGACATTGCATGCAAATTACATTTTTACATAAAGCACAAGTTCCTTTATGATTGATATACCCTTTGCAATCTTTGATACCGCACATTTTTATAAAAGTCTTCTTCTCAATGGCCGTAAAATCTGTAATTACATTCGTTGACTTTGCTTCAAGAAAGCTTATATTGCCGCGAAAGCCAGAGATGGAGTTATTTAGCTCACCAAGTTTTTTTTGTAGTTCCTTTCTTTCTTTCAAAACATTTCGAATCTTGTCATGGACATATTCTTTTTGTTCTTGATTTTTATCAATAAGACTTACAGTTTCTTGAAAAAAGGAAGATTCTCGATCAAACAAAACATTTTCACGATGTTTTTTATATTCTTTTATTCGAAAGTTTCTAGAGAGTGTTGCGTCGATAAACTCTCGATTCCAAGAATGTTTACAATTAAGACAACACGGATCATTATTGTTACTTGTAATATATTTTTTAATACATTGTGTGCAACATTCATATTGGCAATATAAACAAGTTATTTTTTTTCTACTTGAAGATGTATAGTTATCTGTGCATATAGGACATGTCATTTTGTTTAAACAATTGTAATTTCTTTAATTGAAAAAAAATATATTGTTTTATTATTAGAGCGCATGCCTACTCTAAAAAAAGAAGAGATTATATTAAATGATGTTCGTCGTTTATTTATCAACAATCGATCGTATCCAAAATGCTTTCAAACGAACAGTGATGTGATGGCTATATGTGATTTATTTTCGGATTCCTATTCAACATCTTTGAGCAAACCAGAAATAAAATATTTATTTAGTTTGTATACTTTATTATTATGTGGATTAAGCGCACTTAATAATCAAGTATCTCCAGATAAAATTAAAACTCGATTTTCTAGATTTTTAAACATGGATGGTACAAGTACTTGGGCATTTATAATAAAAATGATTAAACTCATGTTGAATAAAGATTTGGAATTTTTTAGAAATTTGCTCAATGAAGCTGATTATGATTTATTCAAAAAAAAACATGTTCATTTTGAAAAGTACATTATGAATGAATTAAAAAAATTTTACGAATAAGTAAAAATACACGATGAATATTTGTTCATGTTACAAAAAATCAAACAAAGGTGAACCCAAGGTACGATGCTCCAATCATAAAATGAAAGGTTCAAATTTTTGTTACCCTCATCGCAATTGTAGTGATGCTGTATTTGTTCAAGTCAAGGTCGAGGTTCCAGAAGATCAACAGCACCAAGATGTTAAACCAGAGATTTGTGATGCCATCTCCAAATTTGGAAAATACTGTGTTTATGATAAATTACCAGGGTCAAAGTTTTGCAAGGCGCATCACGGACAAACAGGCGTATGGCCCTATGTCAAGGGACAAATCACCCCTCAACAAGTATTACAATTACAAAAACAAAAGCCATCAACAGCGCCGCAAGTTGTTGATTTAACGCAATCACCCGCTGAGTTTCCTCCAGGACAATTTGCAGGACCAACTGGTCAAGATCAAGATTTAGTTCCTATTCACAGCATGTCGAAAATTGCACAAACTAGTCCGCTTTGCGATGCTATAAAAAAAGATGGTTCTCCTTGTACACATCCTAAAACGGTTGGTAGATTTTGTGGTGTTCATGCAAAAGGAAAATGGCCTTATATAAAAGGTGAAATAACTCCGAAACAAGTTGTTGAAGCACAAAAAGGAGTAAAAAAGGATGCCTATTCGCTCATCATGCAAAAAGCGGGACAATTATTGCCTGCTCAAAGACAATATTTGTCGGCAAAATGTGGGGTCGCATGCTGTCCGTTAGTACAACGACAACATGATGATTCTTGTAAATATGGAATCTGTAATCCTCCAAGTCCTCAATTGTTGACGAATCCTCAAGCCTATCCAGCCCATTGCAAACGAAATTGTGATAAAATTGTTGGAAAAATTGTTAGAAAGAATAGTGTAGCCAAGAAAGATCCTAAAAGAACACAAAAAACGCAATATTATCAATATTTACAAAAGTATTTAAAAGATGCCTATGATGAAGCAAATTGCGGTAAATCACGCTCCAAAAAAGTCACCATAAAAATTGAACAATAATTTATTATTTTTTATAGTATAATAATAAATGCAGTTTATTGATTTTTTATACCTTGTGAAAAAAATTGTTCCATTGCCTCCACTGTCTGCTCTAAAAAAAGCTCTTGTTTTACAAGAAATTGAAAATTTACCTACGAATCACAAGGAACTTTATTGGCTAGCGATATGTAAATCCTTTCACAAAATTTATCCTGATTTTTATATTGAGAAAGAACAAGATTTTACAAATGAATATTTTTTAGATTTTGTGACACAAACCAATGAAACTGTGGAGGAATATACTGTAATCATTCATTGCGGAAAGGACAAGTATCGATTTTTTGTGGACGAGCTTTTAGAAGTCTTTCACAACGATTTGTGTCGATCCAATACAATTTTGTTTGAAGAAACTGCACAATATATTGATGCTACAAGAGGTTATGTTTATGGACAAAGATTACATAATATTGTATGGAGTTTACAGCGTTCTTTTCGTCTACCAGTAAATCCTTGGTCAAATAAAACTTTTACTTGGGAACAGATTAAGGAAATTTTTTCACAATTCTTGTTGCTTGGAATTAATCTTGGAGATAATCATCCAGAAGTAAATGCATTTCTTAAAGATGCAAAGAATATATTATATTTGGCAGAAAAGTCTGATTCTAACCAGCAAGTATCACCTTTTTTGCAAGGGTACTTTGAAAAAAAAGGACTTGTTTTTGAAGAAAAGATACAACCTATTTGGACATGTGCAAATTGTAAGAAAGAAAACAATATGGATTTTACTGCCGAAAGACAATTAAATAGCGGAGAATGTCGATATTTGCAGCGAGGTAAAACTATCAAATGTTGCCATTGCGAGTTTGTCAAAACTTGGCAAGCAAAATTAGATTGTCGAAATGAATCTAAATGGAGGTCTTTAGGAGGCAAAAAGTTTTCCTATTTACAATGTTTGCTGGATTAAACTTTTAATGGTCTGGTGATCCTTGATTACCGCCCGGTCCAAACTTTAATTATTGGTAAGTTTTGGGGGACATGATTTTTGTATTTGTCATACGAATATCCCCATTGACAATATTTATGGATATTTCCAAATA
>Ga0214919_10006348_pt1 | contig 16291 bp, 12 predicted proteins | sample LL1503_MetaG_FD_177994 | JGI IMG/M metagenome (GOLD analysis project Ga0214919, IMG submission 177994) | Freshwater microbial communities from Lake Lanier, Atlanta, Georgia, United States - LL-1503 | ecosystem: Environmental > Aquatic > Freshwater > Lake | place: USA: Georgia | collected... | reverse complement strand
AATGTGTTTAACCTTAAATAGGGATTTTTCCTATCGAAAGCACCATGTGTGGGATGAGAACTATTTTTCCGTAAGAGAGTTAGTGTCTACAATTGAGTCAGTGAGCGGTGTATCCATGGATTGTGCCTGGGGTGCACGGGAATACGTAGGACATGAAATGATGAAAATCTGGAACCTCCCCACGACAAAATTGCCCGAATTTGAAGCCAAGGTTTCTCTCGAGGAGGGGATCCAAAGACTTTGGTTGTCATTGAGTATGGGTCGATAGTTCTTTGTTGTTCTAACTACTCTTCCTTCTCTGCATGTGACTGGTCTCATGTCACCATTTCACTGAGTTGGTAGGGGTGGATTTTTAGCACCATTGGCTAGATTAGTCTTTCAACCAATTTTTGATTCCAGATTTGTTTCTACATACGTAAAGAAATATCACACCAACCACCCATCTGAGAAGTAACACCAGCCTATTGAGGCGGCATCCAATCGTAAATGAAACTATTTCGATAAGGTTAGGCAAATGAAGTTAATAGGGCTGGAGTTAAATTGAAAACCTTTCGGGAACATTGGCGTAAGAGCACTATTGGGCGATCAATGCACGTCCTCTCTAAAACTGACCAGCGAAAAGTTCAACTTGTTGTAACCCTTCAGATATGTATGGGTGCGCTGGATCTACTAGGCGTTATAGCAATTGGACTCTTAGGTGCTCTCTCGGTGACTGGGCTTCAGTCTCATAAACCGGGTGATCGTGTTAGTACCGCGCTAGGTGTTTTGCATATGGCTGATTCAACTTTCCAAACGCAGGCAATTGTATTGGGTCTAAGTGCAATGTTTCTCTTGATAGGCCGTACTGTTCTATCCATTTTCTTCACAAGACGCATATTATTCTTTCTAAGCCGACGAGGTGCAAAAATTTCTTCAAATTTAATTGCTCGCTTACTATCTCAGCCATTATTGATTGTTCAAGCACGCACCACGCAAGAGACCCTCTATGCTGTTACTAGAGGAGTGGAGCTGATTGTTCTTCAAGTAATTGCCACAGTCGTTGTTCTGCTGTCAGACATATCTCTTTTATTAGTCATGGCTGTTGGACTTTTTGTTGTTGACCCAACAACCGCTTTTGGAATTTTCCTTGTATTTTCGTTAATCGGATATTTCTTATATAGGTTTATGCATGTTCGAGCCGGCGCCCTTGGAGTCAAGAGTTCTGAGCTAAACATTGTTAGCAATGAGAAGATTGTTGAAGTGTTCGGTTCATACCGCGAATCTGTTGTTCGAAATCGCCGAGATTATTATGCTCGAGAGATTGGGAAGCTTAGATTTGCACTAGCAGATGTCTCTGCGGAAACCTCATTCATGCCTTATGTGAGTAAATATGTTATTGAAACTACAGTAATTCTTGGGGCAGTTATCGTTGGTGCAGCGCAATTTATTCTGCAAGATGCCATCCATGCTGTCGCAACTCTGTCAATTTTCTTAGCAGCTGGCACCCGAATTGCACCAGCAGTGTTAAGAATTCAACAAGGTTCAGTTACGATCCGAAGTGCTATGGGGCAAGCAGAACCAACACTTGACCTAATTGACGAGCTTGGGGATACGCCAATGATTGAGAATGTTGATGACACGGTCGATGTGGAGCATGAAGGGTTCGAATCTAAAATTGAAATCATGAATATTTCTCTTACCTATCCAAATAAGCCAACACCGGCGATTTCCAACATTAGCCTGACGATTCCATCTGGTACTTCGGTGGCATTTGTTGGACCATCGGGTGCTGGCAAAACGACAATAATCGATGTTCTGTTGGGTGTATTGAATCCCGATACAGGCTGCGTTTTGATTTCTGGTACACCACCACTCTTAGCGGTAGCCAAGTGGCCTGGTGCGGTCTCATATGTTCCACAGGATGTGGTTATAGCCGCGGGCACTATTCGCGAAAATGTTGCCTTAGGTTATCCGCCGGAGGCTGCAACTAATGAACTAGTGATGAGCGCATTAGTGGTTGCACATCTAGATAGATTTGTTACCGATTTACCAGATGGTCTAGACACCCAAGTTGGCGAACGTGGAGCAAGGATTAGCGGCGGCCAGCGTCAACGTTTGGGTATCGCCCGAGCAATGTTTACGCGCCCCCATTTGTTAGTTCTGGATGAAGCAACCAGTTCCCTTGATGCCGAAACAGAGGCAAGTATTTCCGGAGCTATAAATGCATTGCGGGGAACAACAACCGTGGTCCTGATTGCTCATCGTTTATCAACAGTTAGACAGGCCGACAATGTTGTCTATTTGTCTGAGGGAAAAGTAATGGCAATCGGAAGCTTCGATGAAGTACGTAAAGCCGTACCTGATTTTGATCGTCAAGCAAGGCTCATGGGGTTGTAATCGAGGAAACTAAAAGGACAATTACTGTTTAAGAATGGATTGTTCCGACTTTGCATTGGAAATTCATCTGATTCTCACTCTTCTCCAAAGTTACCATAGAATAACCACATGCAATTGAACTTAGTGGTGACTGGTGGGGCCGGATTTATTGGATCTCATTTGACTGAGCGCCTCATCTCAGATGGACACAAAGTTACTGTAATAGACAATTTCTCAACAGGCAGAGCTTCGAATTTAATAAACCTAAAAGATGTCGATAGATTCACGTTAATCGAAGGATCAATTCTAGATTCAAGCATCCTAATTCCTTTAATTGAGGATGCAGATTACATATTCCACCTTGCCGCTGCAGTCGGAGTATTTAATATCGTGAAGAATCCGCTTGCTAGTTTATTAACAAATATTCGGGGTACTGAGAATGTTCTTGAAGCGGCTCATGCTTCAAACATTCCAGTTTTCTTAACTAGCAGCAGTGAGGTTTATGGAAAAAATATTTCCGACTCTCTCAAAGAGAGTGACGATCGTATTCTTGGAAGCCCAGTCACATTGCGATGGTCATACAGTGAAGCTAAAGCAATCGATGAGTCCCTGGCTTACGCTTACTTTATTGAAAAGCAGTTAGAGACGAGAATCGTGAGATTCTTTAATACAGTAGGACCTCGGCAATTGGGTGCCTATGGCATGGTAGTCCCTCGCTTTGTTAAGGCAGCACTCGCTAATGAGCCAATCACCATTTATGGCGATGGCAACCAAACGCGCTGTTTTGCGCATGTTTATGACGTTGTTGATGCAGTTCTAGCTATTGCTTTTACTGATAACACCATTGGAAAAGTAATCAATATTGGAAATGATTTTGAGATCTCAATCAACGATCTTGCGAAAAAGATTATCGTTGAGACTGCTTCAAAGAGTGAGATCGTTTATGTCCCGTATGCCGAGGCCTATGGTGATGGCTTTGAAGACATGGAACGGCGTGTTCCAAATATCGATTTAATTAATCAGCTTGTTGGTTGGAAGCCTAATCGCAATCTGTCAACCATGATTGCCGACATTTCTGTCGACATGAAAAAGGGTTCTTAGATCGAACTGACGCCAGTTTGGCCTGCAATTGAGTTTGTACAGTCAAGAATTCGAATACCTCTATTAATCAATTGTTCGAACTGCATTCCTGGTTGCTTCGTGGCAAGAATTGCAATATCGCAATCCCAGTCTAAATCAACTGGATTTGAACCCTCCCAAATAGGTACCAATGGGTCATGCCATGCAACTTTGGCACCTTGCGCCTTCAAGTGATCACGTAATTCTGAGGCTGGAGTCTCACGAACATCGCCCACACCTGACTTGTATGCAACACCAAGAATTAATACTTTTGGATTTTTAATACTTGCATCGACCATACCAATCGCACGATCTGCAACATATTTTGGCATTGCGTGGTTGATCGAGTCGGCGGATTCTACAAAAGCTGCTTTGCCACCATTTTGACGTGCCCACCATGTTAAGTACAAAGGATCTACGGGAATGCAGTGACCACCGACACCAACGCCTGGTCTAAATGGCATAAAGCCGTATGGCTTTGATGAGGCGGCATCGATTACTTCATGAACATTAATTCCGCTGGCCGAACAAAGCTGGGTAAATTCATTAATTAGTGCAATGTTTACTAACCGAAAAGTATTTTCAAGAAGTTTGGCAGCTTCTGCTACCTCAGGGGTTGAGACTGAGACTGCGACATCACAGATTGATTCGTAGAAGGCCAGCGCACGTTGCTGTGACTCTTTATCGATTGAACCAACAAGTCTTGGCGTGTTCTTTTGATTCCAGACTGGATCTCCTGGGTTAACGCGCTCTGGTGCACTTGCAAAATAAAGTGTTGAAGAGTCTTTAGGTTTGAGTGAATTAACTACCGGAATAATGATGTCTCGAAGTGTTCCCGGGTATGAGGTCGATTCACTGACTACCAGAGTTTCATTTGAAAGAAATGGGGCAATTCCTCTTGCTGCACTGCGCAATAGCGTTAGATCTGGCTCACGTTCTTCACCCAATGGAGTTGGTACACAGATTGTTATTACTGAAGCTTGCGAAACTAAAGAATAATCAGTGGTGGATTTGTAGACACCTTTTGCAATCGCGGCTTGAAGCTGGGCATCGGAGATGTCTTCAACCGGGCTTGAGCCACCATTAATTTGGGCAACTTTGGCCTCAAAGTTATCGACCCCGATGACGGACCACCCAGCATCTACGGCGGCCATAGCTAGCGGCAGACCAACGTAGCCTTGCCCGATAATGGCCAGTATTTGGGGCTGTTGTGCGCTCATGGATGGAATCCTAACCTTTCAGCATGGCTTTGCATGCACATGGGACCTGCAGGCCTTTCTAGCCTTCTGAGTGGGAATTTAAGGGAAGATTGCCAAGTGAGTCAGGATAACAAGACCCTCATAAGGGTCATGCGAATTATCGCCCGCATGAATGTTGGAGGGCCGGCGGTACAGGTTTCCGGTTTGATGAGGGGTTTTAATTCGAATGATTTTGATCATCGCTTATATACCGGTTTTTGCGCCGCCGATGAGGCCGACTTTTTAGATACGGTTGCAACCGATGTAAAAGCTACGCACATTGAAGGTTTTGGGCGGCGAGTAAGTCTGGGTGGGGATGTAAAAGCTTTTGTCTCACTCATCAAGGAAATTAGAAGTTTTAAACCACACGTCATTCATACCCATACAGCTAAAGCTGGATTCTTAGGTCGCCTCGCATCGATTATTTCTTTGCACCCCTCTATCCGTGTACATACATTTCATGGCCATTTACTTAACGGATATTTTGGAGCCTTTAAGCGAAGATTAGTAATTATCGCTGAACAAGGTCTAGCAATATTTACGCATGAGCTTTTAGCCGTGGGGGATCAAGTACGCAAAGATTTATTAGCTGTCGGAATTGGCAGGCTCAGCAAATTTGGTTTGATGCCACCCGGTTTAGAAATCGATCAACTGCCAAATAAGTCAGAGTCACGAGAGTCCTACGGATTCTCAACAACCACATTGCAATGTACATTTATTGGACGTGTTACACAGATTAAGCGACCAGATAGATTCTTAGATGTTGTGAGTGAGATAAAGAGGCGTGGAGTTGAACTTGAATTCTTTATGGCCGGTGATGGTGAATTACTAGATACTTGCCGTGAAAGAATCGCACTCGAGCAATTACCAATTAAAGTTTTAGGATGGCAGAGCAATATTGAAAAGGTTTTGGCTGCAGCTGACATTGTTGTGCTGACTAGTGATAATGAAGGCACTCCTTTAAGTCTGATCCAGGCAGGAATGGCTGGGCTTCCGGTTGTAACAACGAGGGTTGGGTCTGTGCCTGAGGTCGTCTTAGATGGCGTTACCGGAATTATTACTAGTTTGGAAGTCGAAGAGATCGCCAATGCCCTCGTAAAACTAGCCAATGACAACGCTCTGCGGGCTCATATGGGTGTTGCGGCGAAAGAGTTCACCTTGGCTAACTTCAGCGTTAAACGTTTAGTGCGTGACCATGAAGAGCTATATAAGAAACTTCTTGCTAATCTAGCCAAGTTCTAGCCCAAAGCTCCAGCATCAACATTGGCCAGATTAGACTGTCTTTGTCCTCGCCAGCCATATGAATATCAATCACTTTCTTAACTTCACCTGCGTTAAACCAGCCGCGTTGTGTAGCTGTTGCATCAGTAAGTGTGTCAATGACCATTTCTTTCATTCCGGTACGCAACCATTCCGCACGGGGAATACCAAAGCCCATTTTTGGACGATCAATTAAGTTAGCTGGAACAAGAGATCGTGCGACATCTTTTAAAATGCGCTTAGTTTCAAGGCCATTGATTTTGTATTTGCGTGGTAAAGATGAACCCCACTCAACAACATTGACATCTAACATCGGTGATCTAAGTTCAAGGCTATTTGCCATCGTTGCCATATCTATTTTTACAAGTAAGTCTCCCGGTAAATATGCATCAAAGTCAGATCGTGTCATTCGATCTAACGATGAAAGGTCGCCGGCAGCAAACAATTTTGTAAAATTTGTCTCAGAGGAATTTGAATAAAATCCAGGTCTCAGTAAGTGTAACAATTCATCCGGTTGGGTTAAGGAAAGAATTGAACTATATCTTGATCCAAGATTTGCCTCACTATAGAGCTGGGACTGAAGACGTCTAAATTTCCTTTTATTACCAACAGGGAGTTTGCCCGCTAGATTTAAGCCTGATCGAGCTAAACCTAAAATGGGGTTAAGTTTTTGAAGAATTGGTGCTGCGACATAACGGTCATAGCCACTGAAGACTTCATCGCCGCCATCGCCGCCAAGGGCAACAATTAAATTTTCGCGTGCGAATTTGGCCAATAAATATGTTGGTACCACTGAGGAATCGGCGAAGGGCTGATCTAATACGTGTGCAATCTCTTCGACAACTAGCGCTGGATCGGGATTTAGTATCTCTTGGTGGTGGTTGGTACCTAAGAAGCTAGCTACCTGTTTGGCGTGGTGAGCCTCATTGAATTGCTCGCTGTGGAAGCCAATTGAATAAGTCTGAACCTTTTCGCTCATCAACTTGGCCATGTAGGCAGTGATAACTGTGGAGTCGTAACCACCACTTAGGAATGATCCGAGGGGGCGCTCGGAAACTAATCGGCGTGAGACTGATTCTTCAATAAGTTTCTTAGTGGTCTCAAGTGCGTCCTCATAGGAAATATTTACCTTTGTATCAAAGTCCGGAGTCCAGTACGTTGAGGTAACCGTTTTGCCTGCTCGCCAAGTCAGAACTGAGGCTGGTGGAAGTTGACCAATTTCGTTAAAGGCTGAATGTGGAGCGTTTATGTATCCGTACTGCATGACTTCGGCAACCATGTCTGTGCGCAATGTGCGATCTGGACGGGCCAGCATGAGTGCACGGACTTCGGAGGCAAAGAATAACGTGCCGTCGTTTAACTGCGAGATCCATAGGGGTTTCTTGCCCATTCGATCGCGTATTAGGTGAAGCGAATTATCGCGGGCATCATGGATTGAGATTGCAAACATTCCATTAAGTTTGCTTATGAAATCCAAGCCATATTTAAGATATAGATTAATGATGACTTCGGATTCACTTGATGTACGGCAGTGAATGCCGCTTTGTTCTAATTCCTGCCTTAGCTCGCGGTAGTTATAGATTTCTCCGTTAAAAACCATTTGAATCTGTTCGCTGGCATCCGATGCTGGTTGTTTCCCTGCAGCGATTTCAACAATAGCCAATCGGCCCATTCCTAAGCCAATTCCAGCATTTACATACGTGCCACTGTCATCAGGGCCGCGGTGTTCAAGTGATGTGAGTTGAGCATCTAAGAGTTGCTTGGTTGGCGCACTAGGTCCAATGCCGCCAGTGATTCCGCACATATATGCAGTATCTAATCTACGGTCGCAGGGCCGTTAGCAACACTCTGGCCAAATTCTTTAAGCCAGTCAACAGTTTCAGACAAAGCCTCTTCAAATGGTTTTGGCACAACGTTGGGGAATAGTTTCTTCAGCAGCACTGGATCATTTTGTGACTCTTTAACATCGCCTAGGCGTTCAGGTTTGTAGTTAACTAGTAGATTAGGAAAACATTTCTTAAGCATCTCAATTGTTTCGTTAAGGAATATTCGGTTTCCATAAGCCAAATTCATGGCGCCTTCTGTTAATACTTTTTCTTTCATGGCGGTCATAGCAATATCTAAGACCGTATCAACAAAGGTGAAGTCACGAGAGGCGCTGCCATCGCCGTAAACATCTATCGGCGCCCCTTTCATCGCTAGCCAGATCCACTTTGGTAGGACGGCGGCGTATTCGTGGTCGGGTCGTTGTCGCGGACCAAAGACATTAAAAAAACGCAAAAGTGTTGTTGGCACACCATAGGCCGCGGCATATGCCTGCACGTAGCTCTCGGCTGATAATTTACTGGCGGCGTACGGAGTCATAGGGCCAAGCCACATTGACTCATCCTTGGGAAGTTGCATGTTTCGCCCGTAAACGGAAGAAGAGGAAGAAAAGATTACGTGAGCTCCGTTAGCCCGAGCGGCTTCCAAGACATTCAAAGTTCCCGTTGCATTTACTTCGTGAGTGGCAACAGGGTTGTTAATCGAGCGCGGTACTGAACCGCGAGCAGCTAAATGAAAAAACGTTTCGCAACCTTTAAGTGCGCTACTGAGCGCTTTTGGATCAGTGACTGATACTTGGTGAAACTCAGATTTTTTGTGGTCGATATTTGAGATAAGCCCCGTAGACAGGTCATCTACTACAACGACGTCGTAGCCCTCAGATATTAAGCGGCGGGTCAAATTAGAGCCAATGAATCCAGCCCCACCAGTTACCGCTACCTTTGCCATGCGGGCAATTCTAAGGGGAATCGCCTAGATATATTGAACTCTGTCTTCGGCATTAAACCCATGAATATGCTCAGACCCTTAATATACCTAGTGCAAGTATTATGAAATAAGAGACCAATTAGTTATGTAAGGGGCACTGTGAGCCAACGGGATAAAGATGAAAACCTTGATCAAGGCGTCATCGATGGCTTTGGCCACGAATGGTCCGCTTTCGATTATGCCAAGACTGAAACCGCCGAGGCTCTAGATGCTCAGTTTGTGGCCTATTGCGCGCCTATCGATTTAACTGCTTTCAATCCTGCAACTTCAATTGCGGCAGATTTCGGTGCAGGCAGTGGGCGCTGGAGTTCAAGGTTAGCTCCATTTTTTTCATTAATTTATGCTTTGGAACCAAGCGATGGCGCCAGTGCGGTTTTAAAGAAAAAATTTACTAATAATCCAAAGATTACTGTCTTGCAAGAGACGGTTGGGGTCAATTCAATTCCTACGAAATCATTAGATCTTGCGATGTCTTTAGGAGTACTTCACCATATCCCTGACACAGGATTGGCCATTAAAGATGTCTCACGGAGTATTAAACCTGGTGGGTTTTTCTTTTGCTATCTCTATTACGACCTTGAAAATAAGCCGATGTACTACAAAATGATCTTTCAAGGAGTGAATCTGGTGCGCAGGGTTATTTCTAGCCTGCCTCAGCCTCTTAGGCGCTTGAGTGCCACAATTATCGCCGCGCTTATTTACTGGCCACTAGCGCGGCTTTCTAAGCTTCTAAAGAGAATTGGTCGCGATACCTCGAACCTTCCATTGCATCACTATGCCGATATGCCCTTTGTAATGCTAGCCAATGATGCCCTTGATCGCTTTGGTACATCCCTTGAGCAACGCTTTAGCAAGACTGAAATCACTGAAATGTTGCGAGCTGCAGATTTTGACTTGAGCACTCTAAAGTTTTCAGATGCCGAACCATTTTGGACTTTTGCGGTTCAGAAGATAAAGTAACTATTATTCCGACCGAGTTCTGAGACGACAGAATATTGAATCTATACTTTGCTATTCCTGTAACGCTTCTTCTAAGAAATTGTCAGGGAGTAATGACTCCCACTTTCCAGCATAATACTTAGGGAAGCTTACATGAGGTTCACTATAAGGGATTCTCATTACTTGTGAAAAATGCTTTTCCAATTCTGTTGGCGAGGATGTGAAACCAATATCAGGAATTGTTCGTTCAAACATTTCTATTGCGGCTTCCTTAAGTTCGCTCGGTGAATTTGGCCGGAGTAAAAGCTTCTTCGCCTCAAGTTTTTCCTTTGAGCAAGCCCTGCTTACACCACTTCGAATGGTCTCGTTAGGAGTTAAAATTCTTCCAGACTCGGTATCCACCATTTGTTTGGGCATCCATAAATCATTTACTTGCCCGATTCCTTCCCAGAGCCAAGAGTTTGTCATAAGTCTTGGTTTACCGAAAGTCATTGCTACACCAGCAGGGCCATTATTAGTTCCAGTCCACCACCTACAACTTCCCCAAAGCCAAGTATCAAAAAAAGTGGAACGTGCCTCCGAGTGTGCATAATCAATTGCTGGAAAATCCGTTGGTAGTTTTGGAAAACTAGGGTCTCCCATTCTTATAACTTGGCCCCCCATATCCAGAACTTGTTTACAGAAGTCGCGATAACTCAGTATGTCCGCATCACGGTTGCTATCATTAGTGAAACCTAAAGGTCCTTGTCGAACGTGCAGGCAAACAAACCACTTGTCTAAGTTTAGTCCTATCGATTTGCAAATCTCTTGGGCTCGAACATTTTCAACTTCGTTGATTTCCAAAAAATGGCTCTCCGGTGGGTTAGCTTCGGGAAAACTCTGTCCTGTATATGATCCATTAGCCAAATCAACCCTCCACTTATTTTGCCTTTCCCTGCTTACCGTAAACTCAACCGTCCTTGGATCTGCAAAAGTCTTAGGCGGTTTCCCATCGAACATCTGGATCTTGAGTGGAGACCAATCTATAACTTTATCTAAGTAATACCGATTAACGCATGAGTCAGACCAGATACCTAGAACTCTATCTTTGTCTGTAATCGAGTAGTAACTTATATATTTTTGCAGCAAACTTATGTGTCCAAGATAATTAGCGTGATACGGTAAAAAGCGCAAATTGCTCTCGGGATTTCTTAGATCTTCAGATTCGAGTAATTTAATTACTTTATCTAGCAGCAGTCCGTAATCCTGGAAGCCAAGATTAAAATTAGCCCAAGATAATATTGAGGTAACATCTCCTTTAATCAATCCCGCTTCGGTAACGCACCCATCAATTAAGTGACTTAGTTTATTAGCCTCACCATACCTATCAAACATATCTGCTAGGTGGTAGGTTGCAAGATCACGGGTGAGTTCATGCTTTTTTGCTTTATCTAGCCAATCGTTATTGCGTATCTTTTTATTATTCTCACCGGCGAGTAACCCGAATATCAATGCAAACCTACTCGGAATGAGAATCATTAGTTTCTTTGGTAGATATTGGGCAATCCATGCTAACGGAAAAAAGACTAAAATTGACAGATACCTCGGAAGTTTTTTACGGAGGTGATCAATATGCAGTATAGGTATCAAGTGCCAACTTTTCCAGAGTTTATGAGTCGAAATGGGTCGTCTCACGTTTGCCATCCTATCTGTCGAAGAAACCAAAACCTGATTGAAGTTTATTTTAAGAAACTTCTTCGATAAAAATTATAAATTAAATTAGTCTCACAACACCACTTGGTGTTGCTAGATGCACCGCAACGATGCCGTTTTCTCCATCGTTATCGGCAGATGAGAACCAAACTACTTCAACGATGTCGCCTAAAGCTTTTGTAGTATCCTATCCGAGATAATGACTCTTTCCACCATAAAATGGCAATAAAGCCCGTTCTCGTAATATTGTTAATTAGGATATAAAATGTTTAACTACTTAAATCTCCTGTAGAATGAGGTGCCAGGATTATCGACCTACGGGATCAAGCGCTCCTCCGCCTTGCATCCGATGTTAGGTGTAAGATTTAGAAATCTCGCGACAGCTTTGCAAGACAAGGCATTAAGTTAGGGTTTGGAGCCTCGACTTGGAAGGAAAATCTTGTTCATCGATTACTTTAAGAATTTGGAACGAGATGCGACGATTCCTGTCAATAATCTTACGACAGTCCGAGTGGCCTCACACGGTTCGATAATTGCAAGCGATTTTCAAGGTTGTTACAATATTGAAAGTTATTCCTGTGTCAATCGATCGAGTGTTGGTAAGTATGGTGGATTAGGCTTACATAGCTACATTTCTGATTCTAGTCTTGGAAGGTACACTTTTATTGGATCCCGAGTTTCAATTGGTGGATTCGAGCATCCCACAGATTGGTTATCCGTCGGCGCCTTCCAGTGGGGACAATCAGTTCAGGAATGGGGTTTAACAGGAGATTTAACTAAGCACCTCCTAACATTTCCTAAGCCAAACCCTGAAAAAACATACGTGGGTTCCGATTGTTGGATAGGGAACAATGCAATAGTTCTAAGTGGGGTAAAGATTTCTCACGGAGCCATAGTGGGGGCTGGAAGCGTTGTTACAAAGGATTTACCACCCTTCTCTATTTCAGTTGGCAATCCGGCTAAGGTCATTTCATACAGATTCAAGCCCGAAACTATCGAAAAATTGTTGGAGTCCTCCTGGTGGGACAGAGACATCGAGGACTTATCTCAAATCAATTTTAAAGATATTGACCAAGCAGTTACCCAATTGCTTGCCTAGGTATCAGAATAACCCTTTACGTTGAAGATGAACCAGTAGAATTATTTCATGAATAAACCTTTCATCGATTTTTATACTCAAATTGGATTTGCCCCAACAGGCCAGCAAGAGGGCCAAGTTCAAAAACACCACGAAAACAGAACGAACCTTTACCGAAAATTAGGACTTCATCCAGGTGTATTTAAGGGTGCCAGAGTTCTAGAAATTGGCCCAGGGTCTGGGGAGAACTCAATTGATCTTCTCGGGCGCGGTATTCGCTCCTTGAAGCTCCTTGATGGAGTACCTGTGATACTAGAGTCTTTGAAGAGTCGTATTGAAACCAAAATTCCTGTCCATTATGAGCTTGGTGATGTCTCAATCACACCTCTATCCGTTGAGGCAGAAACTTTTGATATTGTAATTTGCGAAGGAGTAATTCCGCTTCAGCTTGATCCAATTACATTTTTTAATAATGTTGCTAACAGAGTTGCTCCGGGTGGAATTCTTGTAATTACTACCACCGACGAAATTTCTGGACTTTCGGAGATTCTTCGTCGAATAATTGCCAAGTCAATCTTGTCACAAACAGGTTCGACAATTGAAAAGCTTGAAGAATTCTTTCGCAAGGATTTTGAACTTCTCGGAGGTATGACGCGTACTGCGTCCAACTGGATACTTGATTCAATCATGAATCCTTGGATTGGGAAAATGTTCTCAATTGAAGACGCCTTAAAGGCATCTCCCAAAGATTTTAGACCAATTTCAGTGTCCCCGAACCTCCATCTAGATCAGGCCTGGTACAAGAATATCAATAACAATTCGATTGAAAAAGAAGACTGGATTAACTCTTATAAAGAAAATTGTCACGAGCTAATCGACTTTCGAACCAGCTCGCAAATTTCCGCACCGCGTGCCCAAAATACACTCTTGCTGCATCTCTGCAATGAAATTTTCTTGGTAATGCAGGGCATGGTTTCCCAGAGTACTTCAAGTACAAATAATTCACTTACCGAATTAATGCAAAGACTCGTCACTGAGTGTCCGCAATTGGACTCTTTAACCAAATGTTCCTTAGTGTCATTTATGAACTTCATTGAAACTGGCGAGGCTGCATTGCTTAAAGATTTTCAACCTTTTTGGGGGCGCGGTCAACAATATTTATGCTTTGAAAGAAACTTGACTGTAACTATTTAACTTATCCATTACTAACAACCCTAGATTTAGGGTGATTTTCTGAAAAAGAACTACGAGGTAAGACTTTGGACCCACATTCTTAATGATTCTAGTTCCTCAACCAGATTGGTTATCCCACAGCAGTATATTGCTCGGTGGGAGAATCGAATATACTTTGGCTTGCATTAACCTCAGCTTGGGAAGTACTTTCGCCTCATTTTCAAAATTAACTCCTAATAGTATGAGTTCGATCTCATTCTCATTAATCATTGATAACGGTAGGATCAGAATATTTGTTCCTGGAATGTATTTCCCAGTTTTCTCGGTGCTATCGTCGAAAGCAAACGAAACTCTCCTCATTAAATCAAGTGAATAGAGGGTAGCTAGTGACCTTGAACCTACCCCAAATAATGCGATATGACCGTCTTTCCCAACTAATGAATCAATACGACTGTGTACGTTCATTTTAAACCCTGGGTAGTCAGACACCCACTGATTGAACTCTTCTATATCAATAGTTACATTTTGATGGCAAACTTCAATTTCCAATTTTTTTGGAATTTGCTTTGGTGTCGCAATGAATGTTTGACACCAACCCGAAAAGACTGAGCGATACCAATTCGAAACTTCCCAACCCATTTCGTCAAGGATCCTTGATAGCGTGGCCTGGGTGAAATAGTTGACATGTTCTTCCCAAATTCCGTAGTCAGAGTGCTTAAAATTGATTTCACTATCTGGAACTTCTATCACAAGGTACCCGTTGTCCCTTAGTAGAATTCTTATGCTTCGTAGAAAATCCTTGATGTCAGCTATGTGTTCAAGAACTTGGCGTGTAACGACCATATTGAACTGTCCATTTTTATCGACTAGTTCATGGGCAAGTTGTAAATTGAGATAGCGATGCGTAACATCAATTCCCGCCTCTTTTGCAATGTTGGCCGTATTTTTTGTCGGTTCAACTCCGAATAATTTCTTAAATCCTAACTCCCGTAGAGTTACTAGAAATTTGCCGTCATTACACCCAATGTCAATTATTGAATCTTCATATTGAACATAATTTGAAATCTGGTCAATAAGCCCTAGAAGGTGAGGTTCATTCTTCCAGTTGGATGGAGTCATATAGTCTGTATAAAACTCTTCTTGATTAATTTGATGTAGTACTTGGTGTAGCCCACAATTTTTACAGACAGCCATTTCTATCAGATACTGCTTGACATTTAGAGCCGCAGAAGATGAAAGAGCATTTACAATTGGCCTGGTACCCAAATCAATTTGTGGTACTAATTTTGTGCCACAATAATTGCAAAATCTCATTTCATTTCCCTCAATTTTCCCAGTCAATTAGTAGCATCGATTTTTTATCGGTACACGGTTGAGGTCGATGTAAATGGGCCAGTTCCAATTTCAATCATTACAAAACTCTCTGATAGGACTTCAAGTGCGTGCCATGAGTCTATTTGCGTAGAATTCGCCACAGGATTATTTCCATCCAGTACTTGACTTCTCAGAATCTGTCCTTCCAGATCAAAAGTTGAATGCCGCGCTTGTCCATGAATCGGAATAACAACCTCTGGCCGATGTGGGTGCTTGTGCACTTTGTCAGAATATGGACTACTAAAAGCAAGGTATGTAACTTGTAAGATCTCATCGGATGTTGGATGAAGACATAGACGTGCCTTGCGATTCGAATTAATTTTAGCTCTTTCAATCAATAGCTCAAGTAGATTTTCTTCAAGTGGTAGCCCCCATGCAGCAGCATGGAAAACTCCTGGCACTGTCTCTCTGGCAGAAAGAATCTCTTTTGGCATCTATAAATCCATACCTTTCTTAACTTCTATTAAAATCTATAATCATTCGCCCTGTTGTTCCACTTTTCAATTGAGCGATTGCTTCATTTGTGTCCACTAGTGGGAAACTATGAGTCGGATAGTCATCAAAAGTCAATTGCCCTTCAGAGATTAATCTCAGTAGAAGCGGAATGTCTGATTGCGGTTTTGATTGACCGCCTTCAGAACCCTTCAGGAGTTTACCAAAGTGAAGCGGAAGCGTATAAAGACTTGCTTTCATCCCCTTTTTAGGAACTCCAACCAAAATAACTCGGGCTTCGGTCGAAGAAATCTCATAGCAGATCTCAATTGAATCTGTCTGACCGGTCGTATCTATCGCTACGGTTGGAAGATTAACTCCATATAGGGCATTTAAGGCGCAAAGGGCTTCCGGCTTATTGCTGAATTTGAGTGTATTTGAAGCGCCAAGTTCGCGTGCCTTCTGAAGCTTCTCGTCATGTATATCGACCACTGTTATATCTTTCACACCAAATAATTGAGCTATTTTTATTAGGAGTAGTCCAACGCCACCGCCGCCAAAGATTAGTATTGAGTCTCTAAACCCAATTCGAGCATCTTTCTCAAGCACACCCAGCGCTGTCGTTAATGCGCAACCGAGAAGAGGAATTATATTCTTGTCATAATTAGAAGTTGGAATCTTGGTGACGCGATTCTCTGAAACCACAGCGTGGTTGTTCAATGTCGTAACCCAACCGGCATTTAGTTGCTGCCCTCGCCATTTGTATACCGGCGGGGATGATTGGATGCCAGTGCCGGGGCGCCAGTGCATTACAACGTGA
>Ga0214919_10006347_pt1 | contig 16291 bp, 11 predicted proteins | sample LL1503_MetaG_FD_177994 | JGI IMG/M metagenome (GOLD analysis project Ga0214919, IMG submission 177994) | Freshwater microbial communities from Lake Lanier, Atlanta, Georgia, United States - LL-1503 | ecosystem: Environmental > Aquatic > Freshwater > Lake | place: USA: Georgia | collected... | reverse complement strand
AGGTACACATTAAGTGCAAGTTCGACAGAAGTGGTCAGTGAAATAAAAGCACCAGTGACAGTGCATTTGTATTTAGGGGGCGACCTACCATCCCATTATAAAACAATATCCAATGCGGCCGTCGCATTATTGGATCAGTTGCATCAAATTAACCCAGCCTTGATCAAATGGAATTTAGAAATTCCTAATCAGTCAGTCAGTGATACGGCACTATATGTTTTGTATGATAGTTTATCCAAATTAGGGTTGCCTATTGAAAGAATACAACAAGGAACTGGAGGTGGTGACAAAAGAGTGGATCAACTTATTATACCAGGGGCATTGGTGGAAGTAGATGGGCGAAAGCCTTACGCGATTGATTTACGCAGTTCAAAAAAATATTTTAAGCCTTATAATATAGTAAAGGATATACCCGAGGTGGATGAACAAGCCAGTGCAAATGCTGCAGAAGCATTGTTAGAGTATAAATTTATACAAGCCATCTATTTATTAAATCGTAAGACAGTGCCCACCATTGCCTACTTAATTGGAAATGGAGAGCCTGTTAATTTAACAGTCAATGATATTGGGGAAACATTAAAGGACCAATATGATTTATCGGTATTTGATTTAAGTAAAGGATTTCCAGACGCCACTAAAATAAAAACATTACTTATTGTAAAACCAACAACCCCATTTAGTGATTTAGATAAATTAAAAATTGACCAATATGTCATGGGGGGTGGAAATATCATTTGGGCGATAGATAAATTATATGCCGAGTATGATAGCTTACAGAAAACCGATGGCGCCTATGTTTCCTTCGATCGCGGATTAGCATTGGATGATTTATTATTTAAGTATGGAATTCGTATCAACTCAAATTTGATTCAGGATTTAAATTGTGCCAAATTACCATTGGTTGTGGGTACACAAGGGGACGGATCACCATTGATTAAAAGAGTACCCTGGCCCTATTATCCATTTTTAAATGGGAACGATAATCATCCCGTTTCGCAAAATATGGATCGTGTATTATCTTTATTTCCTTCCAGTATTGATACCATTGCGTCCATGGGAATTAAACATACAATCTTATTAACGACGGATACAAGTTCCCGAAGTTTGCCTTCGCCAGCGCAGGTGTCATTGAATTCTGTAAAAGGGGAGGAGGATATGGTACAATTTAAACAACATCATTTTCCAGTAGCGGTATTGTCAGAAGGAAATTTCAATTCTTTATTTGCAAACAGGTTGTCTCAGGTTTTAAAAGACACAGTTCAGCAAAATTTAGGTGTCGCTTTTGCCTCTAAGGGGAAATCTTCTAAACAAATCTTTATTTCAGATGCTGATTTATTTACAAATAAGGTAGATAAGTCAAATGGGCCTTTACCCATGGGTATGATTCCGTTTGAATCCTACCAATTTGCCAATAGAGATTTCTTTGTTAATTCAATACAATACTTAAATGAGCCAATAGGCTTAATTGAAAGTAGAAATAAGGGAATCGTACTAAGATTATTGGACAATACAAAGGTGGCCGAGAATCGCCTATTTTGGCAATGTGTGCTTTTGATTGGCCCTTTTGTAATACTATCCTTATTTTTTTATTTTTGGACCCAATATCGCCAACGCCGTTTTGGGGCTATGTAAAAATCTATTATTATCTTTACGATATGACAAAAGATCAAATTGTTTATTCTGTATTTGGCGTGGTAATATTAATTGCATTATCACTTGACTTAGGATTTTTGAGTAAAAAAAATACAACCATTACTATTCGCCAAGCAATGCGTCAAACCTTTCTATGGGTTTTATTAGCACTCGGTTTTTTTGTGTTTATGTGGGTAGAAGAAGGGCAAAAAATCGCCTTTGAATATTTAAGTGGTTATTTAATGGAATGGAGTTTAAGTATTGACAATATTTTTGTTTTCATTTTAATTTTCGATGCGTTTAAAGTGAAGGAAATGCATTTGTCAAGGGTTCTGTTGATCGGAATTTTAGCAGCGATCATTTTCAGAGTATTGTTTATTACATTGGGTGTGGCGCTTGTCGCACAATTTGCTTGGGTATTATATATTTTTGGGGTGTTTTTATTATATACAGGATATAAAATGTTTGTGGCCGACGAGGAAAGCTCTTTTGATCCACATGAATCAAAAATTTACAAATTTTTGAAAAGCTTTTTACCGCTGACTACTTCGGATGGAGATGGTAAGTTTATGATTCGTCAAAATGGAAAACCAGCTTATACTACTTTATTTGTTGTAGTTATTTTACTGGCGGCCATTGATATAGTATTTGCACTTGATTCAATACCTGCAGTCATGGGCATATCAATGAATAGTTTAGTTATTTATACTTCCAATATTTTTGCCATTTTGGGATTGCGCTCCTTATTCTTTTTGCTGCGCGGCGCTGTTAATGAATTTGAACATTTGCAAAAAGGAATTGCACTTGTTTTAATATTTATAGGTGTTAAAATGTTAGGAGAACATTATATCAATATGGTGATGGATAAAAACACGCAAGTGTTGTTGTCTTTATTAGTGATATTATTTTCAATCTCGGGCTCTATATTGTATTCTATCTTTTCAAATAAGCAAAAAAATCTTCCCAAGGATTTAAAGGATCATTCAATTTAATCATATCATTTAGTTGTCATATACTATTGAACATATTGCAAGTTGGTTAACTACAAATTCTGTTATTAAAAAACCAGCCCATATTGCTCATTTACTTACGGATAGCCGACGATTAATTTATCCGGACACCAGTTTATTTTTCGCTATTTCTACGGGGCAAAATGATGGGCACTTATATATTGAAGAATTAATACAACGGGGTGTATTTAATTTTGTTGTAAAATCAAATTTTGACACTAGTTCGTTTCCCGCTGTCAATTTTTTAAAAGTGGATGATGTGCTTCTGGCTTTACAAGTCATTGCTTCCAATCACCGTTCCCAATATAGTTATCCAGTGATTGGAATAACAGGCAGCAATGGAAAAACCATTGTCAAGGAATGGTTGAATCAATTGCTTGCGAATCGATATCGTATTATACGTAGTCCACGTAGTTATAATTCACAAATTGGAGTGCCTTTAAGTGTTTGGGAAATGGAGGAGAAGCACCAATTGGCCATTTTCGAAGCTGGCATTTCACAAAAAGGGGAGATGGATGTGTTGGCAAATATTATACAGCCCACCATTGGTATTTTAACCAGTATGGGAACGGCACATCAAGAAGGTTTCGAAAATGAAACGGAAAAGCGAAATGAAAAATGGAAGTTATTTCAAAAAGCACAAGTCATCATTGCGCCATTATCGGACGTGGCATTGCGTGATAATGATGTTGCGCAAAATTTAAGCGTCCCAATTATTATTACTTGGAGTCGAACTGATGAAGCTAGCTTAAAAATTAAAAGCGAAAAAATTACGCAAGGCCAAACGCATTTGCAGGCAAATTATCTAGGTACAGATATACAATTAGTTATTCCATTTACAGATTTGATTTCTGTAAATAACACAATTACCTGCTTACTTACTTTATTGTATTTACAAATGCCTATGTATGAAATACAGGAAGGCATTAGTCAGTTAAGGCATTTAGATATGCGTATGCAAATAAAAAAAGGTATTCAGCATTGTTATATTTTAAATGATAGTTACAGTAATGATATACATTCTTTACAATTGGCCTTAACCTATGCGACACAGCAAGCGGGGGCATTACCTATTACATTAATATTATCGGATATCGCTCAGCTTAATCAGGATCCAGTTCAATATGAACAGCTACTTCAGCAGTTAGCTGTTTTTCCAATAAAGAAACTCATTACCATTGGCGCTGAATTAGCGAAAGCGCTGCAACAAAATAAAATTTTACAAAATAAGGGTGTTTATGTTATTAGTTTTGATACTACCCAGCAATGCATTCATCAAATAGATATACATTCCTTTAAAGAGGAATTTATATTAATCAAAGGGGCACGCATTTTTGAATTAGAAAAAATAAATGAGTTATTACAGCTACAGGTGCATAAAACTATGGCGGAAATTAATTTAACTACATTGGTGAGTAATTATAAAAAAATTAAAAATGTCGTAGGATCGAAGGTAAAGATAATGGCCATGGTGAAGGCTTTTGGCTATGGGACGGGCAGTGTTGAAATAGCGCGCATTTTACAATTTCACCATGTTGACTACTTATCGGTGGCATATGCAGATGAGGGTGTTGTATTAAGACAGGCGGGTATTCATGTACCCATTATGGTGATGAATGTTGATGAAACTACGTTTGATACATTGGTAAAGTATCATATGGAACCTGAAATATTTTCTATTTCCCAATATGAACAATTTGATCAGTATATAAAAAATCAAGCAATTTCAAATTTCCCAATTCATATAAAATTAAATACGGGAATGAATCGTTTGGGTTTTGATATGGATACGATTGAAAAACTTTGCGGTGCATTAAAATCAAATGCTCGCCTAAAAGTACAATCCATTTTTAGCCATTTAAGTGCAAGTGGGAATAAAAATTTTGAAACATTCACGCATCAGCAACTTGATTTATTTAACAGTGCAGCAAAAAAAATTGAAGCCACATTGGGTTATACGACACTAAAACATATTGCCAACTCAGATGCGATTTTATTGAATTCCAATTTCCATTTAGATATGGTTCGCTTAGGTATTGGATTATACGGTGCTACTCAAGGAGCTATAGCTTTAGAGCCTGTCATCCAGTTGACCACCACCATCTCGCAAATACGACATTTGAAAAAAGGCGATACGGTAGGATACAACCGTGCAGGTGTGTTATTGCGGGATAGTATTATTGCCACAGTTCGACTAGGCTATGCGGATGGCTATAGCAGGCAATTGGGATTAGGTAAGGGGGCTATGTGGGTCAATGGCTTATTGGCGCCTATTGTAGGAGATATTTGCATGGATATGACGATGATTGATGTCACAGATATTCCATCTGTTAGTGAAGGAGATTCGGTACAGGTATTTGGCAAAAATTTAGCGCTTACACAAGTTGCAAAATGGGCTGGAACCATCCCTTATGAAATATTAACTTCCATTGGACAAAGAGTAAAAAGAATCTATATTGCCGACTAACTTATCAAAGTATTATCTTTGCACATCATTATAATTTGAAATTGATATGAACGGGAAAAAAATAGTTGCATTAGTTGCTTTGATTATTTTTATTGATCAAGCATTAAAGTTTTATATTAAATTAAATTATTTCATTGGTGAGGAGCATGCGATTATTGGCACATGGGCTAGGCTCCATTTTGTGGAAAATGAAGGAATGGCTTGGGGTTTAAAGTGGGGTGGCAATATTGGTAAAATTACCTTAACCTTATTTAGATTAGTTGCTGTGATTTGGGGTGTATTTTTAATCAAAGGGTTCATCGAAAAAAAATACCACAATGGTTTTTTATTTTGTGCAGCGCTCATTTTTGCAGGGGCCTTAGGAAATTTAATTGATAGCATTTTTTACGGCGTACTTTTTGAAGCAAGTGTTCCTTATACAACCATGGTAGCTCAGTTATTTCCATTGGGTGGAGGATATGCCCCTTTATTACAAGGTAAAGTAGTGGATATGTTTTATTTCCCAATTATACAAAATGCGCATTTCCCCGCTTGGTTCCCTATTTGGGGCGGTGAGGAGTTTGAGTTTTTTAGACCCGTTTTTAATGTAGCAGATGCAGCAATAAGCACCGGGGTTATTTCTTTGTTTATTTTTCAAGGCAAATTTTTCAAGGATCCAGTAGCGACTCCTCCTGAAAGTCCAGCTAACCCTATTTCATAGGAGGATTTACCCAATTTTGACCAAAAAATGGTCTGGCCTTTTTTACAAGCTTATTCGTACCTTCGTGCCCTAAAAATGAGCTAGGATAAGCGTTTTATGAATAAAAAGTACACAGAATTTAATGGACTCCATTTGCCTACCATTGAGGCAGAAATTTTGGCTGCCTGGAAAACAGAACAAGCCTTTGAGCAATCGGTTAGCTTAAGAGAAGGAAAAACCCCTTTTGTATTTTACGAGGGACCACCGAGTGCTAATGGAATGCCTGGCATACATCATGTAATTTCAAGGACATTAAAAGATATGGTTTGTCGATATAAAACCATGCAAGGATTTCAAGTGAAGCGAAAGGGGGGGTGGGATACCCACGGATTACCTGTGGAATTAGGCGTTGAAAAAGAACTAGGCATTACGAAAGAAGATATTGGTAAAAAAATAACGGTCGAAGAATACAATAAAAAATGTAGAGAAGCAGTATTGCGTTATAAAAAAGAATGGGATGACATCACTAATAAAATGGGATACTGGGTTGATTTGAATGACCCCTATATCACTTTTGAAAATAATTACATCGAAACACTTTGGTGGATATTAAGTACCCTATATAAAAAAGGATACTTGTATCAAAGTGTAAGTATACAACCTTATTCACCTGCAGCAGGTACAGGCTTAAGTTCACATGAATTAAATCAACCAGGAACTTACAAGGATGTAAAAGACACTTCGGTGGTTGCTATGTTTAAGGCATTGCAAAATAGCGAGAGTCAATTTTTGTTTGACGCCGCTGCGACAAATGATAAAAACCAAGATGTGTTTTACATGGCATGGACTACAACACCATGGACATTGCCATCTAATTTAGGTTTAACGGTTGGTCCTAATATTGATTATGCTTTAGTAGCCACTTATAATCCTTACACTGCGTTACCTGTGAATGTGGTTATAGCCAAAGCGTTGCTTTCAAAATATTTTAAGGAAGAAGGATTGACGATTGAAACATTTGCGGAAGGAGATAAAATTGTTCCTTGGAAATTGATTACTGAATTTAAAGGCGCAAAATTAAATGGGTTACGCTACGAGCGGTTGATGCCTTTTGAAGCCAATGATCCTGCAACCTTTGAAGGTGATCCATTTAAAATAGTGCTGGGCGATTTTGTAACGACAGAGGACGGAACAGGTATAGTTCATACTTCGCCTGCATTTGGTGCGGATGATTATAAAGTGGGACAAAAAAATAACTTAGGTATTATCACATTGGTGGATAGACAAGGAAAATTTATTGAGGGTGTGGGAGAATTTAGCGGCAGGTATGTAAAAAATTACAAGGACGAAAAGGATTTTCAAGATGTGAATGTTGATATCTCTGTTAAGTTGAAAAAAGAAAACAGGGCATTCAAGGTGGAGAAATATGAACACAATTATCCGCATTGCTGGAGAACAGATAAGCCGATATTATATTATCCATTAGATGCATGGTTTATTAAAACTACTGCAGTTAAGGATCGCCTAGTTGAATTGAATAAAACAATTAATTGGAAACCAAAGAGCACCGGCGAAGGTCGCTTTGGTAATTGGTTAGAGAACATGGTGGACTGGAATTTATCTCGAAGCAGATATTGGGGAACGCCATTGCCTATATGGAGAACAGAAGATGGTACAGAAGAAATTTGCATAGGGTCCATACAAGAATTAACGACACTTTTTATTGCAGCAAAAGAAAAAGGTTTTAACAAAGAAGTGAATTTGCAAATAGTAGATGGCAAATTAGATGTGGATTTACATAAACCATTTGTTGATCAAATTGAATTATTGAGTGCAACAGGTCAACCTATGAAAAGGGTTTCAGATTTAGTGGATGTTTGGTTTGATTCAGGCGCGATGCCATATGCGCAATGGCATTATCCATTTGAGAATAAGGATTTAATTGACAAAGGACAAGCATTCCCTGCTGACTTTATTTGTGAAGGCGTGGATCAAACCCGCGGATGGTTTTATACATTGCATACACTTGGTGTTTTGTTATTTGATAGTGTAGCCTACAAAGCTGTAATGAGTAATGGTTTGGTACTGGATAAGAATGGCAACAAAATGAGTAAGCGTTTAGGCAATGTGGTAAATCCATTTGAAACCTTACAAACCTATGGTGCGGATGCAACCAGATGGTATTTGGTAACCAATGCTTCGCCTTGGGATAATTTAAAATTTGATTTATCAGGCATACAGGAAGTGCAAAGAAAATTCTTTGGCACTTTATACAATACCTATCAATTTTTTGTGTTGTATGCAAATGTGGATGGGTTTCGTTTTGAACAAGATTATATTCCGGTAAATAAAAGACCAGAAATTGATCGTTGGATTATTTCTTCTTTAAATAGTTTGGTGCAAACCGTAACTATTGCCATGGACGATTTTGAGCCAACCATTGCGGGTCGCGCAATAGAAACTTTTGTGGATGAACATTTGAGTAACTGGTATGTGCGTTTGTGTCGTCGTCGTTTTTGGAAAGGCACGTATACGGAAGATAAAATTTCAGCCTACCAAACCTTGCATGAGTGTATTGAAACTATTATTCGTTTAATGGCACCAATTGCACCTTTCTTTTGTGATCAAATATTTAGAAATTTAAATAGTGTTACCGCAAAACATACACAAACATCTATACATCATGTCGATTTCCCTAAAGCGGATACGACAAAAATTGATAGTGCTTTAGAGGAGCGTATGCAAATGGCGCAAGATATTTGCTCCTTGGTATTGTCCATTCGTAAAAAGGTAAATATCAAAGTTCGTCAACCGCTTCAAAAAATATTAATTCCCGTGTTAGATCCGAAAATGAAGGATGCGATCAGTTTAATGGAAGAACTTATTTTGGCAGAGGTTAACGTTAAAGAAATTAATTATATAACCGAAACAGAGGGGGTCATTAGCAAAAAGCTAAAACCTAATTTTAAATTATTAGGAGCCAAATTGGGCACCAAGATGAAACAAGCTTCTGCGGTTATTACGGCATTAAGTCAAACACAAATCAGCCAGCTTGAAAAGGACGGATCGCTTGATTTGGACGTGGAAGGAACAATAATCCCCTTGTTATTGAGTGAGGTAGAGATTATAGCGGAAGATATCCCTGGTTGGAGCGTTGCCGTTAAAAATGCCCTCACGGTGGCCCTTGATATCACCCTTAGTCCAGCCTTATTGAAGGAAGGGAATGCAAGAGAGCTGGTAAATAGGGTTCAAAACATCCGAAAAGAGGCCAATTTCGAGCTAACTGACAAGATTTTACTCCGAATTGTGGATAACACAGAGTTGAAGGATGCTATTAATGAATTTTCAGATTATATTTGCCGCGAAATCCTGGCATTGGAAATAGACTGGGTTCCGGCTTTGGAAGACGGGGTGGATGTCGAAATAAATGACCAAAAATTAAGGATTTCAGTATTACAAAAAGGATAATTATGGCTACAAAAAAACCAGCGCCTAAAAAAGCAGCACCTGCGAAAAAAGCAGCACCTGCGAAAAAATCGGCACCTGCAAAAAAGGCAGTACCTGCAAAAAAAGTGGCACCCGTAAAAAAAGCAGCGCCTGCTAAAAAAGTAGCACCTGCTAAAAAGGCGGTTCCTGCGAAAAAAGCAGCACCCTCGAAAAAAGCAGCACCTGTGAAAAAAGCAGTACCTGCAAAAAAAGTAGTTCCAGCGAAAAAGGCAGCGCCCGCAAAAAAAGCAGTTCCTGTTAAAAAAGCGGTTCCTGTTAAAGCACCCATTAAAAAAGCAACCCCTATCAAAGCCCCAATAAAGAAAGCAGCACCTGCGAAAAAAGTGGTTGTTCCAGCAAAAAAATCAGTTCCTGTAAAAGTTTTACCAGCAAAACCTGCTGTTGTTGTTAAGCCAGTTGAAAAATATGTTCCCCCAGCAAAGCCGGTTCCAAAAATTCCAACCCCTCCAGTAAAACCAGTTCGTAAAGCATTAGAGCCTATTAAGGATGTAAAAGTTCCAAAAATAAATAGCAAAAGTAGTGTGCCTTACCAACCAGGATATGTTCCAATGGAGAAGAGAAAAGAAATAGAAAGATCAACAGAGACATTAGTTAAATATTCCGACGCTGAATTAGCAGAATTTAGAGATTTAATTTCAAAGAAATTAGAAGCTGCTAAAAAAGAACTTGTTTACTTACAAGGTTTAATTACACGTAAGGATGAATTAGGTGGCGATAATGATGATGCAAGATATATGACTATGGAAGATGGTAGCATTAGTATGGAAAGAGAACAACTTGGCCAAATGGCGAGTCGTCAACTTACTTTCATTGACCATCTTGAAAAAGCTTTAATGCGTATTCAAAATAAAACCTATGGTATTTGCAGAGTTACTGGCCGTTTAATTGATAAGGCTCGTTTACGCGCTGTACCGCATGCAACCTTAAGCTTAGAAGCTAAATTAGGCTATGTAAAAAATAGTTCAGAACAATAAGCTAAGTGATTATAAAAAATAGTGAACCCCTGGTAGCAATATCGGGGGTTTTTATTTTACCTCCTGCATCTCGATTAATTTTTGGTAATAACCATTTTGTGCTAAAAGCGTTTCGTGATTACCTCTTTCCACAATTTTACCTTTTTGCATTACGATGATTTCGTCTGCGTGTCGGATGGTAGAAAGTCGGTGCGCAATAACAATGGAGGTTCTGTTTTGCATCATATTGTTAATAGCATCCTGTACTAATTTTTCACTTTCAGTATCTAAGGCCGATGTGGCTTCATCTAAAATTAAAATGGGTGGGTTTTTCAAAACAGCGCGCGCAATGGTTAAACGTTGACGTTCACCACCACTCAGTTTACTACCTCTATCTCCAATGGTGCTATTAAATCCACCTTCTTTTTTGATAATAAAATCATAGGCATTCGCAATTTTTGCTGCTGCTATAATTTCATCTTCCGTTGCTTCTGGTTTTCCTAATGCGATATTTGCAGCAATGGTATCATTAAATAAAATAGGTTCTTGTGTAACAATACTAATTTGTTTTCTTAAACTATGTAGGCTATAGTTTTTGATATTAATACCATCGATTAAAAGTTGCCCTTCACTCACATCATGAAACCTTGGGACCAAGTCGGCTAAAGTGCTTTTACCTGCGCCGGAGGAACCCACCAATGCAACTAACTTTCCTTTTTTTACAGTTAAATTAATATTATGTAAAATGTTATCCTCTTGATAGGAGAACCCTACGTTTTCAAAACTAATGCTGTCCTTAAATTCATTTAATTGTATTGGATCTGCAATATCATTCACGGTTACAGGGGCTTCCAAAATTTCATTCAAACGATCCAAGGTAGCTGTTCCTCTATTAACGTTATAAACCGCTTGGGATAAGGCTTTTGCAGGATTTATTATTTGAGAAAATAAGGCTACATAAGTAATGAAAGCACCAGGAGATAAAATATCACCGCTTAAAACCAAGTTGCCCCCAAACCATAATACACCAGACAAAATAGTTACACCTAAAAATTCAGAAATGGGTGATGCTAAATCACGTCTGTAGGAGATTCTATTTTTAATCCCAAAAATATCATCAATGAGTCCGTAAAATTGTTTCTTTACTTTTTGCTCTGCATTAAACCCTTTTATGATTCTTAGTCCCGTTAAGGTTTCTTCCATTTGACTCAATATTTCCCCCCATTTAACTTGTGCTTTATTGGTGTGTTTTTTTAAACTGCGACCAATGCGCCCAACAACAAATCCGGCAATGGGAAGTAAAACGAAAACAAATAAAGTCAACTTAAAGCTGATGAAAAATAAAAATATTAAAATGCCAATAATATTAAGGGGCTCTTTGATCAATCCTTCCAAAGCACCTACCACTGAATTTTCTAATTCCGAAATATCATTGGAGGACCTACTTAAAATATCTCCTTTTCGTTGTTCAGTAAAGTAGCCAATAGGAAGGGCTAATATTTTATTGTATAATAATTTTGAATATTTCCTAGTGACTTCGTTTCTGATCGGTGCTAAAAAATAGTAGGATAAATAAAGAAATAAATTCTTTAAAAAAATGGATACGATGATAAATAAGCAAATCCAACCTAAGGCATATGATTTGCCATATTTCGCAATATTATTTTGTAAAAAGCCATAAATCACATCTTTAATACTACTGGCATTAATGGCGTTCACAGGTAAGCTACTTAATGAACTCTTTCCAAAAATGAGGTCTAAAAAGGGGGTTAACATCCCTAGGGAGAATAGGCTAAATACAATTGAAAGTGTAATAAAGAGGCTATACCAGGCCATTTGTGCCTTGTATTCCTTAATATAACTAATGATGCGAAAAAATTTCTTCATATTAAAACTATTCCACGAAATAATCAGCAAAGTAACTAATTTTACATCGAATCAACGATTTTGATTGTATGGAAGAAGGTAAAAGACAAAAGCAGGTAGCTGGGGCAATACAAACTGCCCTAAACGAGATATTTTTAAAGCTGGGACTCAATTATTTACAAGGGGGGATGATTTCCATCTCAACGGTAAAAGTGACACCGGATTTATTAGAGGCCAGAATATACCTCAGCTTATTTCAGGTAAATGACACAGATGATTGTTTTAAAAAAATTGAGGCAAAAGCTTGGGAAATTAAGAAGCACCTAGCTGACAATATGAAGCACCAATTAAGACGCATTCCTGTTTTACATTTTTATTTAGATGACACCTTGGATTATGTTTTTAAAATGGACGAGATTTTAAAAAATTTATAAGTGCATTTTTTATTTGCTTGGCGATATTTTAGGGGTAAGTATGCTTTTCAGGCAATACAAATTATTGCATGGGTAAGTGTATTTGCGATTGCTTTAGGAACGGCAGCATTAATCACAGTGCTAAGTGTTTCAAATGGTTTCACAGAAGTTGTTAAGGGGTTGTATTCGGATTTTTATGCTGATATCAGCGTAACACCAAGCAATGCCAAGTATATAAAAATCACAGATGCACAATACCAAGCTGTAGAAAAAATTACGGGTGTTAAGTCATTAAGTAAAGTGGTGGTCAGTAAGGCCTTGCTTGTAAAAGGAAATCAACAATCAGTAGTGACGGTAAAAGGTGTGTCGCCTTCCTATATCAATATCAACAAAGTATCTAATTATTTAAAAAGAGGTGAATTTGATTTAGGTAGTGTTGCTAGCCCTAAAATTATTATTGGCATTGGTGTAGAACAAAGGCTAGGCTTATTTCAGGAGCCATTGGGCGATACGATGCAATTGTATGCGGTGAATCGAACTGGGAAATCAATCGCGCAATTAGATCAACTAAACACACTATCGGTAGTGCAATCGGGGGCGTTTTCAATACAACAGGAATTTGACGAACAATACATTTTCACGAATGATGGCTTTGCGCAATACTTATTTGATTTAGCACCAAATGAAATTTCGGGTATTGAATTATCCATTGACCCCAATGATGAAAAGCAAATTACTGAAAGTATAAAATCAATATTAGGTAGTGGGGTACAAGTCCAAAATAAGTATCAGCAGAATATTGATTTATATAAAATCATGCAAACGGAAAAGTGGATTATTTTTTTCATACTCGCACTCATCATGATTGTAGCTAGCTTTAATTTAGTTGGGGCGTTAACCATGTTGGTGTTAGAAAAGCAAAAGGACATTCATGTTTTGCAGGCAATGGGCGCGCAGTCCTGGGATATTCAAAAAATATTTTTACTCTTGTCCGGTATTATGGCATTTATGGGTGCGCTTATTGGCGGACTATTGTCTAGTTTATTTTGTTTTTTGCAATTAAAATACCACTTAATTAAATTGGAAGGCAATTCATTTGTCATTGACTACTATCCTGTCAAACCAATGTTGATTGATTATATCGCCATTATAAGTTTGGTGTTATTTATTTCAATACTAGCAGGTTGGATTCCTGCAAAACGCGCAGCAGACGCCTTTCAAGAAAAGATATAGTGATGGTAGGAAGTAAAAAGAATTAAAAATCGGTTATAAATCAATAATCGCCCAAGGTTTCTTCTAATTGACCTAATGCTTTTGCAAGTTGCTCATCGTTAGGCGCAATACCATGCCATTCATGGCTGCCTTCCATAAAGTCAACACCTTTTCCCATTTCAGTTTTCATTAATATACAAATTGGTTTGCCTTGTCCAGTTAAAGCTTTCGCTTTATCTAAAGTGGCAACAATTTCGTCCATATTATGACCATCCATATGTAAAACGGTCCAATTAAATGCTTTGAATTTATCTTCTAAACTATCTAGTGATAATACTTTACTTAAAGGGCCATCAATTTGTTGGCCATTCACATCTACGGTTGCAATTAAATTATCTACTTTATTATGCGCAGCAAACATGATCGATTCCCAAATTTGTCCTTCTTGTAATTCACCATCTCCATGTAAACAATAAACAGTGCGATTATCGTTATTATATTTTTTAGATAATGCTGCACCAATGGCAACACTCATACCTTGTCCTAATGAACCACTGGCAATACGAATACCTGGTAAATGTTCATGGGTAGTTGGATGCCCTTGTAAACGAGAATTTATTTTTCTGAAAGTAGCTAATTCTTTTACATCAAAATAACCTGATCTTGCAAGTACAGAATAAAAAACCGGTGAGATATGTCCATTGGACAAAAAGAAAAGATCCTCTCCTTTTCCATCCATTGAAAAACTACTGTCATGTTTCAAAACCTTAAAATACAAAGCAGTTAAAAAATCGGTACAGCCCAAAGATCCACCAGGGTGGCCGCTTTGTTGCGCATGAACCATTCTTACAATATCTCTTCTAATTTGAGATGCAATTTTAGTTAAATCGGTAGTTGCCATAATTTTTGTATCAGTAGGGCACAAAGATAGAATTCAAAGCCTAAATGATGGCGAAAACTTTTAAAAAATGCTTAAAAAGGGGGGCGAACAATACGATGATTTGCGTAGCTTTGTTTACTCAAATCATTCTAATATGTCGGACGAATTACAAAAAATTAGTGGGGAAGCGGAATTGGCCATGAAAAAGGCCATTAATCACTTAGAAATTGAATTAACAAAGATTAGGGCAGGAAAGGCAACACCCTCCATTTTAGAAGGTATCAATGTTGACTATTATGGAACACCTACACCGATTAGCCAGGTAGCAAATGTGCAGGTATTGGATTCTAGAACGATCAGTATCCAACCTTGGGAAAAAAACATGTTGCCTTTAATTGAAAGGTCAATTATGGCAGCTAATATTGGAATCACGCCTCAAAATGATGGTATCAATATTCGTTTATTTATGCCGCCACTCACAGAAGAGCGCAGAAAAGAATTATTTAAAAAGGCAAGTGGTGAAGGCGAAGTAAGTAAAGTAGCTATTCGCAATATCAGAAGAGATCATATTGAACAAGTAAAAAAATTACAAAAGGATGGCATGAGTGAGGATATTTGTAAAGGTGCGGAAGATACCATTCAAGCTTTGACTGATAAGTATATTGCGTTGGTTGAAAAACATTTGGAAGCCAAGGAAAAAGAAATGATGACCGTATAGGTTATTTGGCAGTGCTTCTTTTATTTACAATATAAACGCCGCAAAGTATAATAGCTAGGCCCAATAAGCGCATTGGATGTATTGCTTCATTGTATAGTAAGCCCATCGCTAAAGAAACAAACGGGATGGCATAAGTGACTGTGGATGCAAATAAAATACCTGCACGTTTCACTAATACATAAAATAATATAGAGGCAATGGAGGTGTTGATTACGCCCAAGGTACCACTTGCTATAGTTGCATTTAATAAAGCAGGATTGCTAAAATCATTACTAAAATAACCTGTCGTATATAAAATGACCATGCCGGGTATAATAGAAAATGAAAATGCAAGAGAAGCTATATTGATGGCGCTAATATTTTGCATATGCTTGCCTACCATATTCACATTGAAGCCATAGCAAATAGTAGCTAGGATAATAAAAATACTAAAGGAAATGTTTTCAAAATGTAGCGTTTTCCCAGCTACCACGGAAATACATAATCCTACTAATCCCAATAATATGCCTCCAATTTTTTTTGGGTCGATACTGATTTTAAAAACAAGCATTCCTACGATAATGGTAAATAATGGGGTGAGTGAATTGAGGATACCGGCCAATGCACTATCAATTTTTGTTTCGGCGATACAGAATAAATAAGCGGGAATAAAATTGCCAATAATGCCTGATAAAATAACGAGGCCTAATTTATTTTTAGGGATTTGTTTCAACGCATTAAAAGCGAAAGGGAGTAATGCAATACCTGAAAACACCATCCTTAATGAAGCAACTTGGTAGGGGCTCAATTGAACGGTACCTGCTTTCATTCCAATCTTCATCAATAAAAAGGAGCTTCCCCAAATAACAGAAAGTAGTATAAAAATGCCCCAATTGATCAACTTTTTGTTCATGAAGTAAAATTTGGGCAAAGATGCTAATAATTTGATTAAAAGTGGATAAATAATCGATCAAT